>Ga0214168_1000189_pt1 | contig 24518 bp, 38 predicted proteins | sample LakMenepilimnion_FD_153002 | JGI IMG/M metagenome (GOLD analysis project Ga0214168, IMG submission 153002) | Freshwater microbial communities from Lake Mendota, WI - Practice 29OCT2010 epilimnion v4 | ecosystem: Environmental > Aquatic > Freshwater > Lake > Epilimnion/Euphotic zone | place: Lake...
ACGATGGTACAGGACGTGTTATCGCTGGTAGCTTGATTCTTCAGAGATTCAAACCTAAGGTGGGTAATTGGCAGGAGATTGATGCAAACGAGTGTTGTAATCCTACAACCACTACGACTACAACAGCACCTGCTACAACGACCACCACTACCACAGCTCGCTAAAAACTAAACAATGGCAAAATCATTATTTCCTTCAGATATGCTGAAGAGTGCTGGGACAGGTGAGATGACGCTTGAAGGCATTGCTGGAAAGCTCACCTACTTCCATGAGCAATTGCACCTATTACATTGGAATACAACTAGTTATGCAGAACACCAAGCCCTTGGTGGATTATATGATTATGTACATGATTTTAAGGATGGGGTGATTGAGAAACTCATGGGTTATATGGGCAAGCGTCCCAAAGCACCAAAGGTAGAGCCTCTATCTGACTCAGCAAGTGCTAGTCTGGTGGTCAGCGAGCTTATGAGTTTCGCCTCAAGCCTTAAGAGTTTTGGTGAGAGCAATGGCTATCATGACATTTCAAATCTGGCTGATGCTCTATCTGGGGAAGCCGCAAAGACCAAGTACCTGCTAACACTGTCCTGATGACAATAAGCAAAAGATTCTTTCCTGAGGTGATGCCTGATAACGAAATCGCTTATTTTGCCCACCTGGAAGGAGTGATTAACTCAGTGGATGAACTCAGTAGTCTTGAGATAACTAAGACACCCACTGCTTATCTGTTTAGACTGGTGCCTAGTCTTCCTAAATATAATCCAATGCTTTTGGAGGAACTATTGAAACTACATAATGTCTTCCACATAAAGCTCAAACTATCCAAGAGTATCAAGACATCTGCTACAATAGCATTTGAGATAAATTTGGATAATTCATAAACCATACATAAATTTGTTCAAACCAAAAAATAAATAATATGGCAACTTACGATCCCGCAAAACGTTACACATGGACTCCTGATGACAAATTTGAATTCACAGGAGCTGAGTTTGGTCTCATTCTGAACGCATTTCGTGCTGTTCTGAATACAGAAGAGGCTGCAAAGATTCTTTTGGCTAACGAAGCTAACCAAGCTGTAGAGCGTGCTCTTGCAACAGCTGTTGAAAAAGATGTTGTTAAAGAAGCTGAAGAAGCTCCTAGACAGGCAGGGCTATGAAACTCTGCGGAATTCATATAATCCCCTTAGACACTGATGGACTTTGTCCTAAATGTCTGGAAGAAAAAAATAATTGACATGGCAATGATTAAAAAAGCTCAGAAAGGTCTTCCTGTTAAGAAGAAGGCTGTTGTAGATTCAGTGGAAAGTGAGATGTTCCCTGGAAAGAAGATTCCAAAATCTCAGTCTAACTATGCAACTGGTAACATTGCAAAGATGTTAGAAGGCGCTAAGTCTAAACCAAAAGCTAAACCAGCTCCTAAAAAGAAAATGAAGGATGGTGGTAAACTCTCTAAAGCTAAAGCTGGTAAAGAGATGATCAAGCGTGCTGACGGAAGTTATTCTCAGCGTGGTCTTTGGGACAACATTCGTGCTAACAAAGGCTCAGGTAAGAAACCCACAGCTGCTATGCTCAAACAAGAAAAGAAAATAAAAGCTAAATCCAAATAAGATGGCAAAAATTAAAAAGGCTCAGTTTGGAGCTCCCATAAGAAAAGGTGGCTACCGTGGTGGTTGTGCTGCAACTACATCGAGTGCTGATCGTGCTGAACGCAGAGAAGGCAGACAAGCTGAGCGTGATTATAAGAAAACTATGAGAGTGGCTGCTCGTGAAGAGCGTCAAGCTGCTAGAGCTGAAAAGAAAGCTCCAAAGGCACAAGCTGGTCTCAAAGCTTCTAACAAACGTGTAGGACCTGTTGACCCTAAGGGTGCGTGGACCAAGGTGCAAGAAATGACACTTGCTGGCAAACGTACACCAGTGAGTCTTAAGAAAGACAAAGAACTTGGTGCTACATCTATGGCTAAAGAAGGTAAGTGGATTCAAAAGGCTATTAAAAAGCCTGGAGCTCTACGTTCTTCACTTGGTGTTAAGAAAGGAGAAAAGATTCCCGCTGGTAAATTAGCAGCTGCTGCTAAGAAACCTGGTAAAATGGGTCAGCGTGCACGTCTTGCTCAGACTCTCAAAAAGATGAAGAAGTAAACTATGCCTAAGATCCCTAAGACTAAAGTGTATAACCCACAGAAAGCTTCTGCTTATGTGGGTAAAGGCGTTTTAAGAAATGGCGGGGATACAATCACAGCTATCAAAGGATCTATCAGTCCTGTTCCTAACGGACCGTTGATTAAGAAGAAAGGACCTTACGCAGGATCCACTCTTAAATCAGGTGGTAAGGTGAAGGTGATGGCTGGTGGCGAGAAGCATGTAGTTTATAAATCTGCTAAAAACAGTAGTAAAGCTACCAAAGGAGACATAATGGTAAACCATCCTACTAAAGACAAGGGTAAATGGGATACAATTAATCTCACTAAAATAGGTAGAGCTAAAACTGTTAAACAGGGAGTGGCTTCTACAAAGAAATGGCACAAGGACAATCCTGATTATAAATACAAAGGTAAAAAGAAATAACCATGGCTAAGATGAAGAAGGCCCAGATGGGTTATAGAGTGAGAGGTGAGGGAAGGAGTTGTGGCATTGAACGTCAAGCTCGCAAGGATGAGCGTCAATATGATCGTGAGAATCGTAAGATTAATCGTCAAGCTGATAGAGAAATCAAACGTGATGAACGTATTGCTGCTCGTGATGCTAAGAAGGAAGCAAAGAGTATTCCTAAACAACGCTCTGGTGGTAAAACACCAGCTTGGCAAAGAAAAGAAGGAAAGAATCCTGCAGGTGGTCTCAATGCAAAGGGAGTGGCAAGCTACAGAGCTGCTAATCCTGGATCTAAGCTGAAGACAGCTGTTACAACAAAGCCTTCCAAGCTTAAACCTGGAAGCAAAGCTGCTAGTCGTCGTAAGTCATTCTGTAGTAGAATGTCAGGTATGAAAAAGAAACTGACATCTGCCAAAACTGCCAACGATCCTAATAGCAGAATCAACAAGAGTCTCCGCAAATGGAATTGCTAACATTTATAAATTCAAATAACAATGGCAAAGATTAAGAAAATGGAGAGTGGTGGTAAATCCTCCCTCGGTATGAAATCAGTAAAAGCTGGTTTTGATAAAAATCCTGGCGTTACAAGAGCTGACATCATCGTAGCTGCTAAGAAAGAAGCTAAGTATGGTAAGAAGGTTAAGAAAGCTCAAGACGGTGAGAAACTAAAAGTGGCTCTTCGTGCTGACCAGTTGAAAAGACTTGGCAGATTGAGCGCTAAGAATCCTGAGAAAGCTGAGAAGGTAGGTAAGAAGTTTGTTGAAAGAGCTACACGTAAACAACGTGGCGTAGAATTCTTAAAGAAGAATGCTCCAGCACTTAAACCTTCAAGCTCTAAGTCTTCTGTAGAAATGAAGAAGGGTGGTAAGATTAAGAAAGCTCAAATGGGCGGATCAATGAAAAAATGCAGAGGAGGTTGCTACTAATATGAAGTCAGGTAAACCACGTAAAGCACCTAAGGTGCCTAACCCCCGACCAAAGGATAATTATATGAAGGAAGCAGATACAAAGCTACGCCTTAAGAGTAAGATGTGGCCTATGAAATCTAAGCGCCTTTCAAAATAGTTGTTGTTCATAGTGTTGTTTAATATAAAGGCCCCTTTCTAGGGGCCTTTTCTATTAAATCTGTACGATGGTTTTATAGGAAGATGCATTTGTTGCATTGTTCATGTAGAACATAAACTCCTCATTGTTCTTGGCTTCCTCAATAGAGAATTCCCATGGATAATGTCTGGCTACATAAGGGAATGTAGTGGATGACCCTCCTATGAAATACACAGGGTGTCTGTATAAAGCAAACGTGGTGTCTATTTGCACCTCAAGAGCTACATCATCCTTCTTAGGAGATTTTTCCCATCTAGCTTTTTCATATAGATGAAGACGTTCGTAATAAGGAGATTTGCTTTCTACCCTTTGCCAGTCCAGACCTAACCCCACCTTATCTAAAGGTAAGCTTTGTAGCTTGTCCAACAAATAAAGTAGGGTGTCTTTGGGTGTCTCATCTAGACCAAGATCTGGATCAGTTACAACATAGGGAATACCTTTCAGGCTTTCCACAACTCCTGATATCCAAGGAGCAGCTACACCAATATTGTTATTCAATCTTTCTATTCTGCAGGGATTGGTAGCATACCATTCTAACAAGGGTGGATAGGTGGACTCATTGTCCACAATAATTATTTCTCCCACCCCGTCGTATTCTTTTATCTTCTCCACCATAGCCTTAGGCCATGTGAGAAGGTTGCGGTTGTTTATTATAACAGGAATGTTCATCGTTTCTCAATAATAAGAAGCTTTGCATCAAGAAGTAGCGTCATGAAATAGGACTTACCAGCTAGAAACTCCGTAATAATTCTAATGGTTTCTTGCCTATTAGCATGTCCTGCATGCAAGTCTTCGATGAAATAATAGCCTCCAGGCTTTAGATGCTGCCACAACATCTTAAACGATGCTGTAATGTGATGGCCTACATGACTTCCATCATCTATGATGAAATCAAATGGACCACCGTTCTTAGCAATCTCATCTATCATGGAAGGATTTGTTTGATCTCCAATGTATATGTGATAGGGATTGGGCTGCTGTATCCAACGATTAACATTCTCATCTATATCCAGCGCATGTATCTCTAACTCTGGATTATATTCTTCCCACATCCTTAGAGAATCCCCATGATAGATCCCTATCTCGAGGAGCTTGTACTTCCCAGCTTCAGGAATATACTGGTCATAGATTTCTGTATAACCATGTCTTTCAAAATGTTCTGTGCCCTTATCAGTCTCCTGACGGTTGGCAATATCTGTAAGTCTTCCCATAAAATTAGTTGTGTACGAACAGCACCTTGTTAATCTTAGAAATGCTCTCTGTTGGAAACTTCTGTTTGAAGTGTTCTACGAACCATCCATCAGCAGCATAATCTGTTCCTAGCTGAATCTGTTGAGCAAGATCTCTACGGGTGGCAAATGCTCCCATATCAATTTGTCCTCCTGCAGGAACACATTTAAAATATGCATAGTTGTAATGTGAATGCACCATATCCCAGTACACCATACCCACCTCTACATTACATAGGACAGATATTTCTTGTATAAAGTTGGGAGTGTAATAATTGTCATCACCTGTCATTATAATGTACTTAGCATCACTCTGTTGTTTTCCATATTCTCTTGGAGTGTGGCCCCAGTCATTATAACGCTTGTCCATCTTGGACCAACGGATTCTAGCATCATTAAAACTTTCTACAAGCTTTACGTTATCCTCATCCTCAGGATTGTCAATTACAACATGTGCTCCCCAGTCTGGATTGGTTTGTGCAACAAGAGAAGCCAGCATGCATTTTAAAGGAGCTGGTCTACTGTATGTTGGGATTATGAAGTCTACTAACATAGTCTTTTAACATTTGGGTGTAGTCGTGTTTCCAATTAGGATTAAGTTGGATTTCTCCTGTGGGTATCTTACCCTGCATCCTAAGGTTTTCGATGTGTGCGCTGTGTCTTTGTATTACATTAGGCTGACCAGGCTTATCATGTCCTTGACCAGACATGTGATAGCCTCTACCACCCCACATATAAAACCAACTAGCTTCTTCCTTAGGAGGAGTTGCAAACAGTCTTCCACCGTAAGCATGCAAACGCTCTATGAACGTCATGTCATACCCAGCGTTCTCTATAGGATGTTTACCAATAGCTTCCCAGGCAGACTTCCTGAACACAATACCTGAATTACCTATCCATGTAATATCAGTGATGGCATCACCGTTATAAAACACTCCAGGGTTCCAATGCATAATGTTCACATCGTCTGTGAAATATTTAGCTACATTCTGTAGGTGCCACGGAACAGCTACATCATCATCGTCCCATTGGCAGATGATATCTCCTTTACAAAGATCTGTAGCATAGTTTTCCTTGTCACCAATTGTGCTGAAGGTGAAGTCAAAGTTGTGTATCCTCACCTGTGGATGTTCAAATCGTAGCTTCTGAACAGGATAGTCATTAACTATAACTAGCTCACACTTATCTGCAGGGTAGTCCTGCTTGAGGAAAGCATTTAAACTCTCCTCAAGCGTATCCACCCTACCATAAGTTATCATCTTACATGAGATGAATGGGAGTTTTTTATTCTCGCCCATAACTTTTTAGCTTGTTTTTTCTTGTCTGGAACAATTTTTACCTTGTACCTACCATCGTAGGCACCCTGATCAACCTGATCTTGACGCTTATTAGATGGACGTAGCTTCACGGAAACGTTGTACATCTTCTGGTTCAAGATAGATTTCACTCTGGAATGTGTTGCGCTGACGCTTGACACCCTTCACCTTGTTGGTGCGTGGGTCAATATCAGGTGTTTCCTGAGCACGCTCGTGCAAGTCATCCAAAAGAATGAGGAGTCTTCCATCCTCAATACCTATGGTGCGAATCACCTTGTTCATGTTAAAGCTGTCTGTAAACATGTTGTAAACAGGATTCTCAGGAGTTCCACTCTTGAGTTCCTTCCTTGTGTAGAAAAACTGATTCTTCATTAGTCTTTGTTTGGTTGATTTAATAATATTATTCTTTCAACTAGAACATTTTCATACTTGACCATAGCTTCTAGCTGGTCTTCTAATAAGCTTCTGTGTTTCCAGTACAAGTTTTTGAATGTGTAAGTTGTAAAAAACATTTTCAACTTTTCAATTTTTTCAGCCAGTTGGATTCTTTCATTATGGAGCTTTTCTACAAGTTCCATAGTTGGATCTACTGGTTCTGCTACTTCTTGTTCTGGGACATTATCCCATGCTGTTGCGATCATTTTGTTTGGTTTAGTTTGTTATAAAATTGGTTTGTTAAATATTGAAGCTCATACGTGTAGGACTCCTCTGTATTCTCATCAAGAGGAATTTCAGCCCACGACATTATAGAAATTGTAGCATGTAAAAGCTCATGACTGATAACACCTCTGTCTTCTACACCATCTAACCATATGGCTATTCTACCTTCTTCATCTGTGTAAGTGATACCAGCACCATCAAAATCTTCAGAATTTACAGGATAATCTACGTGTTCTGTTATAAATTCTAGTGCTTTTTTGATATCTTTTGTGATGATAATATTCACCTCTGTGTCATATGTACCACCATCAAGTGTTATCACTTGGTCCACGTAGAGGTCAATCTTCTTATCAACCTCTATCATTGTAAGTGGTATGAATATGAGTGTTAGAACTAGTAGAGTTAGTAGGATCTTCTCTCTAAATGTCATATTTCTTTTTTAGTAATTCACGTCTTCTGTTAACTTCTTCATACTTGTACATGTCTCTTTCGACATTATCATGCTCTTCCAGTGTCAAAAGTATGATATTTTCTTCATCATACATCGCCTGAGGATATTTTTCCTTAGGAAGGATGTGATGAAAGTAGATTGTAAGGGGTTCTTTGCCAAGATAGTCCATACTCACCTGTGAGTAGTGCAACCTTTTTCTCCAGATCTGTAAAAATAACTCTTGCATTTCGGAAATTTGTCGAATTACCTTATGAGATTTGTCAAGTTTTTTGCTCAATAAACTTGACTTTTTAGCGATTGGTTTTCTAGGCTTATGTCTGAAACAATGAGACCCCTCACACTTTGCTCCGCAGGTGGGGCATGTGCTCATTTTACATTTTTTAAGGGTTTTACTTTACATATTGTAAGGATTCTATTTTACAATATTGTATGTCTTAAACTTAGCCTTGGCGTTATACATGCCTATTAGGAAGTTTACATCCTCTTTAGCCTGCTTAACTTCCTTCTTTTTGCGTTTGTCCATCTTCTTTAGCTTCTCCAGGCGCTCCTCTATCTCTTCGTGAAGATCTGGAAGACTTAGATATTGCTTAGAAAACAGGCTAGTGTTCTCGTCTTCTAGTGATAAGATTAGCTTACTCATTTTATTCCAGTTGATCCAAAGCCTCCCTCTCCACGTTCTGTGTTAGAAAGGTCTTCTGTTTCTATAAACTCTGCATCTAGTATTTGCTCGAAATAGATTTGAGCACATCTATCACCTACACCAAACGGTAGGGGATGAGATATCATCTCTCCCAGGCATCTAAACACCACCATCCATTCACCACGATAGTCAGCATCTATAACGCCTATAGAGTTGGCCAACACCCAGTTTTCTTTAGACAGACTGCTACGGGGAACAATGATTCCTTTATATCCCTTAGGGATTTCTGTGGCAAATCCTAGTCCTACAATCATCTTGTTAGGACGCTCGATCTTTACACTAGCTGCATATACATCAAAACAAGCAGCGTGCAAACTACCCTTGATAGGTAGTTTGGCGTGCTCATTAAGTTTTTTAAAGTTGATCCTCAACGACTTCTTGCTGGACATCTGCTTGTTTTATTTTGTTAAGAATGGCTGCTTTAATCTCTGCATAGAATTCAGGATTATCTAGCAACATTTGCTTAAATTCCTCTAAATCATACTTAGTTTCGTTAAAAGTCATGGTTTTTCCGTACTTTCTGCCCACTTCATAATCATTCATGAGCGTGAGTATCTCACCCACTTTGTCAATACCCTCACCATACACAATCTCAAAACTAGACATACGATAGGGAGGATTCATCTTGTTCTTAATGGCTTTAACTTTTGTAAGATTACCGTAAGTTACATCACCTTCTTTTGCCAGACTTCTGCTCACTTCTATACGAACATCTGAGTAGAATTTCAGCGCATGTCCACCTTGCGTCGTGGTGGGATTTCCAAACATTACACCTATTTTTTCACGATACTGACTGATAACTACGACACAAACGTTGTTTGCAGATAGGGCTGTTTTCAGTTTTGGATAGGCATTACTGTTGAGTACAGCCTTCTTACCGATAGCTGAATCACCCACCTCACCATCCAACACCTTCTTAGGAATCAATGATGAATCTGAATCTATAATCACCAAGTCCACCTCTCCAGTGTTGATCATCTCCATAGCAATGTTAAAACCCTCCTCGCCACAAGCTGGCTGAGCAATTAACATCTTAGTAGTGTCTACACCCAGGGCCTGGAAATACTTCTTATCAACAGCATGCTCGCCATCTATGTAGAGAACAGTGCCTCCTTTCTTTTGACATTCTGCAGATAGGTGACCACAGATGGTAGATTTACCTGTACCTTCCCATCCCATCAGTTCATAGAGGCGTCCTTTTACAAATCCCCCTACACCGAGTGTGATGTTGTCAAACCCAATAGATCCTGAGCTAATTACATCATAATCACCGTTAGTCTTGCTGTCTAGTGCAAGCACTGTGCCTACACCATAGGTCTTGTTTAGTTTGTCTAATGCTTCTTGGAATTTGCTCTTTGAATCAGAGCTTTCTTGTTTTGCTTTTGCCATAGTTGTGTTGTTTATTATCTACAAATATACTAATTTTTGCTGGGATTTCCAACAGTTTTTTACAAAAAAAAAGCCCCAGTGTAGAAACACCAGGGCGATTATTATTAACACTAAATCACTCTTTTTTCTTCTTATCCTTTGGCTTGTAAGGACAGTGTCTGCAGCCTCCTATAGACTTACAACAATATCCTCTTTCCAAATGATATTTCTCAGTGAACACCACTTTACCGTTCTCAAGGTAGTAGTGCACTCCTTGTATAAACTCTTTATTGGATTTCACAGGCACCTCCTGCACATGCTACCACTTGACCAAACTCTACAGTGTCATCTAGTTCTACCACCTTAGTGAGATCTATTGAATGTAGCGTAGCCAGGCGTGTGTTATATTCTTCTTCTGTGATGTCTTCAAAAGGAGCTTGTTTATACGTACCACCAAAATATGGTAGAACAGATAGACCATTATACACCTCTCTATTGTCCCACATCCATTGACCTACAGCTTGCCATTCATTCAAGAAACCATCATCAGTTTGTGTATATCTACTACCTTTACCGTCACTCATATTAACTGATGTGTATTTTCTATCATTATCAATAGAGACGGTAGCACTTACATTGTGTGTATTATCTCCTGTATTGTGTCCAGCTTTAATCCATTCCAGAGAAAACTTCTTAACACGTTCTAGGGTGTCAATAGCTGTTTCTGTTCTGTACATAGAGCCTTCTGGAGCTTTTACAGGAATTCGTACACACACTGTGTCCTGAGGACGCAATACGTCATCTTCTACCAGCTCTGGATGGTTTACAATCAGATAGCTAGCAACATCTTCATTCTTACCAAAACGCATGGTGCGTAGATAATATGGAGCATGCCATGCATGTATACCACTAGCTGTTCCAAGCACTAAGCTTGTTGTGCCAGAAGGCTTAATACATGTTACACGAGCTGCCTCATTAATGCCAATCTTCTCACTGATGAGAGCGTTGGTCATTTTAGCAACATGTGCTGCAGCTTCTAGGTTGTATTTCAGGATTTCACCTGAACCAATACCTGTCATTCCTATCCCAAGAAGAGCATCCTTCTGAGTTGTTCTTTGCCAGATGGGTCTGAGATAATGAAAGTCTGTGAATCCAGCCTGCAGAGTTCCTAAGAAAGCTGCTGCTGCCACACGATCATTAAGATCTTCTTGACATGTTACATCTGATACATTCACCTCACATAGGTTACAGAACTGGTACGGTCTGAGAGCAATCTCACAACATGGATTAGTTCCCCAGTCTAGGTTGTTACTCCAATAGATTCCAGGTTCACCAGATCCAGATGCTTCAATGCGCTTCCAGAGGGAGTTGAATTCTTCTTCCCCAACCTCTCCACGCTTCAGTACAGCTGAGTTATTAGCTCTACCACGCTGTTCGTTAGTCTCCCACCAGTTACCATACTTACATGTAATCATCTCCTCATCATCATGGCTAAACAGGGCAATCATGGCAGATCTACGGATACCACCAGCTAGCACTGAGTTAGCAATATGACACAGAATATCATGACATTCTAATGGAGTGAGATGCTCTCCTTCCTGCTTCCTATCCAAAACTGCCTGCACGTGTGCTAGACATATCTTAAGAGGCTCAGGACCAGGAGCTTTACCACCAGCTGTTACGAGTCTAGCACCTTTCTTACGAACGGCTCTAAAATCAAACTTAGGAGTGAATCCACCCTCTAGATAGGATTTCATGAGCACCTTTACAGCGTCTGCCCATCCCATAATACTGTCCTCGATAAGGTAGTTACGAAGCTTTCCAGGCTTTGTAATAGCTGGAAGCTGTGCAACGTGTTGTTTCTGAACACTGTAGCCCACACCCGTACCACCTAACAGCAAGAACATAGTCTCACTGAAGCTGTGGATGCTATCTATAGGTAGATAACAACAGTTATAAATCCTTGAATTGTTCACCTCAGCTGCAGGTCCTGCAAACTGTAATGCTCTCATGGATGGTAACACCTTCTTTTTCCTAATAAAACTAGTAGTTTCTACTATCTGCTCTTCTAATTTGGGATATTTTTTGACCATCATAGCTTGATAACGGTCAACAATCTCATCCCATGTCTCTCTTCTTTTAAGCTCAGGTATGTACTTTGCATACTTACTAAATACCGTGAGCTTACTCAAGGCGTCCAATCCTAAATCCATAAATAATTTGTCTTTTTAAAGGGTGAAAAATAAAGGGTTGCAAATATAAATTTATACCCCTTAAGTTCCAAGAGAACTGGAAAATTTTAGCTAACTAATCTTCTTATTGCTGCACCTAGTTCTTGGTTGTTTGGATACTCTTTAACCAATCTGGTTATTTCCCTATTCATATACATAATCTTTTCAATGTACAGGGTGGCATCCATTAGTTCTTGCTGAAGATGAACCATGTAATTGTCTACATTATTTGCTTCTAGAGTGGTGCCGTATTTAGCAATACCCACCTCACTTCTGCTTGTATATTTATCAACTACCTGTTGTACTATTTTGTCCTTCATCTTTTTTCTTTTTAATGTCAAAGGTTGCGTTTACATAAATCCTCACTTGATCAGATGTATAGTGTCTAATATGTCCTCCATCGCACAGTGCTACGCACCACACGTCGTTCTCAAACATTCCACTGTTTGTGACATATAAGGCATATCCATCCTTATTTCCTTCAACCACCACTGGGATGGGTTTAGAAAACTCAAGCATCATCTTCTGTAAGCGTAACGTTTAACTTATCATGTAATATTTGAAAGGCACGTTGAACAGAAGCTGATTCAGCTTCTCTTCTAGAGGAATATGAGTCAAGAGACTTAACGGTGTTCACATCCCATGAAAATACACCATTTGAGTGCACCACGTTGATTATCACACCATTATCATCAAATACATCAAATAACACTCTAGGATTGACATCAATAAGCTTCACCAGTTTATCGTTAGGAATTCCTTGCTCACGCATAAACTCCTTGAAATCCTTAGGAAGCTCCTGATTCTTAAATGATTCAGCCATCTTGTCCATAAACCAATCCCTCACCACCTCTGTGGCAATAGGATACAAATCTAATAATTCTTCTGTTCTCATACTGTTATGGATTTAAGTTCTTCATGTTTATCTTTCCACCAGTCACGCTCAAAGTTGTGTTCTGTGAAATCATCTGGACCGTTAACCTTAGCTTCCTCGTATAGAACATCGTGCATAAAGCTCACCATCTCGGCAAACTCTGTTACCTTCTCTATACCAAAGCGGTCCATCATCTTGTTCAACAAATCATGATTGTACATACTCTTTTAGTTTTTCAATGTTTAAAACTTCGTTTTCTTCCTCAAACCCATGCCAAACTTCCTGGTCATCCTCAAACTCTACGCCTAGCTTGTCTTCCCAAAACTTGATAAGATCTTCTGTCCTATTAAAGACACGATACTGCAGAGATATTTCATCCTTGTGCAGTCCATTCTTCTTAATCTTTATCACCTTTGGAAATAACGCTTGAAAGGAAGAAGAGGTTTTGGAATATTTACCCTTCTTTACAAGGTCAAAATCCCTAGCAAACTTGCTGTCCAATTGATAAACCACTACGACATATCCTTTCTCATAATCATAGTCATCAATCAGGCTCTTGGTTCTTTCATACTCACTGTCTAGAAACTCTCTGAATTTATCTAGATCTGCAGGTTGGAAAAGCAGATAGATGCAGTTTTCATACTGCACCTCTCTGCTACCATCCTTGACATAACCATTGATAAACCCATTTTCCTTGAGCGCATCCTTAGGTACCTTTAGTGTAGGTACCATAAAGATGCTGGTTATTGTCTTTTTTATTTCCATCCCATAATGTTTACTAATCCATTAGAAATACTGTTTTCTCTGCTAATGTTCCATACATTGTTATCAAGAGCCCACTGGAGATCTGCAATGATTGTACGCACACCCTTATATTCTCTATTCTTATGGGTGAATCCACTATATGCTGAGTCTAAGTCATCATACTCCAGTGTATATATCAACGGATTGTAATAGTTGGTAGAGTCACAAACAATAAACTTTGGAGGCAATATCTGGTATCCAGTCAGTTCCTCATTAGTTTCCCTAAAGTGTGTAGATGCCCAAAAGTATAGATAGGCCTGAATGTACGCTCTACGATATAGATAGTATTCCTCAAGGAAGTTCTCTACGCTCCACGTACATTTAAGGTCATACACTTGGATGGTTTTAGCTTCATGGTCCACTATTAACTTGTCCATCATGCTCTTAAACTTCATGTCATCTATTTCATAACCTTCTACTTGGAGCTGATTATACACAGAATATCTACTACTGCTCACTAGATTCACTACATCCTTTGTAACAGGATTGTTACGTAGCTCTTCTACGATTTTCTCAGCGTTAGATACATCTTCAGCTGTCACTACAGTGAGATTTCTACTTTTTACAGTGCGCATCTCATTATAGAAGATTTCTGCATCACTTCCTACAAACTTACTAATCACAGCCTCATACTTAATCTTGAATCCAGAATCTACATAGGCATCTTTGGAGATGTCCTCAAAGCTTCTTGTAACGTTCCCATGATCATCTGTAGCTTCCTTTGTGTGCTTATACAAAGCGTTCACAAAAGCTAGCATTAGAGCTGAGGGAGCTTCTGCACAAGAAGACATGTAAAATCTTTCATCAAAAAGTTCTGGCTCTAATAATAATGTTTCTACCACTCTACCTGTTGTGGCTGCCTGAGTGTCTTTATCCTCTACATCTTCACCCAAAATATATTTACGATAGTATTTCTTTCTGTCCATGCTGAAGTCTTTCAAGCTGGACGAACTATCAAGCATTGTAGCCCGATAGGTTGCTTCTGTTTTTGCTGTTCCTGTTATCATTTCTGTGTTTGTTTGAAAGCTTCAATAATTGAGTTATACATAGCCCTCACTTCTTTGGGCACCCTTGCGTAGAACCATCTCACCTCTGGGGCATATTCATTACCTCTAGGATCTACACCCTGAGGATCAATAAGCCAGAAATAATGGCGTTCTCCCTTGGATTCTATGTATCCCTCATGCCACACCTCTACAAAAGAGGCTTCTTTGTTAATCACTATTTGATTAACTTCTTCGTTTTGTTTTTCCATCGTTTTCTGATTTAGTCTTTGCATCATGACATTTCTCACATAACACCTGCAAATGTTCTTTCTCACAAAACAGACGCTCCACAAATCCTGGGAGGTCTGCTGCACAACTTAAACTGCCTGCAGGGACCATGTGGTCCACGTTAATCTTCTTTTCTGGGAACCATTTGTTACAGCCTGCGCACAAATATTCATATTTCTGTCTCTTAATAGGTCCCTTATAAGGCCTGCGAGCCTCTAGTTTACACTGTGAAATAGGTTTCCAGTACATGCTTTTATGTCTTAAAGCACTACGAATGAAAGACCAAAAGGCGCTCTCTGTCATAGTGCCAGCATTTCTAGGCCTAGCTACCCTTGGTTTGCTAGACCCACGTTTCTTCTTGATTGTCATATAGTTATAAAATGGAGATGTCACAAATATAGTAAAAAATGTGACATCCCCAAGTTTATTAATCAACAATCGTCTGAATCCTGGAGCTGATTTCTTGCTTCATTTGGTCCAAAGAAGCAACAATGTTCTCAATCTCTACAGTGGAAATATGAGGAATGTTAAACTCATGCTTCTTGCTCTCAGCTACAAAACCATCCTTAGCCTTGTCTGTTAAGCTTTCCAGCTCACGGATGGCATAACTGTCATCAAGTTGCAATGTGTCAAAGTCCAGATCGTGCAAGATTTCTGTAGCCTCTTCACGAGGAACAGTCATGATTGGGAGATATTCCCAGCATCTACCCTTGCTCTCACCGATACCCACTACCTTCATAGGATTGATGAGCACCAATACAGATTGGTCACCACATCCTACATAATGAATCTCATCAGAGGTGAAATGAAGGCCTTCTGCACCACAATCGTCTGTATTCCAACGACATGCACCTGGGTCCATGCTTACAGGTCTACCTACACGAATGTCAAATGTGCGTGTGTGAGCATCTGTGAAACGATTCTCTGCTCTGTTTGGAAGGTCAAGATAGAGCTCTGTCAGATTACCAATGTATTCACCTAGGTCAGATCTTTTCACTGTAACTTCCTCATCTTCAGATGTAACATATTCATCAATCTCCTCATCATACCACTCTTCACCTTCTACCATTTCTGTAGTGTAAGTGTCATCTTTGTGAATGAATGAATACACACCGTCATTTAGATACACCTCATAGTTATCTGGGCTCTTCTTCCATACAGCTTTCACCTTGTTGTAGGCATTAGATACAAATTGTACCAGTTCTGTACTTCCGTGGAGCGTTACTACGTTACGCAGTGCCACAAAGAACCCCTGCTTGGTAATCTTAAAGCTATTCTTCTTGAGGAAGTTGTATAGCTTATCAGCCACTTCAGCACGAGGATTCAAACAGCACCACATAAAGAAACGCTTGAGGGATTGATATTCCTCATCGTTAGCCAATGCGTATGGGTTGCTATTGTTTCTATTCACTATACGGAGAAACTCTTCTACCAATAGTTGTGGAACTGTACGATTTACACCCTTCAGATATACACTGTTGCCTTTCACCTCGAAATCACCCAGATTGGCCAAAAGCTTAATTCCAGCCTGTAGAGCTCTAGCTTTCTCAGCTTCAAACTCTTGCTTCTTCCTTTCTGCCACCACTTCCTGAACAGCCATAACATCTATAATCTCAAACTCATCGATTGCACTACGTACATCTTCAAAGTCTTCTGTTGTAGCATTAGGCTTAGACAGAATAGATCCGTCGTTAAGCACTACAGTGAGGACATTGTTCACCATCTTCACAGTCTTATAGGGCTTTGTATCCTCCACCTTTATCTGATAGGCAGGCTGAGAAACAACTGATTGTATTGGCCAAGTGGTACTTGTGCTAGATTGCCACATTTGAGTTGGTGGAGCATCTATTCTCTCTAGCTCCTTCTGAAGTTGTTTCAGCTTGATTTCATGCTTGATTTCTTCGATTTCTCTTTCTTTCTTTGATTTGAACCAGTTTAAACTAAACATTTTTGTTTATTTTTTGGGGTTTTTAATAAAGGGGGACGTTTAATCCCCCTTTTTTGTTTAATCTTGTTGTATTAATTCTTCAACAGTTTCCGTTGTTAGCGTTTCCTCCAAAGGGAGATCTTCATTTAGGCGTATGTTGTAATTCTTCCAATCTATTCTATGCTTGTGATATTTGAATAGATCTGTAATTGCCTGCACGAGCTTCCTGTTAGAGTCGCTATCATAATGACCCATCTTATCTAAGATGGTGTTTAGGAATACAAACTTCTCACAGATGGATTTTACCTCTTTGTAAGTGCTATAAATCTCAGCATCTACAGCTTTGATGTCCAGAGCTTGTTCAGCGATTGCATTCCTTACATTATCAGATATAATATCTCTGAAGTTCTTCTTATGATATAAGTTTAGAGCTTCTGTCTTCTGATAAAGATCTGTAGATATTTTCTGCAGATGAACATTGTTACTGAATACAGCTCGATAGTCATCTCTTAGCTGATCAATTAAACACCCTGTAGCTATACGCTCGAATGGTTTATTCTTTCCTTCCATAAATTTACTAAAAGGCATTAGGTTATGTAATTCTATTCCGTTCACTAGTTTAAGCTCACGATCACTGAGGATGGCAAGTTCCACATTATGATTTCTAGTGGCCTTAAACCACTGGTCCATCTTCTCAGCGTCTTCTTGCTTACCATACACAAGGATGAACTTGTTCTTATGAAATGTTGCCATGTCATAAATCTTGCTCACCCACTTACATTGTTTACCATCTACCCAGCGCTCTAGTCCTTCAGCCTGCTTACATACCATTTCTCCTTTCAGCTTAATGCGACGTACACCTGGTGTAGCACTAGCTTTACCAGCACTAATGCGTTGCTTCTTTCTAGAATCAACAAATGTTTGTGGCACTTCTAGGGTGTCCAAATCAATGAATGTACTCACCAAGCTCTTGACAATCAATTGGAATTCTTGAATCAACTGACGCCATTGTGCCTTTGGATAGCTCTTCAGGTTTAGGATGTTGTAATAATTGTCATAAGCCTGCACCATACCTCCTGGTTTAGGACGAAGTTTGAAGGATTTCACCTTTCTAAACACATGCTCTTCTTCCCATTTACCTCCGTGTAAACTCTTGATATAGTCTTTCTTAAGACCAGGAATACGCTCTCCCTCATAAACATACACCTTGTCAGCCATACGTTTTACAGATGTAATCTGATAATAATGCTTGGCATCACGCATTGCTGACTTAGTCACTACAAACTTAGCCTCATACTCACCAAGAATATATTCTTGTATCTTGGCAATACGAGAGGGCTCAATCAAACTTGTACCCTTGAACTTAGGCTCAGCTATCTTAATTGTAGCAAACTTAGAAAGAGGATGTACATCCCAGGATGATGTGCCAAACTTAATCTCTCTGCGGTCAGTGCTGAAATAGTTAACTATCTGTCTTACATCCTCTGTATCAGTGATGGTTTCATTGTACTTCTGGATGAAATAGTCAGCAGCTTCTTGTAGACGTTTAAGAATGACAACCTTAGCCTCCTGTGTATATCTGATGGATTCTCTGTTAGGCGTAGGAAATATACCATCTGTCAGGCTGAATCTCAGCGCTACAGGAAGACCAATCCTCTCAATACCTAGTTTGTTGAAGTCCATAGGATAATAAACATTATCCAAACAGATGTGCAGGTTGTTATCCTTGGCTAGTTCAGAGAACTGGAAATACTGGTGACGAACGATTGTAAAATTATTATTAATGTCTTCCACATCAAAATACACGCTCTCAAAATAAGCTAGCTGTTCTCTAATCTTGTTCTTGAAGTCATACTTATCACGCCAGCTAACAGGAACAATCACCTTAACACCATTGGGCTGATCTGTAGGAGTTTCATAGAGAAGGTCAATAGTGTTGACATCTTCTCCCTCGTACATCATATACTTGCGTTCCATTCCATTCTTTCTAGCAACGAAATAGAAGCTGGATGTATATGCTAGTGGGGCCTTAAAACCAAGACCCATCATGCCCAGCTCTGTAGAGCTATTACGCTTTGTACTCTTACCATACTTGCTGATGATATTCTTTACGTCATCAGCATCTAGACCAATACCAAAATCCTCCACGGAGAACTCAAATGCTCCGTCTTTTGTAGCTTTCAAGGCTACAACAATAGGCTTATCTACGCCTGCTCTTCTGTGTGAGTCTAATGCATTTGATGCACACTCACGAATGGTTGAACCTATTGAGTCTGAATACAAATTCTTACTCAACATCTGCATCAACACCTGTGCAGAATCTAAGTCTAAGGACATACCTATAGACTCTGTTGCCTCACCATCTTGGTGAATCATGGCTTCTTTCTGTTTCTCTAAGATCATTTTACTGGGAATTTAATGCTGATTAATGCTTCTTTTGATTTTCTGTATGCGTCTATATCTTCTTGATTTGTAAATATGCTCTCTGGATCTGTCATCTTAACAACACGAGACCCATTTACACCTATACCATTTCCATAGATGTACTCCTTGTAGAATATTTTGGAAGTGAATCCAAACTTCTCAAATCTTTGTCCATACCATGACTGAGTGTCTCTAGGTTGTTCGTTCTGCCACTTTTCAAAGGCTTCAAGTTTATATCCTGGGACGGTGAATTGATAGTATTGGACAGTACCTCTACCTTGTCCGCAATACCACCCAAAGGATGTATACCCATTACCAGCCACCATGATGAAATCTCCTATTTGAAGGTCTCCTCCATATCTTAGTTTCATATTATGCTTTTTTAAGTAACCAAATGTTTCTGTAATTAAGATCTACATACTTCTCAACATTGTAGTCTTCTGTTGCGCAGTATTCTCTTTTAACCCAGCTGCGTCCATTACTCCAACTGTATGTCTTTTCAACTATAGACACCTTACATTTAACTGATTTGTAATAAGGACGTCCTGACGGATGACCATAAGAAGGTTGCACCTTCTTCTGTTCTACGGGTCTAATCACCTTAGCTCTGGCAATAGTTCCCTGTACAGAGTAGAGGAACTCATCCCCCATCTGTAATTGTGTTACATCAATTTCCATAAATGTTTGTTTAGAAAGGTGGCTCTTCATAGAGCCAATAGATTTTGTGATTGTTGTTGTCTTTAATAATCTTGTTCACTTTGGTGAATACACCCTCTGTATCCCATTCAGTTTGCTTGTAAGAAGCACTGGCTGGATGACTGAGAACAAATGACCATGTGAACGGAGGAACGTAGCGCTCATATTTAGCAGCGTCTTTACCTAGAAATATAATAGGTACACCAGCTGTGTCAAGTACATGCTCAAATAAATACCTTGTAAAAGGTTCCCATAGAGCGATGTGTGAGCCTGCTTTGTTGATTTCTGTGGTGAGTGCTGCGTTAAACATGAGAACGCCCTGGTGAGCTAGATAGGTGACATCTGGTGTCTTTACATACTTCAGATTGAGTCCGTTGTACAGTTCTCTTTCCAAAGCACCATAGAATTGCTCTAACGAAGGCTGTAAGCTGTTTGTAATAGAGCATCCCATAAGTAGACCGTCTGCTACATATACACCATTCTTAGCTGTGTGATAGGGACACATGCCCATAAGCACCACCTTTATATCATCCAGAGGAGTTTCTTTGAATGCCCTGAAGACATTAGAAGAAAGAGGGGCTATTTTCTTGCCCCTCTTTGATTCCTTCTTGAGAAACTCATAGATCTTATCACATTCCTCACTTTCAATAAACGGTTGCATCTTTATGTGCCAGCTCTCGTGGAACTGGTCTTTGAATTTCTCCCAAATCATAATTAAAATAGTTCTAATTGTTCAAGTTGCATGATTGTAGGCAATTGAACCTCTGTAGGCGTCACCATAATCCCTGCGGCATTCACAAAGAAGCTATGCGCATTGATATGATTTCTCATCCAGAGGGAGGGATGCACTTCCTTCATAGCATAAGTGGTGTGCTGATAGAGCTCCCACATGCTGCCTGGTGCACCATAATCAAATGATGGAGCATCAATTTGACCTCTGATGATGTTAAGCTGTGTGCTCTCGATGATATTCTCCTCAATGATCATACGGCCAACAAGCTCAGCTGTTGTACGCTTTGTAAGCTCTATGTTCTTCATAGTCTCACGATCAGCTTGCATCTTTGCAAATGCATCACCAGCTTGCTTAATATATTCTGTAATAGCATTAGGTGTGAATGTTTGTATCTCACCCTTATGTGCCTTCTTAAACGCACCATAATCTCCTGATACACAACCATTTGAACAAATCAAGATGTGTGTACCAATAGCAAACTTCAAGCTCATGCTCTTGTCATAGCTGTTCTGCCAGCCAATCTGTAATTGCATCTCTGCATCTGCTACATTCCTAATTGTATATCTACCATTAGCAACATTACCATCTCTGGCTGCAGAATATGTTTCTTTCTCCAATTCAAATCCTGCACTGTGTATGCTTTCTAGTGTCAGGTCTATAAGCTGCTGATGTGTAACAGGCTTATATGTCTTTGTTTCTTGTGGGATTTCTGCTGTAAGCAGAATGTCTTTTGCTGTAACGTAGGATTTTTTGCTTTCCATTATAATAGTTGTTTGTGTTTTAAATACGACTCAATAGCTTCTAGCCCATGTTCTTTGGCTAGATCAGCCCAGTCTTTAATACCCTCTGTCAGATACTTACGTGGGACGTTAGCATACTCAAAATCAAACAGCTTAGTTATCATTTGACTATTCTTCACACCCACATCATCTGCATCAAAGGACAAGATTTGCCTATCAGAGTTGGCCTTCAGGTATTCTACATTCTCATCAGAGAAACATGCTACGCCCTCATTTTGGACAGCACAGCAGCAAGGGAACACCTTCTTCATCACCATGTAATCCTTCTTGCTCTTGTTGATAAATGCCACACTACAATTCTTTATATCCTCTCTACCATCCATAGCTGTAATAGGAACATTATTGGGCACCCATTTGCTCTTCTTATCTCCAAAAGGACGATATATCTTCCAATGACCATCATATAGATAACCAAACCTGAGGTCAGTTTCCTTTAAGGGAAACCTCTTCCTGTTTAAGAACATCTCTTTGATGGAATATACATTGTTAGCTCTTAGATCGTCAAGACTTTGATAATATTGGTTCCAATAGGCTAGTTCCTCTTGTGTGAACTTGCGTGTCACCACCTGAATCAGGGAATAGCGCTTGCCCAGGTCTTCTGGTTGCTTGTATTCCTTCTGAATCTCCTTATATTTCTCTGTTGAGGTGCCTGCTAAAAATCCTAGCCCAAAGTCTTTATCAATCATTCTGAGCACATCGTCTATAGAGCTGAGGTTGAACAGCATTTTGACAAACGTAAAGCAATCTCCACGCTTGCTAGTGTCACCAAAGTCTATAAAAGATAGAAAGCCCCTCTTGTTGCCTATAACAAACGAAGGATTGCTTTCATTTCTGAAGGGAGAGAGTGTGGCATTATTGATTTTCCAATTCTTGTCTGGCATGTAGAACCTGAATATATCATACTCTGATATCTTGTTGAGCACAGCTTGAGGTGTGAGCCTCACCTTGATGTCACCTTGAATCATTTGTAATCAATATACTGTTTTACTTCTTGAATGTCTGAATCTGTTAGGATGTTTATCTTGCTCTTCAGGATGAAGCGCTCGTCGTTTAGATGATATACACTTCTAGCTAGAGAAATAAACTCTCCTTCAAACTTATGTTCCTTCTCCAATATTCTGAGTTTATCCTCTATGGTCCACAGCTGTGAATTAACCCCTATCAGGTCCTCATATAGAACAGAAATGGAATCATTTACAAGGAATGGACCAGCCATCTTATACAAATGAGAAAGCTCTTTCTCCACCTTTGTAAGCTTGGTTTCATCTGTAATCTTATTTTTCTTTATTTGTAGGATGCTGATTTTATCGATCAGCTCACCTACACTCACGGGGATTGTTATCATAGTGTTTAAAAAATAAAGCCCCCACCATTTTACTGATGAGGGCTATTTGGAGGAGGGGAATTTAATAATCGTCACCATCATCAGAGAGTACAGCATCTGACGCCACAAGGTTATCATCTGCATTATACTCCTTCAGATCACGGAGAATATAGAAGTCACGACATCCATATTCACCTGTTACATTGAGCACGAAGCGCTCATGTGGTTTTAGTTCTTTCAGCTTTTTGCTGCGAAGACCACTCTGCACTGTAGCATCACCATAATTGATGAGACGGAAGTTCTTCAGAGCATAAGCTGGCATGAATGCCTTATTATACACACCCTGATATTCTTTGTTCTCACCATCTTTCTCTTTCATGATGATTGTAGCAAGAGCACCAATGTTTGTGCAATATGCACCATCCACTTGAGCTTTCAACTCGCTAACATTACCACGCATAAGCTTCTTCCAATCAGCTTGTAGAACAGCGTTCTCTTTCATGAAGTCAAGTTTACCTAACCAGGTGCGCAAGAATTCATAAAGTTCTTCTTCTCCTACATATGCAACACGGTAGTCACGCTTTGTAAACCAGTCTGCTAAATCATTAGGATCTGCAGCCCAAGCACATCTACCAACATTATTGATATATTGTTTCTTAGAGCCATCCTTGTTTTCACGCTCTTTGTCCTCTAGGAAGAATGAAGCCTTGAACTTATCTCCGCTCTTGATGTCCTTTAACCAAACATCAACACGCAGATATGTGTTCTTATCTCTGCTCTCTCCTAAATACTCTGTAGCTTTACTGTTCTCAGGAAGGTCAATTCCTAGCACTTCTTTGTACTCTTCTGCTGTAGGATTGATGGCTACCACTTCAGCCTCAAACAATCCCACCTTTTTTGCGAATTCTTGTACCTGTTTCTGTTCTCTTTGATCACCTTGAATCATTGCTTTGAATTTTAATTGTTAATTAATATGTGCTTTATTTATAATACTCGTCTATTGTCTCTGCTACAAGCTTCAGATTGTTTGCCACCTTTATATCAGTGAACATACCATCTGGGCTCTTTGCAGGATATTTTCTAAACCTGTTGGTTAGAAAACTATAAGTGGATGTACCATCTTTGCTCTCCTCAACAAATGTGTATAGACACACTGTCAACAGACCTTCTAAGACAATCTGATTGTCAATCATCTTACCAGCTGTCTTAATCTTGTATCCTATAATCTCACCACCATCTTCAATAGTTTCTGGGTGTGTGAAATAGAACACTTTAAGATCGTCACGAAGAGCACGGGCTGTTCTAAAAAGATCAACCATGTCTCTAGCCATTAGTGTAAACTTGGTAAAACCAGTTTCTGTGGCTTTTGCCATCATGTTAAAACCCATGATGTAATTACTGTCCTCAATAATAATATTCTTGATGTGAGGAGCATCGTTGGATAGCTTGCGCAATCTCTGTGAAATCAGGTTTGCGTCATCTATCTCATCATAATTTCTGTTCTCTCTGTTGTACAATTTCTCTGCGCCTTTGAATGGTAATTCTTTTTTTGCTACGTTGATGATGTACGTTTCTTTCGGGTCCAGATGTTTGATTGAAGTGGACTTACCTGTACCAGTTGGGCCCACAATTCCGATTAATTTACTTGCCATGTGCTTTGATTTAAATATGTAGTTTGATTAGCTATAAAGATACAAAATCCCTATGAATCAAACAAATTTTATCTTGTTTTTGTCAAAGAATTCTAAGGCTTTTTTCAGCCATTTTCTTTCGACATCTTCGTTAGTGCAGATGATATAAATCTTGGCTTTCTTGTCAGGATTATCATACTCCATAGCCATACATCTGTTTATCTTCTGAGCCAGGTTTTCAGCATTACTATCAAAATAGTTAATAATCACCTTGTTTAAGGGTTTGTACGTAACACCAGTGTTACCTATCTTTACGACAGCCATGTGATTACCCTCACCTGCAGCAAACTTCTCAAACATATCCTTCTCACCTTTCTTTGAGTG
>Ga0214168_1000191_pt1 | contig 24407 bp, 38 predicted proteins | sample LakMenepilimnion_FD_153002 | JGI IMG/M metagenome (GOLD analysis project Ga0214168, IMG submission 153002) | Freshwater microbial communities from Lake Mendota, WI - Practice 29OCT2010 epilimnion v4 | ecosystem: Environmental > Aquatic > Freshwater > Lake > Epilimnion/Euphotic zone | place: Lake...
TATTCTAGCAACCTTCTAGAATCGTAAATGACCTGGTTTTCTGATTCAAGCCACTCAAAATATGCTTTTACAAATGCAATGAATAGAGGACCCTCTTCTTTATAGATAGAGGGAAATTGACTGGCAATAAATGGAGATATAAACTTTTCTAGTTCTTTCATTATGCTCTAATGCCGCGGGCTGAAACAACAAGGTTTCCAGATACAATCTGAAGGACCTTGTTAGCATTTGTTTCTATATCTAACTTCTTTGTTCTACCATAAATTTCTAATTCATTATCTAAACCAACATCATCGTATACAATAGCACCAATAGATATTGTACCATTGGTATAATCAACTGTACCAATCTTATCTTTTAATAATTGTACAACTCCATTGACAACAGATATAATCATTAGATTGCCTTGGGTGTCGTCTTTAATTTTGGCAAGGTAATCTATATTATTTAAATTGAATGTAAACAATGAAGACTCAATTGTGGATGTTGTGTCTTCATAAATTTTTCTTGTTGTTGACACTTCTCTTCTTAATTCATTTTCAAAGGAGAATGCAATTCTAAATGGAACACCTGTGTCAACTTCAACATTCTTAATAATTCTTAATTCTGTATTGTTACTAATAATGGCAGATTCAGAATCATCAATGGCTTTAACAAGTTTGGAGTATCTAAGATCAGAACCAAATTTAGCAAGATTGTCACTAGCAAATAATAAAATAGTTGACTCAACAAGAGCTTCAATATCTCTTTCAGATCTTGTTGTTTCATTAATATTGTAGAGCACTTCTGTCACAACTTCCGCAAAGAAATATTCCGGATCTATAACTACTGGATCAATAGAGATAGCAGATCTTTCCTTTAGGAAGTTAAAAATTTGCGTCTTTAGTGGTGTAGGCAACTTAGTACCACCAATTGGTTTAGCTGCAACAATTACCTTACCAAATTGTTTAGGTTCTGTTTCCTCACCACCAAATGCTGTAACAATTTCCAGGGATGGGAATGCTTGTTTTGTTAGAGCAATATAATCTTCTACTGTCACAGCTCTATTTTGTGTAGGGAAGTATCTAGGAGCATTGAACTTAATTTCTTCATCAGTTTCATGTTCTGCACCGGATGCGGCAGCACTAACTGTCGCTATTGCTATAGTAGTGTACCCCTCAACAGCATTTGGAGCAGTAAACACTTCAACACCATTGGCATCGAGCCCATTTGTTTCTCTATAGTTTATAGTAACTAAGTTACCATCGGTAAGTTCCCTACCAATATCCCCATTACCAAAAACAACTTCATATAAATGGTCTTCCGCGCCTTGTATAAAATAGATATTATCTGTATTATCAAGATCAAATAGGAAAGTTTCTTTATTGTACTTTACTTCCGTCGTTGCTGTGTTTGATTCTTTAACAGTAATATTAATTGATTCAATATCAACATTAGCAGATTGTAATAGATAGCGTGCCGACCCATTAGCTATAAACACTTCTTTAACAATGTTACCCTCATACACTGCTACATTAGCAGCTGTATAGAAGCCATTGTTTGCCCTGATTGTAAGTGTTTCATCAGTCGTAAAGAAGTAGGTAGTATTATCATCTGTTCTACCACTGATCTCATAATATTTTGGAATTGTAATAGAATCTGGCGTATCATCAGGTGTAATAGTAATATTAACATAGGCAACAGCAGCTGTTCTAGAACGTGGCGTATAGTTCAGTTCCTTAGCATGCGAAACAATGGATTCTCTAAGTTGAGATGTATCTAAGAACATCTCACTACCAACCAGGTTCAGATACACACCATTCATGAAGGTATTATAGGCAAGAAGATCCAGTAATACAGATAAGTTTGAGCCTTCAAAATCATAATCTTTGAATTGCTCTTGCTGGGATAGAAATGTTTTTAAGCTAGATTTGTAGTTCTGTAGATCTAGCTCAGAAGTTGTTAAGAATCCATTTGCCATATTATCTTATCCTCTCTAGAGCAACTTCAAGTGTTTGTGGTTGCTCAACTGAGTTAATTCTAAATTGTATTGTTACTTCGTAAGAATTTCTATCATAATCTGGCGTGGCAACTACCTTATCAAGGATTGCCCTAGGCTCATAATTCTTAATTGTGTCTGTTATATAATCTTCTAAAACTGTTGTTGTCATACTAGACATAGGTTCAAACAAAAGAGCTCTGACATTTCCACCAATTTCAGGATCTAAAAGTCTTTCGTATCTGTTAGTCAAGACTAAACTTTTAATGGCTCTCTTTACACTGTCAACCTCAGTAATTCTATTAAGATCACTGTTGAAGGGATTTCTGCCAAAGTTGATACCCAAATCAGAGTATCTGACATTCCTCTTAATAAATGTTGAAGTTGTTTTTGTGTAACTAGACATATAAAACCTCTATATCAAGGTTATTTATATTAACCATTTGCAAATACATTTGGTGACCCTTCGGTGATTGTATTCTGCTCAGGCGTGCCCGTAGCGTAATGATCGTCCTTTCTTCCTATCTGCTTACCGCCAATAAAGACGTTTGGAGAGTGTTTGTCGAGGACTGATTCATCTAGCTCGCATCCTTTTCTTTTATGTGGAGCTATTTTATTACCTTTAACAACTATTAATTTATTGTTAGAAAATACTGAGCTGGAATTAACCTCACCAACAGCTGTATTAACAGGATTCCCGCAGCGGGTACCCTCACCAGTTGGTGAATGTACCTTATCGTCCTTTCTAGCTACAGCACTCATCCTAGTTTTTGCCCAGGCTTTAAGTCAACAAACTTGTTACGAGCATGGATTCTTGGAACACTCCATGTAGCCATTGGGAGGGCATGCTTAGCCCCATCTGCATAGGCAATATGCAACCAACCAGGGCCACCACCATTTAAATTATATTCTAGGAAAAATTGCTTAGAAATTTTACCAACAATTGGGTATATTTTAAGCGCAGCTTCATAGGCTGACATACCAAAAACATTAAAGTCTACAGCTCGGCCTGTATTGTGGTCCGACTTGTTGTTTGTTCCACCACCAGAAAGCTTAACATCTGGTGTTCTAAAGCCTGAGGTTATTGATACTCTAAACCCCGCAGCTACAATTGGTTCCATAATATTCTCAGCATGCTTAATAATATTGCATAGAATATCTGCTGCAGTTAGACCGCCTTGGTCTCTCAACTTTCTTGTTCCATTCTGTGTATAGTCTGCCAGTGTAAAGTTTTTTGATACCTTTACCTTCTTATAATCATCCAGTAGAATAATAGAACCACACTTAACATCCTTATTTTCACCGCCAGCAGGTGGTGTGTCAGAAGCACCTTCAACTGGTGGTGTATTGTCAGCTGGAACTAACCCATTAGATACAATAACATTGTTATATTCTTCTAATGTTTTTTCAACATCATCATCAAACGCATAGACTTCAAATACAGTTGGACCGCCAGCCTCGGATTTTGTAATAGTTTCTGGTGCTCTAATTGCTCCAAGGGGCTTAGCTGTTGGCCTATTGAAATGAACCTCACTACCTTGTAATTCAACTGTACCACCTGAGTAAACAATTGTTCCGCCACCCGTGTCAATGTTTGTTGCACCGCCAACTGCCACATCAAAGTTGCCACCAACATCAACCTTTAAGTTACCACCAACTCTCCAGGTAGCATCCCCACCTGTAGAAATATTTGTGTTTGTACCAGATAGAATATTAACGGCACCAACAACAGACATATTCATGTTGCCGCCAACATATAAATTTTCATTATTTAAAATAATATGATAGCGATCCTGAGCACCCCTATGAACAATAGAGCCGTCTGGGTGGAATTCGACAAATGAACCTTTTCTATGGAAGATTTGGATTCTTTCTGCTCCAGGCGTATCATCCATTTCAAATACATGGCCAGCATCTGTTTCCATGACATGGTTGGCAGGGTACCTTGCATCAAACTTTGACTCAGGCTCGGCAAACTTACTACCATCTGCAACCGGTACGCTCGATGTTGCTGTTGATCTTGAAAAAGCTACAGCATTTCTATCTGGTGTACCAGCCTCACCTCTTGCGTGTCTTGGGTTTGTTCCTTCACCAGGAAATCTTGGATGGATGCCTTGTGGATCATAGAACCCTTCGTTTGGATTTGCTGGTTCTCCTGGCTTGCCGACCATTGAACCAAAAACTATTGGTTGCTGGGCTTGTTCTCCATCTACAAAGAATCCAACAACCCAGTCGCCTTGGTTAACCATTGGAGATGACATTTGAGCTGTGGAAGAAAGGAATGGAGCCCAAGGTAGATCAGCAGTTGGCATTAATGTCTTATCTGCTGTATGATAACCAATGCAGCGGACTCTTACTCTATTGAGGCTCTCTGGATCATTAATGTCTTCAACAACACCCATGAACCAAACCATATTTTTAAAATTTGATTGACCTGTTTCCATATTATTGTCTTTGTTTAATTAAGTTACTATTAGTGTCTCTTCTAAAGTTAGAAATGTCAAGCTCATATCCATCCTTAAATAAATCAACAACTGTCTCATATGTCCCAGCATCTATAACAACATGCTTGACACTACCAACTAAAAATTTACCATTTAAAAACAAATCTCGTTGTTCTATGTCAGATGGGTTAGCCTGGGCAGCTTTAAGCTCAATTATGTCGCCTGGTTTAATTTTTGGATTACCAAGCACTCTACAGGATATAACAGTCTGATTCATTAACTGATATTGTGCCTGTGATGGACCTCGTTTTAGACTAATAAAATCTTCTTGTTGATCATAAGATTTACTACTGCATCTTGGAAAGACATTCTGCTCTTCATCTGTTGTGCGTTGCTCATCTCCAACAAGATTGTCAATTTCATCCATATCAAATTTTAAATTTTCACCCATCAGCAATATATCTTTGAAATTATCCTTGAGTTTGAATGTTTTCTTTTCAATCTTTCTTGATATAAAATCAAAGGTTAGCGTCTGGTTTTCAAGGACACCCTCTTCAACCTTTTGACTTTGATTGTCTGTTGTCTTGACTTCAAATTCAAGAATTCTAAAATAATCTTGGTCCTTTGATTCCTCACTTCTATTCTTATCAGCAGGAATAATATAATTAAATGTATTAGCATCCTGAACTATTTTTCTTAGAGACTTATACACAACACCTTGTCTTGTTTCATAGAAGAAAAAATTATTATCCCCAGCTTTGTTTGCAGGTGATACTGCCTGGTTGTTTATTCTTTCAATTACATCAAATGGTTGTAAAGAAGAAGCTGATATGTTCAAAACACCAAATGTTTCTTCAATGTTGTTTGCACTAACCTTACCAGGTTCAAGATCAAAAAATTTATCACAAATTTGTTGTATGATTTCTGATGCTTTACCGTTAAATGATCTTTTAACCTTTGACTTTAAGGCCATAAACCCTATTTTAGATACAGCTCTAAATGTAAAAATTTCACCTTTGCCACTAACAAGTTTTGTACTGCCACTAACTGACTCAATATAAAACTCACTAGAAATAATATCATCTAAAGAATCTTCTGGTTGTTTAAATAAGTCAATTTTAATAATATCGCCAGCTTGTAGACCAACTGTTTTTACAAAAGTTGCACCATCAAAGATCTGTCCTTCAATATACATAAATTTTGAGAACATACCCTCAAATAAAGAAAACCTTTGAAGGTATGTTGTAAAATTAAATTGAGCCTTAGAATTATTTGTATTTTTAATTAATAACGCCTTATAGCCAAATTGGTCAACCTGCTTGTTATTGATAATAAATGGCTGACCCAGAATATCTTGTGTTGTCATACTTTATTGACCTTCTTCAACACTCTTTCTAGCTCAAGCGATACATCGACAACTACTGATCTATCAAGAAGTTTAATTTTTCTTTTTTCTTCATTTTTAATAAGTTCATAATTATAATTAGATATTGGCTGCCATCCTGTTCTTTCCCCAGCCGATATATTGTCATACGTTGTTTTTGTCATATAGTATGAGTAATTAGAATTACGGTAGTATGAACTCAATGCTATGTTCATTGCTGTAGCAATGCTACCGTACTTCTTTATGATGTACTCATCAAAAATGTTATCGTCCATTGGCCAATCATAGTATGGATCAACAATATCATTTACTAAGAAAATTAACCAAACATATTCCACTAATCCATAATAATCATAAGCAAGAGATGTTGGTGTTTCTCCTGCCTTAACAGTATATGGGTAGTAGGCATCATAGGATTGAATTAGGTTCTTACTGATTTTGGCTTTAAGAATTATGTTCCTTAAAGCATGCTCGTTGTACTGAACAACAGGAAAATTTTTAAAATAGTTTACTGCCATTAGGCACCCCCACCATTTAAGTATCTCTGAGTTGGGTTATCTACACCAGATCTTAGTTTATTACCAGGTTGCTCGGCATTTGGTAACGACTCTGCACCTTCTGGTGACTGTGGACCACTTAAATTATCCATATTATTATATTCAGCTTGATACGATGATCTTGTCAACTGCTCAATTTCACTCAATTCAATCTGTAGTTCAACAGCCTGCGGTGCACCAACCAATTTACTTTCCGCTGTATTCTTAAAGAATGATGGTACATTCTGGGGTGCATAGTTAACTTGAATTCTTTTGATTACACATCTTGCAAAGCCATATAACGCGTTTGTACCAAAAAACAGCACATCCACTTCATCTGGCATACTGAGGAATGTACTACTTGCCGAACCACCAGGTAGAGCGTGAAATTTCAACTCACTTATAATTTTTGCAATCATTACTGAGTCTTCAGGTGTTTCTGGTGTAAGCCTAAATGTAAAATTGTGTTGTCTAATCTCAACATTTTTAAAGATAGCAGTCTGGAATGGATTAGGAACATTACCCGATGATAAGTTTAGTAGTCCACCAACTGCACCTGATACTTGTGCAAGAGATCTAATAACATATTCAGCTGTGCCCCCTGCCGTTGCACTACCACTGTCTTTACCTTCGGCAGCCGATTCTTGGCTACTAATAAAGGTCTTCAAAGCTTCACCTGTTTTTGCACCAGCCTGAAACCCCACTGCAGCCAATCCTAAATCAGTAGTTTCATAGTTGATGCCAATACTATCAACTAAGTTTTCTGGCAACGGTAAGGCAATATGGGCTTGGGTAACATCTGTTGCAATTGTAGACTTTCCGCCAGGTCCACCGTAATTGAATTTCTTAAAAGCAAACAACATTCCCATTCCTAGCTTCTCTGGAGCAGCTGGGAAATGTAAGAGGGCATCGCTGCCTCTGCCACGTGATCCAGAGCCTCTTCCAGCCCTATCTGCTCCCAAAACAACGTTGGGATTGTTTGATTTTGAAGGGCCTGGGTTAGCCATATAAATACCTATATTAGGATTAATACTTGTAAATGTATTTATGGCATCTTATAAAGGCAGATTTAAACCATCAAACCCATCTAAGTATCGAGGCGATCCAACAAATATAATTTATAGATCAGGTCTTGAACTAAAGCTAATGGCATATTTGGATAAGCATCCTGATGTTTTAGAGTGGTCAAGTGAAGAGTTCTTTGTGCCATATCTATCACCAATTGACGGTAGGTACCACAGATACTTTCCTGACTTTAGTGTAAAAAGACGAGATAAAAATGGCAATGTTGATAGGATTGTTATAGAAATTAAACCATCCTCTCAGACAAGGCCGCCAGAGAAGAAAAGTAGAATAACACCAAGATACATCCATGATGTTAAGAACTGGGGCATCAACAATGCTAAATGGAAGGCCTGTCAAGAATTTTGCGATGAGAGGAAATGGAAGTTTCAGATACTAACTGAACGAGAGATTAATGGCTATAACTACTAATGTAACCGGGTTTCAAAAGCTTCTCATGGAAGCTGAAAACGATGGTATAAAGTTAGATAACTCAGCAGAGTCGATGGCCTGGCTTAAACAGAAGTATACAGAGATTTCCCCTAGAGATGTACTGCCAAGAGAGTTCATTAGGGATCAAAATAGGTATAGAAGAGTACCATTGATTGGTAGACTATACATGTTTTTATATAACCCTAAATATAGATACGAACTACCATATTATGATAGATTTCCATTAGTGTTTCCAATAAGGAGAGTTGCTGGTGGATTCTACGGATTGAATATCCATTACCTTGCTCCAAGATATAGAGCACTTTTGATGGATTCGCTATATGATACAATTAGTGATACTAAGTTTGATGAGACAACAAGATTGAAAATTAATTATGACATCCTAAGTGCAGCATCTAAATATAGATGGTTTAGGCCTTGTGTGAAACATTATTTGACACCACATTTATCATCGCAGCTGCTTTATATTGACCCTAAAGAATGGAACCTAGCATTATTTGTTCCATCAGAGCAGTTTAGGGGTGCTAACAAGAGAGATGTCTGGCAAGATTCAAAAGAGATGTTTTAATGGCATTCAACATAGAAAAATTTAAATCAGAAACTAGTGGTGGTTTTGTTAAGCCATCAAACTTCTTAGTTTATATTCTACCCCCAATCTGGGCTCTGAATACAGAGTATGATTACAACTTAGCCTACCTAACATCAGCCACGTCACTTCCTGGCATGCAAATTCTTACCCAAGAAGCCAGAATTTATGGTGCTGGTCCAATTGTCAAGATGCCATATGATATTGCAACAACAGACATCACAATGACTTTTTATGTCGATGCTGATGGTATCTCAATCAATTACTTTTACGAATGGCTAAGAAACGTTGTTAACCTAAGCCATGATCAGCAGGAAGTAAGATCAGGAGCATTCAGTAATCAGGTTGCCTATAGAAGCTGGTACTCAACAAAAATTGATATCATGTTATTTAATGATAAACCAGGTGGTGACCCAAGTTCACCCCAGGATGCCGCACTAGCAATATATACATTGTTTGATGCCTATCCAATTAATATTTCTGAGCCAAGTTTAAGTTGGCAAGCCGGTAATGAAATACTACAATTCAATGTGACGTTCTCATATAGATCATTCGAGAGAACAGTTGTCAACCTACCAGGCAAAAGAAGTATCAATATTCCACAAGTTCCAGTTCCTCCAGATGTTGGGGCGGCCCCTGCAAGACCAGTACCAGTACCACCAACACTCTCCCAACAGCCACCACAGACATCATCAAGACAGTCGGGTAAGGCATTTACAAACCCAAGACTTCAAGCTGTTAACGACTTTGCAAGAAGCCTGAGAGATGGTGCAATGAAGGTTCGTACCGAGTCTGTCTCTAAGGTCAATGATGTCAGAAAGGCAACAATGAGTAATGAATTTGTTCAGGCTGGTATCAACATTCTAAATACTGCTAACGAAATAAAGGGTACATTGGGTTCTCTAAAACAATTAAACACTTCGCTAAAGAAGGGTCTGATACAGGACCTTAAAGGTGCAGTGAAGGGTAAAATCCCAGGTTTATAATTTAACAATTGAGGTGCATTATGCCATTACCAAAAATTAGCCAGCCAATCTTTCAACTAACATTACCGTCAAATAATAAGGTAGTACATTATAGGCCATTCACGGTAAGAGAAGAAAAGCTTCTCCTAATGGCTCAAGAGTCTGCTGAAAGAAAAGATATTATTAATGTTTATAAGCAGCTAATCAATAACTGCGCAATTGACCAAGTAGATGTGGATGCAATGGCTGCTATTGATCTTGAATACTTCTTTGTATGCCTAAGAGCTAAGTCTGTTTCAAACATTTCTAAGATCCAAGTTAAAGATGTAGATGATGGTGAGATGTATGAAGTTGAAATTAACCTTGACAAAATTGTTGTTGAAAAGAAGGATGGTGTTTCAAACAATGTTAAGCTCACTGATGCAATTGGTGTAATTCTAAAGTATCCTACATTTAAGACCTTAACCAAAGTAGAAGATGGTTCAGAAGTAGATACTACTCTAGCTATCCTAAGAGGTTGTGTAGACCAGATATATGAAGGTGAAGAAGTACACGATACTGCTAATTACACTAAACAAGAACTTGATGATTTCATTTTATCTCTAAACAAGAACCAGGTAGAAGAGATTCAGAAGTTTTTTGAAGCAATGCCTAAGCTTGTTTATAATGCAAAGTATGTTACAAAAGAAAAGGTTGTTAAGGATCTCAAAATAGAGGGCCTCGAGAATTTTTTCTAGTATTGGCTGGGTATAATAACCTAGCCAATTACTACCAAACAGTATTTGCATTATGCCAACATCATAAATATTCTATTAGTGATGTGGAGGACCTTTTGCCATTTGAACGTGACATTTATGTTGCCATGTTAATTGATTATTTGGAGAAAGAAAAAGAACGATTAAGGAAAGAAGGTTACAAAGACGTATAATGGCCCTACCAAAATTAGATAACACACAGATAGAAAAGAACCAGCAAATGATTATCCAGAAGATGGATGGTCTTGGGGCGATATTGTCTGATAAACTTGTTCCTACTATTGAAAAGATGACCACTGATTCTACAGTGGATAAGATGTTTCCATTTGTTGTTCAAATAGCTGATAACATCTACAACATTGCTGGTAAACTCGAAGCTCAAGTAACTTCAATGAAAGAAGTTAGAGATGCTATAGAGGCTTCAAAGCCTAAAGTTGATGAAGGTGCGCAGATAGAGGCAGAAAGAGAAAAACAAAAGCAAAAAGTTGGCGAGCCTAAAAAAGAAGAAAAGAAAAAAACATTCCTAGAAAGATTGGGTGAGATATTTGAAAAGATATTAATACCCCTTGTCTTTGGTTTTGTTGTTGGCCTATCCAAAGCGCTTGGTGGATTTGAATCCACTATAGGTAAGGTAATCACAATCTTTGCTGCTCTCTATCTTGCACTATCAGGCTTCAGAAAGAAAGTAAATGAGTTAGTTGTATCTGGATTCAAGAAGCTGTTCAGTAAACCAGCTGCACCTCCAGGAGCTCCTCCTCAAGTCCCTGGTGCTCCTGGTAAAGCGCCTGGCGCTCCTCCTGGTGCTCCTGGAACACCAGATATGAAACCAGGTAAGCCTGGTAAGCCAGCTCCATCTGGATTAGATAACTTCCTAAAGGGTGCTCAGAAAGTTGGCAAGTCAATTAAGGACTTGTTTGTTGGTATTGCCGACACCATTGCTAAGGTCCTAGGAAAACTTGCTGGTGGGATAAAAGACTTTATAACAAAAGTATCCCAAGGTATTAAAAATTTATTACAAAACATTGCCAAGGGTATTGAAAGCTTTGGTAAGGGAGCTGTCCTAAAGGGTGCTGCTGCGCTCGTAGTCGTATCTAGCGCATTGTTTATAGCAGCCAAAGCATTTAAAGAGTTTGGTGATGTTAAGTGGGAAGCAGTAGCTAAAGGTCTAGTTGGTATTACAGGCCTAATAGTTGTAATGAAACTGCTTGATAAGGGCACAATGAGTATGATCAAGGGTGCTGCCGCTCTTACTATTATGTCAGGTGCATTATTCTTAGCTGGTAAGGCATTCCAACAATTTGCAGAAGTAGATTGGAAGGCATTAGCAGTTGCCGCTGTTGGCATTGCTGGTCTTGCTGGTGCATTATTACTTCTTGGACCACTACTTCCAGGTATTGCTCTAGGTGCTGTATCTCTTACAGTAATGAGTGCCGCACTAGCTGGCTTTGGTGCTGCCATCCAAGTTGTGGCAGCAGGTCTACCAGCAATTACACAGTTTGTCCAAACATTAGCATCGATAGATGGCACAAAACTATTATCAGCTGCCGCAGGCATTACTGCTGTTGGTGCAGCATTGGCAGTATTGGGCGGTGGTCAAGTAATCCAGGCATTAGGCAACTTTGTATCAGGTATTCTAAGTTTTGGTAAGGAAGACATCTTTACAAAACTAACAAAACTAGGTGAAGTGGCTGGTGATCTGAACCAACTACCATCTACAATTGAGGCACTAGGTAAGCTCTCAAACTTCAAGGTCTCAAATGACTTTATGAAGAATGTTGATATGTTGTCTACTGGTCTAAAGAAGATTGCTGAATCAGCCCAGGGCTTCGAGAAGACAGGTGATTCATTAACAGCTCTTGCTAAGATTGCAGAGGTAATGAATAAGCCAGCTCCTGGTGGTGCTCAGGCACCAGGTAAGCCAGGTGCTGCTCCAGGCCAGCCACCAGCTGCCGGTAAGCCAGTAGCTGCTCCAGGCCAAGCTGCTGCCCCTGTCCAGGCTGCTGCAAAACCATATAGCCAACAGGACATACAAAAACAAGAACAATTAGTTGCTCAGATGGAGAAGTCTGGTAACAAGTCTGGTGCTTCATCTGCTCGTGCAAGATTACAAAACATGCAGAGTCAGAATAAGCAAGCAGATACTGCTGCTCAGATGACACCAGAACAAAGACGAGCTGTTGCAGAAGGTAAACCAATCACTCCAGTTTCTACAGCACCACAAGGTACAGCAATGAATGCTGACTCACAAAAAGTTGCTGCTGCTCAAAGTGGTGGTGGTACTGGTGGTGGCCAGACAAATATTGTTGCTCCACAATCCTCAGTAGTCAATGCACCTCAGTCTCAGACAGTTAATGCACCTTTAAGTGCCTATGGCATCTTTGGTGGTAGAGTTAGCACCCCACAACAAAAATCAGCAGCATTCTAAAATAAAAAAGGGGGCCAGTTTCCTGGCCCCCAAAACATCACTATGGAACGCACTCCGTGCTTATAAGTGACGTTTATTCTTCAGCTAACTTCTTAAAGAAGTTTGGAAGATCATCTTCCGAATCAGAAGGCGTGAATGCCTCATCATCAGAATTCCATGCTTCCTTTTCCTGCTTGGCAGGAGCCGCCTTAGGACGGTAGACAGGAGCATCCTCTTCCTCTGCTTCTTCTTCAATAGCACGAGACATTGGAGCCGACTGACCAAGGGACTTAGCCAAACGGTTGGAGAGATCAGCGTAGGCCTTAAACTCCTTCTTATCAGTAAAGCTGGCAAGCGAATGCTCGCTCTGCCAAATCTTCTCGAGCTTACCATCATCATCAAGTAGTGCAGCTGGACTATCGAACTCAGACTTATCGTAGTTGCGGTAGCCTTCGACCTTACGAATCTTCAACTTGAAGTCAGCACCTTCCCACATATCAAAGGGATTGACTGCCTTCTCATCCTCAAACTCAGGATACATTGCGTTGTTGATTTTGTCATAGATCTTCTTGCCATACTTGTATAAGAATACCTTACCTTCGTTAGAAGGATTGGCTGGATCACGAACAACGTAGATATTAGAAATGAAATTTAGCTTTCGCTTACGCTCAGAAACAATCTTCTTATTAGAATCGACGCCACTGTTCCAAAGCTTAGTATTCTCTTCACAAGCAGGACACTTCTCATTAAGAGTAGTTGGGCAGTTCTCAATGAACCAGCCACCTGGACCCTTAAAGCCATGTGAAAAGACTCGTACGAAAGGATTGTCTTCACCAGCAGGTGCTGGGAGGAAACGAATAACGGCGAAACCGTTACCAGCTTGGTCTACTCCAGGCTGCCAGAAACGATTGTCCTCGTTACTGCCACCCTGCTTCTCGTTGAGCTTCTCAACAGCCTTTGCTAGCTTATCGAAGTCGCTCTTACGACCTTGCTTCAATTGATTAAATGAACTTGCCATATGTATTCTCCGTATTAAATATATTAGTGTATAGAACGTATTCACAAACAATCATAATATACACTATTTATCTTACCACTATAACTCAAAATAGTCAACAGTTATTTTCTTAGTTTTTTGTTTGTCAAACCTAACGAATGGTTTGTACTTTACGAGCTTGTTATGTTCAACTGGCCATACTGCTGGGTCCAGAATCTCCTTTTCCCAATAAGGGAAGAAGTTCAATTGGGAATTTAGCAAGATTACAGTTTCTGGATAAATAGTATTCCCAATGAGAAGTTTTAGTAGTTTAGGATGCTGGCCATTGACCACTCTTAGCGATTCGTCTATATCATTTGATAACTTCTTTAGGTCTTCCTGGAATGTATAAGATATAGAGTCCTGTCTCTTCTTCCAACGAAGATAAACATCCTCGCTCATCTCAGCGTTTACTATGTCTCCGATCCACGCATTAGGGTCATCAACAAAGTTAGATACAAGAAGACCAATAGGATCACTATGTTTCTGAAGCTTCGAAAAGAAATACTTGTCCTTCCGAACTTCAAAAGCAGTGAACTGAACTTTGACTTTGCCATTGTATTTAAAGAAGTCGTAACTAGTGTGGAAGTGATTCTTGATTGCCACGTAAAGTTGATACGCTTCGTACGGACTTTGCAGTTGCATCTGTATACCACTTAGGAGGTGTTGTAAATCGCCAGCGAGCAAATTTTGACTTGCTACCGATATAAAAGTTTCTATAGGCCTTCACTGGGTCTGCATCTTTGTATTGATCTGGCATTGCCTGAACGAACGGATGGTTACCAAGTAATCTTGAGCCAGCTGTATAGTTAGGAATGTTCTTAGGAGCACCAACACCAATAAGGTATTCAAGTATACTGTGGCAGGCATGTGTCTTCTTGTACCGCTTTGTATACTCGTGGCTAAGAACGAGAGTGTGGGTCATTAGCCACTCATAGTGAATAACATCTTCTCTGATCCAAATGTTACAAGGGTGCTTGAAGTGGACAGCATGATAGAGTTCTCTATCACGACCATCATCCAGACGATAGCGAGGAACATTCCTCTTACCAGATACAGAAGGTGCAATCTCCATCTTACCATCTAGCACTCTATGGCAAGTGGATAGCATCTGAGCACCCTCTGTGACCATCTTAACAACATGCTGGTCACATAGCATCTCAGCTGCTACGGTGGGATTACGGTCTACAATAAAAATATTCATGAGTGTATTATACTACATTTCTTCAGGAATGGCAAATCCAAACTGGTAGACAATTCTGTTTTCAGGTCCTGCAATGGGTAGAGTGTAATGAAGGTCTGTTGTTGCATTGAATGACCAAGCATCACCTTTACCAATATCATACGATACATCTTTAACTACTGGATTATACGATGGATCGGTTCCTCTGTCAACAACAATATTGAATCTATAGTTGACCTTATTTTTCCAATTTGGGTCTGCGTAGATGTCTCTATGTTTATGAATGAAGCCACCTGGCTTAATATAAGAAATTAAAATTCCCAATCGAGGGTCAATACATCCATCAGGTAAACCTAGTGTGGAGAGGATTCGCAGATACAAATTATTAATTTCATTTGTGTAGTATGCACCATAGTGATCTGACTGTGGGGCTCTTTTAAGAATCAGAAGCCACCTGTTTGGATAGTTATGGTTGGCATAAAAATGACCACTTTCAAAAAGAGTATCTGCATACTGTTTTAAATGCAGTCTCTCGCTTTCACCTATATAGTTTCTATAAACCTTAGGTTCCAGATCCACACTATAACCCGTTACTGTTTCCAACTAGAAGCTTCATGTCATTATCATATAGATCGAATGTACGGTCTTTCTCTTCCCAATATTCTTCTATTGCTCTCTTGGCAAATTCCATCTCAACATACTGACCAAGAATCTTTTCTTCTGTTGCATTAATAGGAATCTTAGCACCCCAGATAACTGTATGTGCATAGTTATAGACCTGGCCAATAACTAAGCCATTGTCTACCTGGAAGTAGTAGTGATTATTCTTGTCAACACAACGCCATTGCCGTTTCATATCAATCCCAAAGACCGTCATAGTACTTACCAAATAGCTTAAAGCCATTCTTCATACGGTCATGATGTGCCTTCAGCCCTTCCATATCCGTTTTGAATGTGTGCTTTGGACCAGTGACAAGTTGACTGTACTTGGAACCCTTAGGACTCCTCTGAGGCCACTTGTATGGATCACCTATCTTCTGATCATTCTCATCATATGCTTGGTGTAGGTAGTCGGCTTCGCCACTATAGTATTGTTTTTCCCAATCAATAATCTTTTGACCAAATGCCCAAATCATTTCATCAAGAACATAGTCCCAACGATCAAAATGGAATTGATCAACATCATAGTCATTTTCTTTTGGTGGAGCACTGGTAGATTTGATGTTGTCTGGAACATCACAGTCATCCACAAAAGGGGCACCTTGCTTTGCTTGTTTCAACTGAATAAGCATAGGAAGAATAATATGGGCCAACGTGCAGTCCATATTCCATGTGTCCCATTTGTCAATTTGGACTTTAACCTTTTGCTCGCTACCGTTCTTTGGGTAACGACCTATATGCACTTTCATAATTAACTCTTCTTACGACGAGCCTTCCGCTTCTTAGAACCTAACTTAGCCCGACCCTTGCCGTAACCCTTAGTACCTGTTTTAGCTGGCATTGTATTAACCCTCTGGCTTAGTTATATTGTTTGCATTAAAGTTTGTTAGCTCTGGGTCTGGATAATTGTCTAACCATGACATATCGATTTGCGGATTAACACTATCGTCCTGAAATCTGAAATCGTTAACAATATCAAGTCGGTCATCAATGTCAAAGCAATAGCCACATGCCTTCATGAAGTTGAGAACTTCTTCAAGAATTTGAGTACTGGTAATATCAAAACCATCGAAGTTGACGTTGACATCTTTACCATCTTTACGCATAGACAAACTGAAGTATGTCTTTGGATCAATATCGTCCATCATAGTTCCTTCTCCCGTCTTAGTTGTTCTTTCTCCACTACAACCATCAGTCTATCTTCTGAGAAGTTAAGTTGAATGGTTGCTTCTTTGATGGCGTTAAGGATAACGCCAACTTGTTGCTCAACCTTGATGTCTGCCTTATTTCTATGGACAGCCATCAAAGCCTCAGCACAAACTTTAGAAAGTTCGCTAGCCTCGAGCATTAAGTATTGAATTGTTTGTTGTCGTGAATCCATAATATTAAATTTGGTGGGCCCAGTAGGATTCGAACCTACAGTCAACAAATTATGAGTTTGCTGCATTAACCGTTATGCTATAGGCCCCTCGTGTTAGGACCTTTTGAATATTCGTGCAAACCAACTTCTCTTAGGAGGCTCGGTCTGCTCACTTGTAGTAAACTGAGTGAATAAATCAGCTTCAGGTTCTTCCTGAACATCTGTATTGACATCCATCTCAATGACCACATCTCTTAGAGTGAAGAATCCACCTTGTGCTTTCAATGTCTCTGCCTTAGCTTTGGCATCAACGAAGTCACGGTACTGACCTTCAACATTCCAAAAGTTAAAAAACCACTTCTTGGTACGGTACTCAACATTCCACTTTCCGTCAATCACACGGACGCGAACCTTGTTGATAGGTTTGAGTACTAACTCTTTACCGAAGTAGTCGATTGTGTTCATTCACTACTCTCATCTACATTCTGACCAACGGCCATCGTACCACGCTTATTGACATAATCGCGATGGCGCGTATGGGCGGCTCTCCAAAGGCGCTTGAGTTCGCCTCGCTCCTGGTTATCCCTAACCCAGCCATATGCTTCCTCCATAGCGAGCATACGCTTCAGGGAACGAGGAAAGTCTGATTGAAAGTCGCTTCTGTTAGCCATATTAGTTATTAACCTCAATATCACGAATCTCATTTGTTACATCTCTTGAAGCTTCGGCCATACTAGGTGCCTGTTGGGTAGCCTGGAGCTGCTGCTGAGCCTGGACTGAAATGTTATTAATCAAGCCCATAGAAAGCTTAGCAGGAAGTTCTGCCAATGCATTAAGAACAAGATTTACATCCTCAACACTCAATGCAAGATTTACTTTTACATCATTTGCCATATCAATTAGTCCTCAAATAGAAATATTTAGCTTATTCAGTTTATTTACTATACAGTAAATATTAAAAATAATCAACGGATAACCTTTGAATTGTCTGCCACAGATTTATCGTTTCTAACTTCAATGAACACAGGAAGAAAGAGACTCGAAACACCAGTTCGTTGGTCAACAATCCTACCATTATACTTAATGGAAATCACTTTACCAACAACGTCCTTAGTGATCTTATTACGATCATAGTCCGTAAATCCAGTACCTACGTTCACCTTAATCTTGCCGCAAGCTGATTCGAGAACCAGGGCACCTAAGCGACCGGCATTCTTACCAGTACCCTCGACCCAATCGACGCACATTAGATCGCATTCCAGTTCTCCCTTGAATTTGATCTGGTGTTTCGCTCTCTTATCTTCCCATTTAGAAAACAAATCCTTTAGGATGATGCCTTCCTGGCCATCACCCAACAACTCTTCAAACATATCCTGTGCCTCTTGAATGTTACTAACATCCTTGTTCCAAACCTTGTGCACCTTGCCAACTCGATGCTCGTTCTTCTCGAATGCAGCATTGTCCATAGAGGAGAACAAGGAGTTCAATCGCATACGGTAGGGCATTGAACATTCGCTTCTCAAGAAGTCCTCATACGGAATCCAATCCCAAACAGTTGCATGAATCAAAGCAGCATCACCAAGAGTCAAAGTTCCTTTCTGAGCCTTGGATAGAATACCGTTGCCAATCTGTCGAGGCATAAACTGCAATGTGTCATTATCCATGACATTAAGTTCGCCATCGAATACAACATCGTCGTTACCAGCTATTGCTAGGAACTCTTGCTCAAGCTGACCAAGAAGGTTGAGTATCTTACCATTACGAGAACGAAACTCCACAGAGCCATTCTTCACAATAGCATTAAACCTCATACCATCTAACTTCAATTGGACATTGGCAGGCCATGTAATCTTACTTACGAGCTTATCCTCATATCCAGATGCAAGCATACAAGGATAGGTAGCAATGAGGCCAGGCCAGATCTTATTGACTGTGGCTTCTGATACACCACAACGAAGATCTTTTTCAATCACTCGTTCAATAACCTTAGCATCTTCGGGCTCGAGGTTCTTGAGAACATTAGTTAGATGTTCAATGGCAGCATTGCCTGTTACAGCTCTCGTTGAAAGGGGTAGAAGGTCCTCAAGCGCCTGCTGTAGAGCCACATATGGGCCAACATCAGTATTATACTTTGGAATCTTCCGAATATAAAAGTTGATGAAAGGATCGAGAGCCAAGAAGCATACACGCTCCAGGATAGCATTATCCTTATTGGCAGTGAGGATAGCCTCCTTCTCCAAACGAGAAGATGTTGCTGCCAACTGATTAAAAATCGAATCTACCATATGTCTGCTTCCGGTTCCTCTACCAACTTATACTCAATACCAATGTACAAAAGTTCTCTGCGACTGCAACCAGCAAACTGCTCTAGCAGTTCGAAGTACTTACAGGCAAACCCATCATCGTGCTCGTCGTATCCAAGCGCATGAACCATCTCGTGTATGAGGACAGTTCTCTTACGCTCTGACCGAGCAAGTTCAATCTTCTCACCATCAAAGTAGGAGAAGTACCGCCCACTATACTTGGTTCCCTTGCCAGAGACAACACGAGGCAAAGGTTCTTCTTTACCTTCTGATTCCCAGATCTTGTTCGCAAGATCTTGAAGCATCTTCATTGGGAGAGAAGGTTCACCCCAGAAGTATTCTCGTTCGAACTTATAGATCTTACGAGTGTTAATGTCTTCACGAAAAATCATATCAAACTCCTGCTCGCATCACTCTTAGGTAATGACCATTGCCTGTCACCTTAACCTGGTCAGTATGACCAGCTGCTGTCAATGCCTCTCTAATAGCATCAACCAGATCAGGTTCCCAGGTACCACTTTTACAGAATGCAAGATTGTATAATCCAGGACTAATCTTACTCTTGTCCATATAGCCGTAGTCCTTAGTACCACTGACTGCACGGACAATCTCTCTTACTTCTCTATGAGTTAACATATTAATAATGTTCCTCAATCCAAGTGTCTTCTGGCTCACATACCAGATCATCATAACTAACGACATCACCATCTTGATGGCTATAGTCAAAGTCTCGGTTGAAGTAAGCCTCAAGTTCGCGCTCCGAGAGGAACGAATACTTTGCGAGGACCTCATCTCGAGTTGCACCCTCTGCAATCATGTTGTTGATCTCAATATCAATGTCACTAAAGAATCCCATGTTACGCTACCTCTTTGTTCAGCCAAGGACTGATCTTGTCCAGTTTACGAATGTTGTTTGTATGCCACTCAACATCTTTCCGAAGCTTTGGATTGTCATCCATAAACCGATGCATCATGCTGAAGATGTAGCCAAGTGTGTACTCTTTGCCACCTCGAGCCTCGAGGGCATCGAACAGCTGTTGGAGAGAAGTCTCGTTGAGTTCTGAACTAATGTTTTTCATGTTATTCCCAATCCTTGAAAACAGAGTTGTCGTTGTAACCAAGGTTGTACTCGAAGATCTGCTGCTTCGTCATACGGTCCTCGGTAACAAGCTCGCTATTGAACGTAGCGTAGTTATTGATATCGTCCTTCAAGTAATGAGGCTCTCGACCTCGACCGTAGTAACTATCAGACCGACCTCGGTCATACGGACTACCGTAACGTGTGTTAATGTCCATTACTTCCACTCCGTAGGATCGATACCATCGCAGGCATCATTGTAGCCACCAAGGCGACTCTCAATCCAAGAGAGGAATTCGAATTCCTCAATCTCGGAATCTAAAACACCCTGGACGATAACGTACTCGTTCCAGGCCTCTTGTTCAAGTGCAGTTGTTGTTTCCATATGCGTCCACTATACAGGAATGGTTAGCAAAGGCAACATGTAAAATCAAGGAGTTAGTAACTCCCTGATTCCTAAGGAAATGTAACTTATTGATTCTAAAGGACTTTCTAGGATTGCGTTTTTAAGCACGCTAATAGGCATTGGGTAGCCTGCTTTTCATTAGATATGAAGTGGTCCAGGACCTTGAACCTGGAATCAATGTACTGACCAAATTCAAACGTCGTCCACTCTCTTACATGGCAGATGTTATCAGGAGGGCCATCATGTCCTCTCTGGAACAACATTCGCTCAGGTGTAGAGAAGACAATCAACTTTGGCTGGGCAGCCTCGATTGTATCTAAGAGTGGGTCTGGGTCTAAAATGTGTTCAATAACATCAGAACAGATAATCATATCGTAGTTAGGGAAGACATCAAAACTATCAGACCACACTCTGTCTGGATATGTCTTCTTCAACCAATTGACAGTAGGTGTAAGATCAGTGCCGAGTGTATCAACATCACCAAAGTTCTTTAGAAGTTTGTATCCAGAACCAGTCCCAATATCCCAAACACTCTTTAGACCATAGATGTCAAACTTCTTACGGGCATACTCATACACCTCTTTCTGCCACTCGTCTTTCATTCCGGTGTCGTTATAAAACATATTGTCTAAACGAACCTTATAGCCTTCTTTTATAAAATATGTTTTCATTTCTTTTGTATTACCAGTGACCCATCTACAATAGATTTTATATATGTAGCTGATTGTATAGAGGAGAAGTATTCATCCACAGCCTGCTTACATCCGCTCCAATCAGAATAGTCGTCGATAAGAACAAAGCCATTACTGACTACTAGTGGATATAAAACCTCTAATTCCTTCTTAGTAGAAGAGTACCAATCTGTGTCTAATCTTGCAAGAGCAATGGAATCAGGGATGATTGAATGAAGAGTATCTTCTACATTACCCTTAATTAACATACAACGGTCAGCGTAGTTTGGGGTTACTTGCTCGAGGACAGATCTAACTGTATCGGTACTAGCCTTGCACCAATCTCCTCTGTTTTCTTCGTACATTTTCTTAGAAGTGCCGCAATCATTCTCACCTGGCTCAGGCATTCCCTCAAACGTATCATAGATAAAGATATATTTGTCTACGTTATTAGCTATGATGGTGTTAAGCATTAAAGCTGCCAACCCACCTCTCCATGTTCCACACTCTACAAGTGCACCAGGTACATTGTTATCGACAACGTATTGAATAGCCTTAGAGAGAGCTTCCACTCTCTTCTTGCTACACATTGTGTTGTTATAAACAATTGAATCTATATCAATCAACTTTATCGACCTCTGGTAACTTATCTAATGTCTGAGCATGCTCACGAACCAATTGCTCGAATTGACGGAACAACTTCTCGAACCGAATATTATATAGCTGTTCTATACCAATGAGAACATTAGTAATCTGGTCCTTAGATAAATCACCTTCTAGTACTTCTTCAGAAAGGTCTTTGAGGTCTGTGGTTATACCCCAGCAAGACATGATCTGAGTTTCAAAATCAAACCTGTCGAAAGCCATAAAGATTCTCCCATCTCTATCAACAAATGCTTTACTCATGTTCGCTCCCACACATGGTCACAATCAGGACACTTCCAACCAACAGTGCGATCCTTGTCGCGATCATAGAGTCCAATCTGTCGACCAAACTTTCCTTTTTCTCGAGTCGCACCATACATCTTAGCAATACGATCTGCTTCTTCTTCGCTTCCCGTTTCCTGAAAGAAGTGTTCCCAAATAGAACCATCATCAAGATCTGCGTTACAGTTTGGGCAATAGCCGTGTTCGTTTTTCATACTTCTATTATACTATAGCAAGAGTTAGAGGTCAAGGGTTATTCTTGGCATCAATGTTAGCCGTGTGTAAACCCAAATTGAAATTGATTTAACACAAGTTCACCATCTTGATATCCAGCCTCTTTGGCATGTTCATCGCAAAGAGTGCGAATCCATCCACCGTTTCGAAGTTTACCAGGCGAGCCACAGACTTCACAAGTCACAGCACTCATTGATTCTGCCATGCTTTCTACACCACGACAATAATCATCACCGCCAAAATAGTAGAAACGCAGTGTTCCAAACTTCTCTTTGATCTGAGTGGCGACCACTTGAGGGCATGCTTCGGGAACTCTTTTACACTGCGGTTCAATATCTTCAAGAACCTTTGCAGCCTGTTGAATGCCATATATACTTGGCTCTGTTGCATATTTGTCAAATGTAAAGTGCATTTGCAGAGGACGAACATTGCCTCTTACTGCACGACGCAAAGCACGATTGTAGCGCAATGCTCTTGCTCTTAGCGCTCGGGTGTAATCGATATGCCCTTGAATAAGAGAACATGCCTTATCAAGAATGTTATACCAACCATCACGACATTCAAATCCCCAACACATGGCTGTATCGCGCATGTTGCCATTGCGATCCCGAAAGATCTTCGGATACTTCTTACACAGTGCTTCGTCTAGTTCTTTACGCATTGCTCAATCCCCAATTGACATTCAGCCAGTCAGTATCTTCTGGCATCATTTGTATAGTTTCTTCACCGAGTGTTTTTTGCCATTCAGTGTACTTGCTGAAAGTTAATGTGCTCAATCGATATGAATTTTTATGACAACGATACACACTGCCGCTCTGACCATAAACAAGCCAGTGCGTGTCAGCATCTTCCATTTTAGTGATGCCACTGTTCAATCTCCAAGCATCAGCTTGAGCATATCCACCGACCCATCCAGACAGCAAACGATAGAAAATCTCATTATCATCTTTAATGCTGACAATGCGAAGAACTACCCAACAGTCTGGTGTGTACTCCATCACTCATCTCCAACCTTTTTAACATCGTCCTTATCATAATCGTTGCCTTCAGGCTTACGAATCTTCAACTTGATGTCCACACCTTCCAAAAATGAGTTGGCTGATGTAAAATCATTCTTCACAACAAGACACCAACCATTGCTCAGTGGATTCATCACTCAACTCCGCTTTTAGAGTAAGATGCGCCAAAACAAAACATTATAAAACTCCATAGAGCAAGGATAACTAGATTCCACAACATCACTCATCTCCAATCCTTAACTTCTTCTGGATTACTATAGTCTACATATCGACCCTTTTCATCATTCCAGTGCCGAATGTCGTAGAAGTTAACATGGATAAACCTATAGAACAAACCTAATGCAATCCTTATGCCAGCATGGTCAGTTCTCATATTCCATGAAAACCCAAACTCTAAAAGTTCCGAACCGCCGTGACTAACCTGCACTTCAAGGCTCTTGTTTTTGTTCAACAGCCAAGCCTGGTAAAAGTAATTGCGCCCATTCTGATATGCACGCCATGGATTACTGATACTCAAATTTAGATTAATCATTCTTTAACTCCGAAATGTTTGTTAATCATCATAGCACAATGATTACTTGTAGATTCTGCCAATCGTGCTTTTGCAGGGGTAAAAGAATACTTATATGACTGTCCGTTAATCTCACAGATACTAGCACATTCCCTGACAATCAACTCGGCGAACCTTTCTAATTCCTTCTGTGTGATGTAATAGATTGGTTCAGGTTCTAATGCCAAATCGTCATCAAATTCTAAACCAGCCTGTTCAGCAAGTTCTTTAATTCGTTCGTTCATCACACTCTCACAAAATCAATATTTTCAATGGCTTCAGATTCAAACACGTTACCCATGTTCAGCCCGTCGCTGCCTGTGCTCAAATAAAACTTCATATTTGGCATGCGCGAGGCATAAACAATATCGCCTTTCTTCACTCCTGCGCGTCGAAATGTTTTCAATGACTTT
>Ga0214168_1000195_pt1 | contig 24212 bp, 13 predicted proteins | sample LakMenepilimnion_FD_153002 | JGI IMG/M metagenome (GOLD analysis project Ga0214168, IMG submission 153002) | Freshwater microbial communities from Lake Mendota, WI - Practice 29OCT2010 epilimnion v4 | ecosystem: Environmental > Aquatic > Freshwater > Lake > Epilimnion/Euphotic zone | place: Lake...
ACTTTTGTTAACTTTGAGAATTGAACGGTTAAAGATTTTGACTCTTCAGGATTCTTGTCATACCAATCATAATATTCACCCATTACATCTTCATATGCTTTGGATTTCAATTTCAAATAAACCGGAGTTATAATTTTATCAGGTAAGTCAAGAACATTTTCTTTTAATCTTCTCAAAATGGTTCCCGATGTTCTTTCTCTTAATTCCTCAAGATTTGATGCTCCTGTTATGTTCCAAACTTTTCGGTTTCCGACTTTGAATTGATATCCGGCACAATACCTTATCGCATATGCCATCCAGTTTTTACTGACCGGAGAATCAACCAAACTCAATAAATTAAAATAATCCATCGGTCTTGAAGTCATTGGTGTACCAGTTAATAACCACAATCTTTCAGTGTTTTTAACAAGGTCGTTAATAAGTTTTGTTCTTTGAGCGGTTGCGTTTTTAATATAGTGAGCTTCATCCACAATTACCAAATCAAATTTGGAATTAAGAATTAACGACTCCTCTTTATTTTTTGGGTCATGAAAATTTTTGATAATATCATAATTCGCAATTACAAAATCATGTTCGGTTGAGAAGTTCTTACTTTCGGCAATGAAGATTGGTCTATCAGAATAATTTTCAATTTCTCGTTTCCAATTAATCTTCAATGTTGCCGGACAAATAATCAATATTTTTTTAGACCCACTTTCCAGTGCTCCGATGATTGTTGAGGTCGTTTTACCCAAACCCATATCGTCAGCCAATATAAATTTCTTATTTTCCAAAAGTTTTTGGATTGCTTCTTTTTGATGTTCCAATGGAGGTCTATTGGAATATTTTGAATAATCAACTACAACATTTTGAACGGAATTATCTTTTATTATGGCGGCTTTCGGTAACCAAAAATCGTGGAGTTCCTCATTCTCGAAAACTTTACCCCAAATATGATACGCCTTTTCTTTGTCTGCTAATAATTTCTCAACCCAAACTTTTTGAGGAATTTCGGTGTATAGTTTATCATCTGCCAACTTTTGAGCAAAATAAGCATCAAGAATCACCCACTTTCTGGCAACCTTTGGTTGTTTGTCGTGGAATGAAATTATATAGTCCGATTGGCTCCTTGTAGGGTAAAATTTCTTGTTAATTTGTGACTTACGTCTCAACTCCAACAAATAGTTATTACCACCTTCATAGGTTTCAAGAATCGTCATTGCTTTTGATTCTAAACTTATTTCCATTGTTTAAATAAAAGTTTGTATTAAATATAAGTGAAAATAAAGTATTTATCAATATGAAAATGTCACAAGAAAATTTAGAAACCGCAATTAAAAAAATGTTATCGGTAATTAAACCAACAGAAGTATCATTTGTTGATTTTGATTTAACACCAATAGATGAAGATGAGTATTATATGTCAGTTAAGTATGTTGTTCCTGATGATAGTCCGATATTAAAAGTAAAAACAAGTCCAAGAGTATATGATGATTTAAGGATGAAATGGAATGAAGAGATGAAAAAAAACCTTAAAAATTTTTTTAATGCGAAAGTAATAATTACTTCAACAGGGTTAAGTTCTGAATCTTGGTATAAACAACAATTAAACAGATAGTAATATGCAAAATAATTTAGTTCCTATAACAAGACTAGGGAAATTTTTTGGAGGTGAGGACTATTCATTGGAAATTGATATGGGGCAGGAGTGGTTAGAGGGAGATATGAACTTTACCATTGTATTATATCGTATTGATAGGTATAAGACAAAAACAGATGATGTATATGGTGAAGTGTTAGAAGACGGGATTCAGTTTATGGCACCTGTTGAATTGAAAGGTCTTGTCCAAGTTATGGCGCCGACTTCTAAATTTATTGGTAATTCTAAAGTTGAACAGAAAGAACCTGGAAATATGAAATTTTCAATCTATCAAAAACAACTTAATGATTTGGATGTTGAAATATTTTTGGGTGATTATATTGGATATTACGAATCTGAAGACCGAGTTAGATATTATGTTGTAAGTGATGACGGATATGTTAAGTCGGACAATAAACATACATATGGGGGTTATAAACCATTCTATCGAACTATTACCGCAACCTATGTTAGTGAAAATGAATTTAAAGGTATTTAAGATATGCGAGATATTATTCACAAAATTTTAAGAGAGATGGAAAATTCTAATGATAATAACATCAAAAAAATTGAAGACAATAAGAAGTATATTAAAAAATTACTACCAAGTATTATTAAATTTTTTAAAGATTCATTCTCCGAAGATTTACTCGATATTGAGGTTACGACTAAAAAGGTTCATTATGGGGTTGAAAATTATTCAACAGATGAATATCTTTTAAAATTTTATTTTAATAAAATCCCCAAAGAACACGAATTTAATATGAGAAGAACAATTATTAGGAATTTAGATAATATGTTTAATATCAATATTATAAATTATGCGGTTCCTTTAGATTTAGAGATTTATGTAAAAACATGGAAAAAATTATAAAATTATGCCATTACCAAAAAACATAGTTAAACCAACCTTACCACTAGTTCCTCGAAAAGAGTTATCGGCTCGTAGACAAGAACTATTGCAATATATCAACGAAGATGGGACTTATTTACCCAAATCGGTATTGCACGCGGATTTAGATAGAGGTATGTTGGACTTCGTTAAAAATGAATTGAAGGTTGTTACCGCAGGAGAAATAGTTCCAATGGTTGATATTATTATTACCACTCAAAATTGGTCTCAATATGTCGAAACTTATAAATTCATAGACTTAGATTATAACCCAGACCCACCATATATTACAGTCGTTAGAAGTCCTGAAGTTAAATATGGTTCAAACCCATCACTTCAATATACAATTCCAAATAGAAAACAATTTTATTACGCATCTGTTCCAACTTGGAATGGTAATGAACAAGGTATGGATATCTATACAATACCACAACCTGTTCCTGTCGATATCAAATATAATGTTAAAATCGTTTGTAATAGAATGAGGGAATTGAATCAATTAAATAAAATTGTAATGCAAACATTTGCGTCACGACAAGCATACACCTTTATTAAGGGTCAATATGTTCCAATTATTTTAGATAATGTTTCTGACGAATCTCAAATGACCATAGACGCAAGAAAATATTATGTTCAGAATTATGATTTCACAATGTTAGGATATCTGATTGATGAAGAAGAATTTGAAGTTAAACCGGCAATCCAAAGAGTTACTCAACTTATTGAAATGGATACCACAACAAGAAAACAAAAAAGAAATCAATTCCCAAAAAATCCGGACGAATTTAAATTAGATTTCTTATTTGTAACCGGTAATACAACATTAATAGACATTATTGATTTTAGGGCCAATATGAGTGTTGCAAATTCAGATAATGTTGAAACATTTGATGTATATATAAATGACAATTATTATGGTAGCGATGTTGAAGTAATTCAAATTAATACAAATGATGTTTTAAGGATTGAAGTTACTAAACTAAATAATAATAACGAGGCGTTAATTGTCTTCGATAACAAGTTGGTTTAATCTTCCCCATAGATATCTTTCTTCTCTTTACAAGTTTCTATAATTAAATTTTCCAAAAATTTATAAATTTTAATTCCTCGTTTATCACAATACTTTTTAAGGATATTGTGTGATTCGGGGGATATTTTAATGTTTTTAATTTCTTTCTTAGTTTTCATGGTGAGAAAAAAGGCAGAATTAATTCATACCATTTATAAATACTTATTCAAAAGTAAAGTTTTTTCATAAAATATCGAATATTTATCTATAAAATAAATCTGTAATAGAATTAATAAATAATGGCAACAGCACAAGCAAACCAAAAAGTATTCGTATCTCCGGGTGTGTATACATCAGAAACAGACCTATCTTTCGTAGCCCAAAGTGTGGGTGTTACGACATTAGGTTTAGTGGGAGAAACAATTAAAGGACCGGCCTTTGAACCGATATTTATAACTAATTATGATGAGTTCCAAGCCTATTTTGGAGGAACAGAACCTGTCAAATTTTATAACACCCAAATTCCAAAATATGAAGCGGCATACATAGCTAAATCATATTTACAACAATCAAATCAATTATTTGTAACAAGAATTCTTGGATTATCAGGATATGATGCAGGACCATCTTGGTCACTTACTGTTACCTCTAATGTAGACCCAACAACAATTGGTAACCCATCTACGGGAACATCATTCACGGCAAATTTTACGGGTGATTCAACATTAGAACAAGTCGAATTTATTTCAGGTTCATTACCAAATGAAGTTAACCAAAATTTAAATGTTGAATATAGGTTAGACGATGGTTCGGTATCAACATTACAAATAGATTTTAATAATTCTTTAGGTGCGATAATGAACTCTCCAAGATTATCAGCAACAACCGCAGTGGTATACGGAGCAATCCCTGAAACTGTTTATAATAATTTATCAGGTCAATATAGTACAATTGAGAATCCATATGGATGTGAAAATAATTTTACTCAAAATGATTTAACTGAGTCTTCTAACGATTCTTGGTTTTATGCTAATTTTGAATTTGAAAATAATGATTCTTTAACAGGTAATTATACTGGTTATTCATTTTACTATTCAGTTTCTAGTTTAACTTCAGGAGCGTCAAATACATTTACAGGTACTGTAACCGGTAATTCATATACATTTACAGGTTCTGCATATAGTGAGTTCAATAATATGGTTGTTGCAACCATTCGTTCAAGAGGTATTTCACTTTATTCAAATGACGCGGCAAGTATTAATCATGGACCAATTTATCAAGTAGGAATCGATTATGATAATGGTAATGCTTGGGTTCCAAATAATTTACAATTAATTTGTACTGGACAATATTCTGATATTTCAAAATCACCTTTCTCAACATTTTTATTATCAGGGGTAACTAAAGATAATGAGGTATTTTCATTCGAAACTTCAATGTTGGCGGCATCATCAAAATACATTACAAAAGTTTTAGGGGTTGATAATTTTGGAAAATCAAGATTTGAAGTTCCAATTTATGTTGAGGAGGCTTATCAAGGTTCGTTGAATTATGCGTATAATCAAGGTTATATAAGAGGTTTGGCTTGTGATTTAATTGCATTACCAGACGCTAGAAGTCAAAGAACAGACTCTATTGCATATAATTTAGAAAGATACCAATCACCTGAAACACCATATTTGGTTTCGGAATTAAGAGGTAACAAAGTTTATAACTTGTTTAAATTTATATCAATTTCTGATGGAGATTCTGCAAATACCGAAGTAAAAGTTTCAATCGCAAACCTTTCATATAATAATATGTCATTTGATGTATTAGTTAGAAATTTCTTTGATACTGACGCAAATCCTGTGGTAATTGAAAAATTCACAAATTGTAATTTAGACCCATTATCAAATAATTTTATAGCTAAAAAAATTGGTTCATCTGATGGAGAATACGCGTTAATCTCAAGATATATAATGGTTGAGATGGCAGATGAAGCACCAATAGACGCTTTACCATGTGGATTTTACGGATATACTCAAAGAGAATATTCGGATTATGATACTTATCCTTCACCGTATCCTAAATTTAAGACAAAATATTATTTCCCTGGTGAAGTTATTGCAAATCCACCATTTGGCGTAAATGCTGGAGGTGCACCTGTAGAATCTGCAGGAGATATTGTAAGAAGAAGTTACTTAGGATTTTCAACACAATTTGGAATTGACGAATCTTTCTTAACATATAAGGGTAAACAAACACCTTCAAACTGGATTGGTAATCCGGCGGTTGAGGGTCAACCTTGGAATGTGAGAAGTAAAGGATTCCACATGGATTCAGGTGCAACGGTTGTTACAATCGGAATCACTTCTAAATCAAGCGGAGAAACTGCGTTTGAATGTGGTGTTGCTGAGTTTAGAAATGACCCTGAAACACAAGAAAATCCATATTATTTCATATACTCAAGAAAATATACTATATGTTTTGCGGGTGGCTTTGACGGATGGGATATATATAGAGAGTGGAGAACTAACGAAGATAGATTCCAATTAGGAGCATCAGGTTACTTGGCTGGAGCGTCAAATACTGACCGAAGATATCCAAATGCAACAGGAGACGGATTATTCAAGAGAATTGTTGTTCAAAATAATACTCAAGATTTTGCTAATACAGACTACTACGCTTACTTACTTGGTATTTTAACATTCGCAAATCCTGAATCAACAAATATAAATGTATTTGCAACTTCAAGTATTGATTACGTAAATAACTCAAACCTTGTTGAAGAAGCAATTGACATGATTCAATTCTCAAGAGCGGATTCAGTTTATATTGCAACAACACCTGACTATAGAATGTATACACCGGATGCAACTAATCCTCAAGATATTATTTATTCTCAAGAAGCGGTTGATAATCTAGACAACACAGGAATTGACTCTAACTATACCGCAACTTATTATCCTTGGATATTAGTTCGTGATACCGTTAACAATACACAAATTTATTTACCACCAACAGGTGAGGTTTGTAGAAACTTAGCATTGACTGATAACATATCATTCCCTTGGTTCGCATCGGCGGGTTACACAAGAGGTCTTGTAACTTCAATCAAAGCTAGACAAAAACTTACACAAACAGATAGAGATACCTTGTATCAGGGTAGAATTAACCCTATCGCAACTTTCTCTGATGTTGGAACTGTAATTTGGGGTAATAAAACTTTACAAGTTGCTGACACAGCACTTAACAGATTGAATGTAAGAAGATTATTACTTCAAGCTCGTAAGTTGATTTCAGCGGTAGCGATAAGATTATTGTTTGAACAAAACGACCAAATCGTTAGACAACAATTCTTGGATAGTGTTAACCCTATTTTGGATTCAATCAGAAGAGATAGAGGTCTTTACGATTTCCGTGTAACTGTATTATCAACTCCTGAAGATTTAGACAGAAACACATTAACAGGTAAAATATATTTGAAACCTACTAAGGCGTTAGAGTTCATCGATATCGAGTTCTTCATAACTCCAACAGGAGCTTCATTTGAAAATATCTAATAAATTTAATGGGGGTACGAAAGTATCCCCTTTACTTATTTAAATATGAAAAGACAACTTAAAGAAGGATTTAAACCTGAAGGGACACCAGATATGAAATATTACGCATTCGATTGGGATGATAATATTGTTCATATGCCAACTAAAATTATGTTAAAAACTGAAGATGGTGATGAGATAGGGATGAGTACTGATGATTTTGCCGAGTATAGACACGACTTGGGAAAAAATCCTATACAATATAAAGGTGAGACTATTGTTGGTTTTGCGGATAATCCATTTAGAAATTTTAGAACCGAAGGTGACAAAGATTTTTTAATCGATGCTATGAGAGCAAAAGAAGGACCGGCATTTGATGACTTTAGAGAAGCTATTAACAATGGGTCTATCTTTTCAATTATCACCGCAAGAGGACATAACCCTAAAACATTAAAACAAGCTATTTACAATTATATTATTAAAGGGTTTAATGGTATTGATAAAGATTCTTTAGTTAAAAATTTAAAAAAATATAGAACATTTGTAGGTGAAGACGATATGAGCGATGACGAATTAATTAAATCTTATTTAAACCTTAACAAATATCATCCAGTCACATTTGGTGAGGGTAGTGCTGCGAATCCTGAAGAGTTAAAAGTTAAAGCGATGGAAAAATTTGTTTCTTATATTAAAAATATTGCCGGAAATTTAAATAAACGAGCATTTATAAAAAATGATATATCAAACAATTTTATACCAAATGAACCAGTAATAGGTTTTTCAGATGACGATATAAAAAATGTAGAAGTAATGAGTAAACATTTTAAAGATAAACCAGATAATATAGTTAAGACTTATTCTACTGCTGGAGGTATTAAAAAGTTATATAACTAGAGAATAATTTCTTAAAAAAAAAAGTAAATATAAAAATTTTTAATCAAGAGTATATTTATAAAATATAAACACAAAAAAAACAAAATTGAAATAACATGGCTGATTTATTAATGAAAATGCCCATACCTTACGAACCGAAAAGAAAAAATAGGTTTATTCTAAGGTTTCCATCAAGTTTAGGAATTAACGAATGGTTTGTAGAAACTGCCGCAAGACCATCAATTAAAATTAACTCAAAAGAAATTGAATTTTTAAATACGTCAACATTCGTTGCGGGTAGATTTAATTGGGACCCAATCCAAGTTAAATTCCGTGACCCAATCGGACCTTCTGCTGCTCAAGCTCTTATGGAATGGGTTCGTTTACATGCTGAATCAGTTACAGGTCGTATGGGTTATGCTGCGGGTTATAAAAAAGATATTGACCTTGAAATGTTAGACCCAACGGGAGTCGTGGTTGAGAAATGGATTCTTTATGGAACATTCTTAACTGATGTTAACTTTGGTGGTTTAGGATATAGTGATGATGCTTTGGCGGATATTCAAGCGACATTAAGAATGGACAGATGTGTATTAGTATACTAATTTATTTTTATTATTTACAATTATTTAAATACAACTATTTTTAACCGTAAAGCATAAACACTTTACGGTTATTTTTTTATATATGGATACACAATCAAGAGACTACGGTCAAGAAAATTTTACATTACCACATGACGTGGTTCAACTACCATCAAAAGGGGTTTTTTATAAAAACAAAAAGAAATCATTAAAGGTCGGGTATCTAACGGCATCAGATGAAAATATTCTAATGGGAGGTGCGGATGATTTAACAATCAATCTACTACGTTCAAAAATATATGAACCGGACATTAAAGTTGAGGATTTAATTGAAGGTGATGTTGAATCTATCTTAATATTTTTAAGGAATACTGCATTTGGTCCTGAGATGGAATTAAATTTGACCGACCCGGTAACTAAAAAACCATTCCAATCAACGGTACAATTAAACGAATTACCAATTATTGAAGGTAAACAACCTAATGAGGACGGAACATTTACAGTATCATTACCTAAAACTCAATCTACTATTAAAATAAAACCATTAAACTATGGTGAAATTATGGAGATTAGTAAATTGGCGGATTCATACCCTCAAGGTAGAGTTGTCCCAAGAATTACTTGGAGATTACAAAAAGAAATCGTTGAGGTTGATGGTTCTACCGACAAAGTAGTTATTTCTAAGTTTGTTGAGTCTATGCCAATTGCAGATTCAAAACACATTAGAAAATTTATGAATCAAAATGAACCAAGATTAGATATGACTAAAACAATTATGGCCCCGTCCGGAGAAAAGCTAATAGTGAATGTTGGCTTTGGGGTGGACTTTTTTCGTCCTTTCTTCTGATTATAGAAAGAATCAAATTGATGAGTTTTATTATTTGAATAATTTGATGAAAATCACTTACCAAGATTTTTTACAAATGCCTGTGTTTTTAAGACGATACTTACTCGATAAATGGGTTGAAGAAAATAAGAAGGACTAAAATTTTTAGTCCTTCTTCTATTTATATATAAAATAAGAATATGGCAACTCCCGAAGAAATAGAAAGTTCCAAAAAAGGTTTAGAAGATTTAAGTAAAAATCTTAAAGATTTAGCGAATCCCGTAAAGGCTATTGGTAGTGCCATTGCCGACGTGACGGCGGGTGCGGATGGGCTAAATAAAAGTTTCACATTAAGTAGGGCTAGAATTCAGGAAATGAAGGTAGCCTTTGCCGATTCCTCTGTTGAAGTTTTAAGATTAGGCGGTAATTTAGGTGATACTCTAACCACAATAACACAAATTGCCGATGCATCAAATAGAAATGTTATTGAAAATAAAAAAGTAGTCTCTGAACTATATGCCTCCAGTGAAATATTAGGAATAACGGCTAAGGATTTAGTTAATAATTTTAAAAATGTTGGATATGAAACATCACGAATAGGACCTAATATTGAAAAGTCAATTGCGTATGTTCAAAGTGTGGGATTGAATGCTAGAACAGTTATGCAATCTGTTAGTGCAAATATGGAACAGATGAATCGTTTCCAATTTGAAGGTGGTGTTGCGGGATTAACTAAAATGGCTGCACAATCCTCAATGTTAAGGTTTGATATGTCCCAAACATTCGGATTTGCGGATAAAATGTTGAAACCTGAAAACGCCATTAATATGGCGGCAGCATTTCAAAGATTGGGAGTAACGGCGGGTAATTTAATTGACCCGTTTGCATTAATGAATCAATCATTAAATGACCCAACAGGATTAAATAATAGTTTGGCAAGATTGGGTGAAAAATTTGTTTATTTTAGTGAGGAGGCTCAAGCATTTAAAATAAATCCTGAAGGTGTTAGAATTTTGAAAGAACTTGAAGAGGAAGCTGGTTTACTACCTGGGTCGTTAGCTAAGTCGGCGTTAGCCGCGGCAGATTTAGATAAAAGGTTATCTCAAGTAAGTGCTGCGGGGTTAAAATTTGAAAATGAAGAGGACAAACAATACTTGGCAAATATTGCTGCGATGGGTAAAGGTGGTAAATATGAAGTTAAAATTGATGATGAAACAACAAAACAGTTACAAGACTTAAGCCAAGAAGAATTTGATAAATTAATCAAACAACAAAAAGATGCTCCAAAATCTTTAGAAGAAATTCAAAGAAGTCAGTTAGGTTTTACAAAAAATGTTGCTGCCGATATTAGTGCAATCTTAGCGTTATTCAAATTTTCTATCGCAAACGACCCTAGAGTTAGAACAAATATTGAAGGATTTAGAAATGTCTTAACAAGTATAACGGGTACGGCATCGAAAAAAACTACTGAAAAAGACAAAGAAATAGCGAAATTTGTTTCAGAAGGAGTTACTGAAGGTTTAAAATTAATTCAAGATATTCAATCAGGTAATGTAAATGTATCACCTACCGACATATTATCAAAATTTACGGAAATACAGACAAAAATAATTAATAACGCAAGTGGAATAAGTGGTGAAGCGGTAAAGGCGGTAAAAGAGCTTCTTAAAGAAAGTGCCCAAAAAGTTAAAGGTAATAGTACTATCGAACAAATGTTTAGGGATACTATGGGTGTTGTAAGTTCGGGGGTATCCGCATCAGGGACGAAAAGTGGTACACAAACCCAAATTAAAACTAAACAAGTTGCCCCGGTTTCAAAAAATGCTATAATGGGAACGGCAACTACCTTAAAAAATTATAGTGAAACATTTAATGAACCTAAACAAGTTAATTCAAAAGTTGATTTAGGTGGCGTTATTACAATAAAGGTAGATGCTCCTCCGGGAGTTAGTCAACAACAATTAACAACTTATTTTGAATCTGAAAGTTTTAAAAGAATGATTTATGAATATTGGTCTGCAAAAAGTAAAGAACTTGAAAGAAGAAAATAATCTTTTGTTCAAAAAAATAGAATTAATCTATTTATTAATAAAAAAGATAGATGGGTAGTCCATTAGATTTTATTAGTACCGAAGGGTTTAGACAAAGACTTATATCAAGAAATTTGGTACCATACGCCAAATCTCCTACTAAAGTTACACCCCCAACAACATATGAGATTGTTCAATCAGACCTAACACCCGTTGATAGTCCTGATTTTTTAATTGATACACCCTATTATGCGGATTTATTATACCCGTTAAATAAATGGGGTAATGATGGTGGTTATGAACAAGTACCTGCATTATCAACAAACTTAAATACCGTATCAAATCAAGGCGAATATGGTCCGGGACAACAAGATGCAAAACGACTAGAAGATGCTCAAATCGCGGCGAAAATCGGATTTCCGGGGATTGCACCACCATGGCAACCATTAAATGCTTATGGCCCTAATAGTTTACAACAATTAGACGCGGGAGATTATATAACAACACCTGACTCAATAAATAATGGTGTTACAGGTGGAATACCAAATTTGTATAATAATCAACCATACCCCACAACATTTAACGCATCATCATATTCCCCACTATCTATTCTTTTAAATCCAGACCCACAAGGTAGTAATGGATTACTTAGTTCTGATTCATTTATTGCTCGATTGGGTGCCAAAACTCTAAAAAGAGAATTCGAAGAAAGAATTGGAAGAGCCATTATTAGAGAAACGGTAGGACGAGCGAATTTTTTAAATATTAATAGTAGTACTAATGTTGTTAATATACTAACTGGTCGAGTTCCGTTAATTGAACCAAATTATCAGATTACAGTTCCGGCGAATCCAATAACGGCCGCAGCTGATTTTTCACTTAGATTAGGAGGAAGTTTACTACCATTTTCATTAATACCCGGTTCATATTTTGACCCAAATATTAATCCTCCAAGACCTTCAACAATCGCTCAATCATTACTTGCCAACCCAATTGCTGCGGTAGGTAACTTTGTTTCTAATTTATTAGGTGCGGGAAAAACAGGGTCTCAAATATTCTACAATAATACAGGTGGAGGACAAAAATCCATCTTATGGAAAAATATTAATTTTAATAGATATAAACCAAATTACGATAGGACATTACTTGATAGATTAGGGGGTGTTATTGTTGGTTCTCAAACAAATAATGCTAATTTTTATGTTGGTTCAACAACATCAGACCCATCAAGAGTATTTTCTCCAAGTAGAGAGTTACCGGTTGATGCGTTTGGTAATGAACAACAATCTCCGGTTTATGGTCCTCAAGAATTGGCTCAATTATACGAAGGACCGAGTAGGGAAGTTCGTTTAGGTGCTAACGGTCCGACATATAGTAATGGAGGAGGTATTGAAGGAGGATTTACTTGGACATCAACAAAATATCGAGGAAATGCCGGTAAAAAAGTTGGAGTAGGGGGAGTAATTATTAATGAAGACGAGGACTTCAGACCTTCATCATATAATTCAACAGAATCAACAGAAAGAACTTTTAAACAAGGTTCTATCTTAGATGAAACACAAAGAATAATAAATAGCCAACCACAAGGTGGTAAAAGATTACAACATGTTGGTAATGCGATTGACCAAGTATCTAAAGTATTTAATGACGGATATAAAGAAATTACTAAGGGTTCAAAAGTATTAAGTTATGTTGGGGCAATAGGACAAGAGGTAGGAACAGAATATTGTAGAGTTTTTGCTAAAGATACACCATATCTACAATATAATGACCTTCAAAAAACTGACGGTATTGTCACCGAAGGTCGAAGATTTTCATACTCTGTTTTAGATAAGACATATAATCTTAACATCGTACCAAACAAACAAGAAGGAGGACAAGACTCAACTAACATAATTGGGACTGAGAATAATGCTTATGCCAAAAAATATATGTTCTCAATTGAAAATTTGGCGTGGGCGACATCAAATACACCTGGTTATACGGTTTCTGATTTACCTGTATGTGAGAGGGGACCGAATGGAGGTAGAGTAATGTGGTTTCCACCATATGGATTAACCTTTAGTGAGAATATACAAGCCAATTGGCAGCAAACCGATTTTATTGGTAGACCCGAATCCATATATACCTATAAAAATACAAGTAGAGGGGGTAGTTTAACTTGGAAAATAGTTGTTGACCACCCATCGGTTTTAAATGTGATAGTTAATAAAGTTCTTGCTAATGAAACAAACAAAACAAGAGTTGACTCTATTTTAGAATCATTTTTTGCTGGGTGTCGAAAATATGACTTATATGAACTTGCAAAAAAATATTACACAATACCTCCAAATGATTTGTTCCAAATACAACAAGCAATTGGTTCAAAAGAATCGACACGAGAACAAATTCAATATGCACTAAAAGAAATTACAACAATACCTCAAGTTTCGAGTGATAATAGTACTGGAGGTGCTCCCGAAGATACTTTTAAACAATTCTTAAATAAGTCATTTTATTTTAATAATGCCATTCCAAAACCTAAAGGAGATAAAAATTTTGGTGTGTTATATGAAAGTTATATAAAACAAAAGCCCGAATACGAAACACAATCAAAGGGAACTGAAACTACCTTATTTTTTAATAATGTAATTATTCCAAATAAAAATGTGATTGACGGGTTGATTGATGAGCTAGAAAAACAATTTACAAATAGTAGTGAAGGTAATGTGACAATTGTCATTGACGCAACGACATCGGCTAAAGCCAGTTTGTCTTCTAATGATGAATTATCTGCAAGAAGGATTGATTCTGCAATTAGTTACATTACAAATAATAGTAAAATGACTCCATATGTTAACGGCACACCTAAACGATTAATCGTGGTACCGGGTGTTGCTAGAGGAGAGAGTGCTCAACCTGAATCTTACGATGTAACAACAAAAACATTTTTTGTTAAGGGTAATATTACTTGTACCGATAAAGATGGCGGAGATAATCAAGCAATAAATAATGAGGTTTTCACCACAAGTGCAATGGCTTGTAGACGAGCATACATCTCAAGTATTAAATCTACTTTAAAGGCACCTCCTGCGGTATTACCGGAAAAAAAGACAACAGTTGTAACTGGAAATGTTGTGACAAAGACCGAAACAACACCTGTCATTGAAACAACTGTAACACTAAGAGATAATATTAGTAAAAGAGTCTTGAGGTCGTTATTAAGCGAGTGCGATTATTTTGAAACAATTAAAGAAGAAAGTCCGTTAGTTTATGATAATTTAAAAGACAAATTAAAATTTTTCCAACCGGGTTTCCATTCCATAACACCTGAAGGTTTAAATTCTAGATTAACATTTCTACAACAATGTATGAGACCTGGTGATACAATACCTACAATTAGAAATGAGAATGGTTCAAGGGTGTTAACTTATAATGACGCAACAAACACATCATTTGGTGCTCCACCTGTTTTAATATTAAGAGTCGGAGATTTTTATAATACTAAAGTAATACCAAAAAGTTTATCGTTTACTTACGAAGATTTAGACCTCAACCCTGAAGGTATTGGAGTACAACCCATGATTGCAAATGTTACTTTAACATTTGATTTTGTCGGTGGTAGTGGGTTAAAAGAATCTGTTGATAAATTACAAAACGCATTAACTTTTAATTATTATGCCAATACCGAAATATATGATGATAGGGCCGATTCAACAGACTTGAGTTATAAAGTGATTGACCAAGATTTTTTAAAGTCGGTAATTGATAGTGTTGCTCCACCAACAATCAACCAGTCGACACCAAATAACGGTCAAAGTAATAATAAAACGATTGGAGATATACTAACCACAGTAGTTAGTGGTACAAGTCAAACAGGAACAACTAGTTATAGTGTGTTTATGGATAAAGTAGTGGAGGAAAGTCAAAATTATTTTACGAATGTGGTTAATAAAAATAGAGAATCATTTAATCAATATAATAATGCTGTTCGACAACAATGGATGGCGGAAAGAATATATCAGAGAGGTAAATTTACAATCCAAAAAGAAACTGAAACAATTTTATTTGGTAAACCAAATAATTTAGAAAAAAGAACAGATGAGATATTCAAACAATTAATTAAGGATATTAAAGCCGGTGATGAAGGGTTCATTGAATTTATATCGGATAAAAAGTATAATTTTACAAATCGACTAATACGACAAGTAAAAGAAAATTATTCTAATTTTGTAAATAACAAAAGAGGTTCGTTCCAAAGTGCAATTACAAACATAACAAATGGTATGGTTAATGTCCAACAAAACTACATTGGATATGTAGGAAGAATTAATACAATAACATATAATCTACCATCAAATTTAAATACGGGTACTGACGGGTATCAAACTGCTGATGGTAAAGTTATTAACTATATAATATCAGGAACAACTGAAATAGACCCTGGCTCAACAAATGTTACTAACACCCTTGATGAATTAAAAGAAGATGTTAAAAAAATTAAAAGTAGTATAGATGAATTTAATACTATTGTGTGGAGTGAGAATACTTTTACAAGTAACGATAAATCTTACACGGGTAGGTTGGTTTTTGGACCAAATTACAAACTTGAAACTGAAAAAGTATTCAATCCATTTAGTCAAAATGGAGAATTCCAAAGTAATATATTTAGAAGAGTTTACATGATAGTATCTAATGATGTTGTAGATTCTAAAAAATACGAATCATTTAAAAATGCGTTGATTGGCAATATACTTAGTAATACTGGTTTAATTGGTGAAGGTGCTGCGGACATTAGTAATTTATTTGACGCATATTGGTTAGGTTCAATTACACTTAATCGAGTAGGTGTTAAATCTGTGTTTGAAGAAGAGAATAAAATTACTAAAGATTTTATTGATGATATGGAGAAAAATAAATTAAAAGATTTTTTAAAATACACACCATTTAATTTGAAGAAAAAAAGAGTGTTTACTTATACTACCGAAAATGCTAACACCGATGCTCAACAAAAATTAATAAAAGGTTTAGGTTGGACTGAAAACCAAAATACAAATAATAAAACATGGAATGACGAAAGTCCTGCCAATGTATTTATATCAAAGGCAAAACTTAACTAATGGCGTATCAATATTATAATAGATATAGTGATTTTTTAATTAATGGAGAACAAACCGTTGTTCCTTTTGTAAAGATTGCTCCAAAGACAACAGACAAAACATATATTTATAAAGTCGGTAGAAGTAGGTTAGATGTTGTATCTCAAGAGTTTTATAATTCACCCTTTTTTGGTTGGTTAATTTTACAGGCAAATCCTGAGTTTGGTGGTTTAGAGAATAACATATATGACGGAGCGGTGTTAATCATACCTTTCCCATTACTACCCTCACTACAGGATTATAAAGGTGCAATTAATGAATATTTTTTTTATTATGGTAGATAATTTAAGAAAAGGGATTAAATTATTAAATAATTATGGCAGGTAATTTACAAGGAGATAAAAGTGGTAATATTTTAGTTGAGTTTGATTATCAAAATATTGTTATTGTTGACCCAAATAAGACAATAGATACATTTGGTAACATTAAAGAAAGGTTAGTTGACCATGAGAGTTTGGTTATGTATGCTAATCTTGAAGCTGAACTTGTGCCAAGAACAAAATTAGCAATTGGAGGTGCTCCAAACGACAGAATTAAAACTATTTCAGTTGCTAAAATGAACTTTTTAAAACCAACTGAAAAAACTTTTTTAACAACAGGTTATTTGGATGAATTAACCGGCAAGAATTCTGTTAACGGATTAGGGGTAAATCAAATCCAACAAGAGATTATAAATCCAAAAAATGGTGACACCCCTTATCTTAAAACATCCGTTGCTAATCCTGGTAATAAATCAACCGATAATGGATTATTAGGTATTACAAGTATAAATGTCAAAACTAATACCTCATTTGTCCCAACGGTAACTATGACATTAGAAGATGTACAAGGAAGAGCTCTATTCCAACAGGGAGACGATTCACCATACTCTGCGTTTTTTCAACTACCTTACTGTCCGTTTTATTTAACACTTAAAGGTTATTATGGACAAGCGGTAAGATACCAATTGAATTTAAGAACTTTTAATGCAAGATTTAACACTTTTAGTGGAAATTACTCAATTGAGTTAGACTTTGTGGGATACAAATTTAACATATTGAATGAAATATCAATGGGAAGTTTATTTGCAACACCTCATATGTATAGTAAAACTTTTGACATCTCAACATCAGTAACTTCACCTGAAGGAGGGTCAAATAAAACCATTGAATCACAATCAAAAAGTGACGTAATATCTAAAGATTCTACAATATCAACTAATAATGTAATAACTGAACTTGTAACAGAAAAGGGATACCAAAAAATTCTTGAAGTTTATAGTGAATACAAATCAAAAGGGTTACTTAGTCCTGATTTCCCTGAAGATACAGTAGCACAATTAATGAATAAATTACAAACATTTGAACAAACAATTCAAGAATCATACCCACCTGTTTTAATCGAACCCCTAACTAACATTAGAAATTATAAAATAGCTTTAACTAATTATTTCAACACAATTTACGCTGAGTCAAAGTCATGGTTTAATACATATATGAATCCTAAACCAATAAAGTTAAATGGAAATGCGGGAAATGTTTATATATTTAAACAAGAATATCTTGAAGACCCCACAAAACGAGAAGAAGCAAATACTTTATTATCGGGATATGTTAAAGAGTATAATGAACTATTAAAATCTAACCCAACCTTAGGAAAGAAAATTAAAAATAGTATAACTGAGAATACTTTCAAGTTACAACTTTCAATAAATGATATTAATCTAACTGAAACGGTAAAATCACAAACTGGTGTTCTATTACCAACTAAAGATAATGAAGAATTAATTACAAAATTAATTAAAAAACAACTTTACCCTGTTTTTGAAACGACCCAAAACAACAAAACACAAAATACTGATGTAAATGAAGTTGCTCGACCTGTGTATGTTTTTGAGATATTCCAAAAGTTAATATCAAAAATGGAAACAGAGGCCAATAAGAATTTATTAGAATCTGAAACTAAAATTACTGCGGATTTATCAGAAAAAATTGAATCATCATCAAAAGGTTTAGGATTTAAACCTACTGTTAGAAACATAAGTGCGGTTATTATGGCATCCGCTGAAGGATTTATTCGATTATTAGATGATGTTCATACTAATGCTTGGAATGTTAAATATAACCCTAAAAGGGCTAGTATTGTATATGATAATCCATCTTCCGCGCCCGGCTCCGATAATCTTGGTAGGGTTAACCTATCCCAATCCGCCAAGGACTCAAATCAGGGGTTAGTTAATGGACAAGAGCCTGTATACCCATGGCCTCAATTTTTTGTTGAAACCAATGATGATAAAAAAGGAAGGTTTCAATTAAAATATCCGGGAGACCCAAAATATGTTGATTTAACAGGTGGATGGTCATATCAAGTATGGCCTGAAGTCGAATTCGTGGAAGAGTATATGAAAGGACTTACACAGAAGTTTGTTCTACCTGTAACTCAACCCCCAATCGATAGCCAAAATACAACTAATATTATTAACTTTAATGCTATTGAATATCCTTCCAATGGTATTGCGTATGTTAATAAAAATGAAATAAAGTTTTTTTATGAAATATGGGAAAGACAATTCCTAACTTCAAATTATTCTCTTTATACGAGAGGTAATAATAATCAGATTGACCAACTAACAAAATCAATTGTTGAGTCTGAATCTAGTAATATTAAAACATCGTTAGGTGTTAGCTCACCTTTTCTGTCATTAAAGTTGAAGAATTATGACTTAACATCTCAAAATTACCCAAATTTTTTGAATAACATTTCAAATCAGGGTACGGGAAGAGCATATCAAGATTTCATTAGAGATTTTTTTGTAACACCATATATTAAAGCCGTAACCGAAAATTCATTTAGTATTTTGAGTTTGAATGAATTAGGTAAAGAACCTCAAATTGCGGTAAATACGGATGGGTTATTACAACTGGTTAAAAATGTAACAAACGAACCAATAATTGTGGATACATATCCGTTTACAGACCCATCTTGGGTTAATAGTCAGATGGCAAATAGTATTGATTCAACAAAAAACTCGGTATATAATACAACTAGAGTATTAACGGTATTTGAAGACAGAGATGTTATTTCAAATTTTAATGACATTTATAACTATAGTGTTAATAGACCCGTTACTAATTTTTCATATATAAATGTTTCAAACCCAACAAATGAAATTAATCTTGTTGGATTATCGGCGTTTTATGAAACAAGAAAAAACCCAACAATTTTTATACCAACTGAAAGTTATGTTAATTATTTTTCACCGAGTAGAGTTAGATTAGTTGAGTCAACAACCTCAATGTTAAACACACCTTACTTTGTAAATGCAATACAAAACGGAGTTTATAATTGGAGAAGACAAGACCCATATCCATATGTTCAAGCGGCATATCTTTTTATTAATTCATTACCAATTGCATCATTAAAAGAAAAATATAAAACATTAGATGCGTCAACCGACTTAGATTATATTGCGTCTTGTTTCAAAAAATTTGGTGCAATTCACAAAATGCCATATGCGTGGGTATTAAAAATGGGTTCAGTTTGGTATAGATATAAAAAGTATAAAACCAACAATGTTGACATACTAGATTCCGCTTGGAAAAATTTTAATTATAAAGAAAATTTCGACCCAATCACAAGTTCGGATACCAAGACATATAGTTTCAAATTTGAAGGTGAGAAAAATATCACATTACAAAATGTTGCAAACAATATCACTACAATACAGACAGGATTTTACCCTAAGGTTATAAATGATTTTAATGTCTTTTATAATGGTTACGATTTGTATACCGGGTATACTAGTAGTGAAATACAAGAAAGTGTAAATTACGGATTACAAGTATTTAATTTTACCAATTCAAATGTACAAACACAGAGTGCAACAACCTACAACTACCAAAATATCCAAACATGGTCTGTTATCATACCTAATGGATTAGGTGATGAAATAACACAAGGAGCGGAGTGTAATCCAAGTAACAATACAAGTTCATTGAAATACTATGTGGTTCCTTCATTTGGTACCCAATTCAATCAAGTTAAAAATGAATGTGTTATTAACAATCAACCTATTTGTGATTTTAATAATAACAACTCAATTTATAATGGTTCCATTAGATTATTATGGTCATCATCAAATTATGGGTATTTCAATAATAACGAAATAGTTAAACCACAACCAGATTCTTATATAAATAAATTTGGGGTAGGAACGACACAACAATCACCATTTAAGTTATTAACTGCTGATGAATATTCTAAAATTGAAGAGATTTTTTCGGTTTTTGACAAATCCGTTTTGGATAAATTTGAACAAGAATTTTTAAATTGGTCTAAACCAATAGCTAATATTGAGTTAGGGCCTGATGTAATTGTTCCGGTTGGACAATCATTAAGTAACCCAAATACTCTGTTTAGAAATTTCCAATATTTGTTTAGAAACTTAATGGAGATTGAATCGAAAAGACCTTCAATAACAACGGAAGAATACTTTAATACTATTGGAGGAACACAATTATCTTCATTTTCAAGTACGGTTAAAGCGTTTTTAGAGTATGATGTTATTTTGAGGAATGGTAACCCTACTCAATACAATCGAAGAGCTATGGATTCTTATCTTGCTCAAGGAGGTGGTAATAACCCAATTGTAAACCCAATAATATTTAATCCTTATGTTAAAAATAGTTTACCCTCAACATTAAATAATATAACAGTATCTGCATCAAAATCGGCTTATCCGGACGCTTGGTTGGCGTTAGAAACTGAAGTAGGGTTTTCAACAATAACAAACTTAAAATATACCGATACAGGGTCGTATATTACGGACTTTTTCATTGATAATAATATTGAATTTACACCAAACAATGTTAGGTTATTGTCCCCAATAATAAAAATGTATGCCACTCAAAAATTATTAACACCAACAACATTAACAACCAATCAATTTAAATCTAAAATTCAAGAATACTTAACAAAAAATTCTAATTTTCAGAGTAATATTTTAAATTCAGTTTTATCTAAAGTAAGACTAGATTTACCACCACAACAAGAGTTACCTGAAAGAATAATTAAAAGTGTTATTGATGGTGAACAAAGTAAGATTGAAAATTGGGAATTATTTAAGTCTTTGAATGATAAATGGATTGCGGGTTCAGATTATACGAGTAAAACATTATTTGAAGATTTCTTATTCTTGGATAGGGCTTCAAGAAATATCGGAGACACAATTATTTTGAATATTTTTGATTTAAGGGATGTCTTAAATGAGAACGCCTTAAACATGCAGATGAGTGTTTTTGCGTTTTTAAGTGGACTTCTGATTAAGAACAAATTCAATGTTATGCCATTACCATCATATGTTAATTTTTATAATGTGCAAGATGTGTCTGGAATTACAACACCTAGTGCCGACGGAAGTTTAGAATTTGGGGATAGAATGTGGGGGACATATCTCGATGTTGATTATCGAGAGTCAGGCCCAAAAATGGTTTGTTTTTTCGCTGATAAACCTTCTGAAATTTTGGATTTATCTAAAAGTAGTAATTCAAGGTTTAGAAATGATGGGTTTGATTTAAGGCGTTATTCAGAAAACCCTTTGATTGAAGATATTACAAATAAGAAAGATTGGGCAATTTCCAATAAATGTGTTGGATTTAATGTTGATGCTGGAATTAGAAGTCAAAATGTTTTTTACTCGTTAAACATCTCAATGGATACAGGAAAGGCAACTAGTGAAGCCATACAAGCAGAGATTAATATGATTAATCAGGCATCAGGTAGAAATGTTACAACACAGAATAACGGGTTATATAACTATTATAAAAATAGAAGTTACCAATGTGCCGTACAATGTTTGGGTAATGCACTATTACAACCAACAATGTATTTCAATTTGAGAAATGTACCAATGTTTTACGGACCATATTTCATTACGGAAGTTAATCATACAATAACACCTGGTAATTTTGAAACAACATTTACAGGTACGAGACAAGGGATATATAATTTACCATCAATAGACAAATACCTTCAAAGTGTTAACCAAAATTTATTAACCAAAGTTGAAAGTGTAATTAGAAATTCTAAAGACGCTAAAACAGGAATTGGAATTACAGACATTGATAAATCAAAATTTGTTACTCAAAGTGGTAATAATACTGTTGCAACAATTAACTCATGTCGTAATAATCTATCAACGAACTTCCAACTATTTGGTGATGCTCAAACTCCAACGCAAACATTCTTAAGTCCTCAAGGATTAGTTGATGAAATTAAAAAACAAACAAATGACCCTTATTTACAAGTTGTGATTTATATGATATGTTATGTTAAGACATTTGAATCCAGTCAATTTAAAGGGTTTAATAACAATTTTGCAAATATTACATTGACCACCAATGATTACGGACAAAGTGTTAGTTACTTTTCAAAAAATAAATATTCGTGTCTTAATATCTCTAATTTAACACCGGAGAAAACTTCACAACCTATTGCTCATTTTGACAACATAACTAATTTCTTAAATTTTATGGTTGCGAGATTAAGACCAAATTTGGAACAAATAATTAACCCAACAACAGGTATTGGTCTTACAAAATATTATGTTTGTAATTGGCCGATTCAAAATACAATCACATCAGATTATTTTAACCAAAATCTTAGTCAATATTCTGAATTAGAAAAAACATTTAATGCCGCGTATAGTTCTGCTGGTTTATTTGGATTACCTGTGGAAAATGCGAAAGAAATTCAAAAAAATGATAAAACCCAACAAACAAATATTAAAAACGCTAATAGCGGAAAAACCAATCCACAAAATAATTTGAACACAACTACCCCAACGGTCACTTGTCCTCCACCTACAATAACATCATTCTCACCATTAACAGGTATTAGTGGAACTATATTAACAATAGTTGGTAAAGATTTAGACCAAATAACGGAAGTTACAATTAATAATGTTACAACAACTAGTAATATAACAATTAATAATTCATTTAATATTAGTGTTGTGGTACCATTTAGTAATACACCAGTCCAACAACAAAATCCAATAATAGTTAAAGGAGTTAATGGGAATGCTACGAGTCAAAATAAATTTACATATAATCCCCAACAATTATCGCCATCCACACCAATAACACCTCCGGGATTACCACCTAATGTCAACACTCAACCACAACCTGTTGTATTAATTGCAAATAGAACAACAAATCAAACAACAGGCGGGAACACCAATATGGTAATTACTATCAACCCTGTCTCAGGTCAATGGAATATTTTACCTGAATATGTTGAATGGACATGGACCGCAACTAAACCTGTTGTTGGGCCTAACAATACAATTGTAGATGAGAAAATTGGACAAGGGACATTTGAAAAAGAGTTTGAAAATAATGTGAGTGGAAATAGACAAAGTTTCTCAATTACCGATGTTGATATACAAGGTGCGGTTAGTGAACGAGTTAGTTATGTTATTGATGTAAATAAAAACACTAAAATTCAAAGTAAAATTACTTTAGTTGCAGAACCTCTCGACAGAAATGTAATTTACAATGTTACCAATAATCCTAATGATGTTATTAGAGATATTTCACAAACATTCTCATTTACGGTTATAACAAGTTAACTTATTTAGTTTTGTTGTATATTTATATATAAAATAATTATATGAATTTAAAAACGGCATTAGACAACTATCTTGGAAAATCAGTTAGATACTCTGAAGAAGATAACGG
>Ga0214168_1000198_pt1 | contig 23943 bp, 29 predicted proteins | sample LakMenepilimnion_FD_153002 | JGI IMG/M metagenome (GOLD analysis project Ga0214168, IMG submission 153002) | Freshwater microbial communities from Lake Mendota, WI - Practice 29OCT2010 epilimnion v4 | ecosystem: Environmental > Aquatic > Freshwater > Lake > Epilimnion/Euphotic zone | place: Lake...
CAAATCCTTTTTCAACATTTTGTTATTATATTACATTCAATAAGTTAGTTCAACCCGTTGACTTTTTGCGCTGTGTTAAGTATAATCACCTTTGTGGGGGTCAGATATATTAATTAGTGCAAAATAGGGGTAGAAGAGGATACAACAGCAACCCCATCTAGCTCTTCATCATCTATTTCCACTTCAAGTGGACTATCACTATAGTCATCTTGAAGACCACAGATGTCCTTTTCTAGATCTTCATCTAGTATCTGTTGGAACCTTTCCATAAACGTCAGATAGTACCTAATGATGCGTTCATTAGGTTTAGAGAAGGCAATGATTGAGCTTTTCTTTAATGCTACAATATTGTTCTCTGAGAAAGGCATTAGTTTAGAAGTTGTAACATTTGTTGTTTGGTTAATAGTAGTCTTTAACCTAACTACAACAGGATACTTCATCACAACATCATCTTCCGATTCGTTGTGAAGTTCTCCAATAATGAATGAGTCATCATCGCTCAGTTTGACAAGAATGAATGCTGCCATAACTTACCTCAATTGATAGCTCGTGATTTTGTATTCGAACTTCTCACTAGTATAAATTCCTACTCGCTCAATAAAATGCTTTAGGGTATGATTCTTAGCTTTCTTCCAAGAAAGATCATCAGCTATATCATACAATGTTGCTTGCTCTTTATTGTCGCCTCTTCTTAACGCTCTACCTATTGACTGCAAAGATCTAATTCTAGATTTTGTAGGTGAAGCAAATACAACATTGTGTAGGTTTCTAATATTTATGCCAGTTGAGAACGTGCCATATGAGGCAACGATGATAGCATTATCCTCCTTCTCTGTAATCTTTCTTACAAGCTCTCTATCCTCTACTTCAACTTCTCCAGATACAAAGAAGATATGTCTATTGTCTGTATTCTGTTTTGTAATCATTTCGTGGAGAGGCTTACCATGCTTTTCAACAAACTGGTAAAGGATAAGAGTGTTACCCTTCAAGTGTAGAGACAGCTGAGATATAAAATTGTTCCTTGCTTCATTACGAACAAGGAAATCAATCTCATCATGGTATTCTGTTCTACTATATTCTTTCTTGTTGGCATCCGTATGCTTGAGTACAATGGCCTGAATCTTAAAGTCAGCAAGATGCTTCTGTTCAATAAGTTCAGCAGTAGTAGTTACTTTCTTTACTGCTCCAAACAAACCTTCAAGTACCAACTTATGTGTTTGTGTACCATCGAGAGTTCCAGTAAAGCCTAATCTGATAGGACACTTAGTCATCTTCTCCAGAATAGATGTAAGTGACTTGGCCTTATATTGGTGGGCCTCATCTCCAATGATAACATCAAATTGTTCATACCATTGTCTTGGCATCTTATAGATTGATTGCCAGGTTGATATAACAATTGGTTTATCGCTCTGTTTCTCTCTTCCAGACATGATTGTGTGAATCTCATTCTCATCACAACCATATGAAACAAAGTCACCCTTCATTTGCTCAACTAGGGAGATTGTTGGAACGATGACTAGTGTCTTGAAGTGTTGATTGAACCACTTCGTGATCATATAGATGATTAATGACTTACCAGAGGCAGTAGGGGATACTAGTAGAGCTCTTTTTGTTCTAATGGCATGTAGGAATGCTTCTAGTTGATAGCCTCTTGGCTTAAACGGTAAGTTGAGGCTTTGAATAAAGTTAACAACTAAATCTTCGTCAATAGCTGCAAAGCCATCGACATTCTTATCAAAGACTACCTTATAGTCTCTTGACTCACAAAACTTTTGTATATAAGGAATCAATCCAAAGTAAAGTCTTCTACTCATTGGATTGTATAGATGTATATCGCCTGACCATACCTTGTTGCGGTAGGCAGGCATAAAACGATAACCAGGAACCTTGAAAGTAAAGTAGTCCTTCAGCTCCATCGCAACACTAGCGTCACAATCAACTGTCACATACACATCATTAAATTTTGAGACGACTAGTGTTTCTGTCATTGTCCTGTCTTAAACTTTTCCCAATCAATGGCACTCTTAACCTGGAACCCTAAGTTCATAATTGACTTAATGATTGACTCCAATACGTCAATCTTTTCTTGCTGAACAGCTATTCTAAGGTTAAGAGTAATAATATCTGAATCGCTATCAATATATGTAGGCACGTCTTGTTTCAGGATTTTTTGTAGGAACGGTTCCCACTTCATCTCCTCAAGTGTCTCTTGGTCAAGAACACCTGTATAATATTCCCACTTCAGCTTCTTTAGCTTCTTCATGTCTTGCTCAAGCTTTCTAAGCAGTAGACGTTCGTGGGAGAATAGTTTAAAGTACTTGTGGTGAAGTTTAGGTATGTTCAATGCAACGTCACCGAGTTCTGTTCGGTCAACTTTGCTATCCTTCTCCCATTCACCAAATATTTCTTCAAGCTTCATAATAAAGTTCCTACTATACCAGTAGGTATATTATACCCTAAACAGTGTGAAGGGTAAACAGCAAGCATCTAAAGGTCACTGTTGCATCAATATAAGTTAAATCTGAATCTTGAGAATTAAATTCAAGATCACTCAGGACAACAGGGAACAAATCTCTAAATCTAACCTCAATGTTGTTTTTATTAGCAGAATTTAAAATTAACAGTGTACCGTCAGATGAATATGTACTATAGATGTCATTAGGAAACAAAGCGTTTGTGTTGGGAGCGCTAAATTGTTCTGGTCGACCAATCTGATGCATCCAATCAAATATTTCTCTATAGTTAGTTAGATCTTCATCTACCTTGAACCTTACAACAAAATCATTGTACACGACCTTTTCAGGATAACGAATGACCTTAAAGGGTGTTTGTAGCTCAGCATCCTCGACTGTAATGCCAGGAAGGTTTACAGACGTTACATTTAGGATAGTATTAGGAATCTTCTGAATTGCTAATTGATAACCTAATGGTGATAAAAAACTTTTTTGGATGGCCATGTGAATACCTACTGATCTACAATAAATCCGTTGAAACTATTTTTGGTGATATAAATGTTTAGAGTGTACCTGTTATGGTCTGTTCTATTAACATAATAATGTTCACCATGCTTTTGATTTTCAAAAATTAAAGCTCTGTTAGCTTTCCAGCCAACATTATATAATTGCTTGTTATCATCTAATAAAATTGTTCCATTGCCTTTTCTGGGATATAGAAAAACAACTATACTGATATATTTATCTGGATGATCTTTATGGACATTATACACATATCTAGGCTCACAACACACAAGATCGGCCTTAACATATAAATTAGGCAGCAACAATGCTACTAATTTACTCCTAATAACATCTTCAATTTGTTTGGATATTGATATATCATGATGCAATAAAATTGATTTTTTAATTGGCCACAAAATATTTCTAATATTATGCTGACAGCTTTTATCAACAAAGGTGTAGCGTTCATCAATGTCTTTTAGTTTCAATAATAAATCAAAAACATCTTGTGGTAAGAAATTATCTTGAATGTAAAAATCCCAGGGTGTATTAAATTGTGTCAACGTTGGGTAATGACCAGTCGCAACGGGAATCATTTCCCCTCCTTCAATCCCTCATCAAACCTTCTTCCAAGCCTTGCTAAAGGAATAACATGTTCTTTATATGCTTTTGTTTGTCTAAACCTTTCAATGGCTTTAGCTACCTGTGTTGTTGCTCCCTGTATGTCATCACACATTGCACAAGGTAGAATCTGAGTTCTATCTTTATTAATTAGCCGCCATCTTATTCTATTAATCTTTTCATCATTCACAAACATATCCATTAGTGATCTTTCATGCACATTGCCAATTTTTATTTGACTAGACCAATCATTGCAGCACATCTGATAGTTACCATCAAAATCAATGAAGATCTGTCTCATTGGGTGCCAACAAGGTGAGTCACTAATTTTGACACTTTGCCCATTTGGCATTTTAACTACGTTTGTATAATCAAGAATATCATTCCTTCTGTCTTGATTTCTAAAATATCCAGCTCTATTATTGAAAGCATGCTTCCAGCTTTTGCCATCTTCTTTGTAGCTGGGCATATTGTTGATCTGATCAATACTGAACCCATCTTGTTTATAGTAATGGTAAACTTTACCACCACCTGGTAGAGTTACATACTTTTGTTGCCTCTCTTCATATTCTTCTTTAGACTCATAACTATTTAAAATTAATTCATCTAACTTTTGACCAACAGGAGAGTTCCACCACTCATCAAGTTTATAACCATTTGTGGTCAGTCTGACCTTCCATTTTCTTGGTGCAGCAGTTAGCATATCAACTATAATATCAAATTTTTTATGGAGTGTACTCTCACCTCTTCCGGCAAGCTCAATCCAACCTTTGAAATCTATTGAGAGTAATTCTTTTATTACTATTTCAATTGTTTCAAGGGACATTTGTTTGTTGATGTTGGGATATAGTGGGACAGCATCTAAGCTTCTGGGACAGAATGAGCACTGCCTATTACAGAGTCCTGTTAGGTCAAAATCTAATCTTACTATGTGGCTAAACAGTGGATGATTTTTAATACCATTCTCATCTACTGCTATTGGAATTAAATCCATGGATCAATTATTCCTTCTACCCAATTCTCACACGTGTCAACAATATATCGAATAGATTTACCCTTGATAACTCTATCTTCCTTAATTACTCTGTCATGGATCATTCTCACAAGATAACCTGATCTATCTTCAAGTTCAAACAGCTCTGCTGTTCTGTTGTCTCTTACATACTTTGTCAAAAATCTAGCATTGTCAATCATACATCACCTCAATATTTTGTTACTGAACCATCGTGCCCTACGTGCCATGCCTGGAATGTTATTTGTGGGTATTCTTTCTGTAATGATTTAAAACTTATTAAATTATTTGTATCGTCATCAAAAAATCTAATTCTTTTATATAGACCACTTCTTAGATACTTGCGGAATATAGCCTTTTTGTTCTTGGCACTTGACCCTAGCTTTAAGTTACCAGCTCTTTCAACGTGTATCTTGCTTGTATCTATGCCATGGGCATCTAGCGCTCTCAAGAAAATTTCTTTATTATCAAAGTCTGCTCTAGCTGTTGATATAATAACCTTAGAGCCCTTAGCAAATGCATTATTAATAATTGCCTTTGCTTTACCTATCATCTTGGCTACTGGTGTGGATGTCTTTTCAAATACTTCAGCACTTCTAAACTCACCATAATCAAAAGATTCACCAGCCTTCAACTTATAATGATTATACTGTTGGTTATCTAATGTGTGGACTACCTTACCGCCATTCATTACTTTAATCTTAGCCTTTGTGTGGAACAAGGTTTCATCAAGGTCAAACACAGTTAGACCAAGTTCCGCTTGTTCATTTAGATATGTTTTGAATGAATGCATCTCCATACCAATATTTATCAAGCAAAAAAAAAGGGCCGCTTTCGCGGCCCTCTCTTTCTATTATATCCTTTTGGATTATAGGATGTTGCTTACAAGAACGCGTCTGTAGTATACGTTTGCGTCCTTTGTCATAGCGCCATTGCCATATGCAGCACCTTCTGCGAATGGATTTGCAACCATGCCGTAGCGTGTCTTGAAGCCAATCTTTGGCTGGAATGTGTCTTCACCGACTGCACGAACCATCTGTAGTGGAACGTATGGGCAGTAGAAGATACCAGCATCGAATGCGCTTGCGCCCTTATAGCCAACTGTCATGTAGTTGTCTGTTACGTATGGGTCGATGTAGACCTTGATACGACCGTTTAGAACACCAGCAAATGTGTTGCCTGTGTCGTCAACGTTTAGAGCGTTGCTGTTTAGAGCAGGAGCGTAATCTAGAACACCAGCCATTTGTAGTGCAGATGCGACATCTGAAGAACATAGGATGATGTTGCCCTTGCCACGACGTGTGTCTTTGGCAATTTGGTTAGCTTCGCGTTCTACTTGGAACATTAGACCCTTGAACTTCTCAACTGACCAACGACCGTTTGCATCGACGTCTAGGTCGAATGTACCGGCTGATGTTGTGTTGTTAGCACCGCGCTTAGCTGTTACGTTAATTGTGCGGATAACTTCACGGTTGATTTCTACAAGGATTTCTGATTGTAGAATGTTTGATAGCTCTGACTCAGCATCTAGACCATGGATAGCCTTTAGATCTTGGGCTAGTTCCATTGTGTACTCTGCCTTCAATGCGCGGCTCTTAGCTTCAACAGAAACCTTCTCAATTGAGAAAGCCATGTTTGCAAATGCAGCGTTTGAAGAGTTACCTAGAGCTTCAGCCTGGCTTGTTGACATACCGCCGGCCCAGTTATATGTATTGGACTCTGCGTTGTTTGCTGAACCAGGAGCTGTACCTACGTTACGGTAGCCAGGTAGGTTAACTGTTGAGTTACCTAGAGCAATCGTTGAGAATGCTGTATTGGCTTCGTTGTAGAATGCTTCTGTAGCTGAGTTAGCTTGTGAGTTGTACTTGCTGCGCATTGCAAAGATCAAGCCTGTTGGGCCTGTCATTGGCTGAACGCCGCAAACGTCATAAGCAACTAGGTTTGGCATTGAACGACGAACCAAGCTGATTAGAACTGGATCGTAGTTTTGAACGCCATCACCGAAACCAGCTGTGCCAGTTGCGTTAGTTGGTGTGTGTGTACCGGCTTCCAATAGAGCACGTGCGCCGCCGCCGTTTTCTGCCATTGAACGCTCTGTATTTTCTAGTAGCTGAGCTGTTACTGATCTACGTAGAGTATCCTTAATTGCTGGAAGGTCTGCGTGCTCAAGAACTGGCTGCCACTTCTTTAGAAGTTGTTCGTTAGAAAACATCTTTGTCTCTCCTTTGAGGTTTTAATTATTTATAAAATGGTTACTTTTGGACCGAACGAGAAATTGCTGTAGCATATTTCTGCATGATTGGATCAACTACCTTCTCTGCAGGAGCAGGAGCGACTTCCTCATTTAGCTGTTGCTGAGCATTTGACTCTACCTTCTTAGCTGCGAAGTATGATTCCTTGATCATGCCTAGCTTCTTCTTATATGAAGCAACGCCGGCATACTCAATACCTTCAGCTAATGTACGAAGCTTTTCAATCTGTGTGGCAGCTAGGCCTTCTGATACTTCAGTAAATGCCTTGTCTGCTTCTGCGGATTCTAGCTTCTTAGATAGTTCAATATTTTCATTGATTGATGCAGATAGCTTGGCCTTTAGTTCTTCAACTTCAGCGGCTGTCTGGGCTAGGATGTCTAGCTTCTCTTGTGGGGCATCAACATAATGTTCTGTGAAAAGACCCTTTAGGCCTTCCATAAAGCTCTCAACTACTTCGGCCTTAATACCGCTTTCAATTGCTAGCTTGTTCTCTTCTACCCACTGCTCTACTACGTAGTCTAGGTAGCTATCGATCTTTTCTACTAGAGCTTCTTCAATGGCACCAACTTCTTCAGATAGGCGTGCCTCATATTGCTCCTCTAGAGATGCTACAACGCCGGATACCTTCTCGTTGATAGCAGCTTCAAAAATGACTGTTGCTTTTTCTCTAAAATCTTCTGATAGCTCTGAACCATCAAATAGAGCAGCTAAGTCCTCTTGTACGGCCTTTAGCTTTTCCATTGGCATGCCAGCATCTTTCTTGGCTGCCTTTGATGAGTCCTTACCACCAGCTGGGTCTACAGGACCGGCAACAGATGCGTTAACACCTGGTACCTTAAAATCTTCTTCGTGAAGTACTTCTGACATTGTATTTTCTCCCAAAAAATTTACGTAAATTGGTTAATATTATTTATAAAATTAAAGTTTTGACAAGAAGTCAGTCCAGGTTCTAAGCATTGCTTCTTCTAAAGCACGCTTGTTTGGCTTGGCAGCTGCCTTCTCAATCTCTTCTTTATACAGTTCAATCTGCTGAGCTTTCAGCAAACCATTATCCCATACCCATTCTACACCTTCCATAATACCACTAACAAATGCACCTGGTGCTGATGGATCAGCTACAATATCAGCAGCTGTGGCAAGAGTGAAGTCATCTTGGACTTCCATAATGCCATTCTTCTCTTTAAGTGAACCAAGACCACGTGATGAAACACCTACAGCACCACCACCTTGCATGATGTTTCTGGCAATGTTACCCATTGGCGTTTCTAGAATCTTAGCACGACCAATGATGTTTGAACCATCTCTCTTCAACTCTGTAATCATGTGTGAAACACGATCTAGATTGATTTGTGGGCCTTCTGGATGGCCAAGTTCACCAAATGCTCTCTTTGTGTCTACGTACTCTTTCACGTAGCGATTAACTTCCTTTTCCATAACGGGCATAGGATAGATACGGCCATTTCTATTCTTTAGATCGGCCTGCATGAAGATACCTTCAATAAAGAAGTCCTTCTTGCCATCTTCCTTTTCTTCTGTTATTAGCTTTACTTCGTCTAATACTTCGCAAATTAGTTTCATTGTCGTTGCCCCTTATCGATATGCTACCGGCACAGCTTTAACAACAGCTGTACCAGATGAAATCTCTAGAGTGTGTGTTGGCCCTTTAATTAAGTACAATGTACTTTCGTCAGAACCTGCTTTATTTAATGTAAATACTGCAACGGTTGTTGTGCTATTGCTTTTTTGAGTAATAATCACACTATTGGAATTATCAGTATTTGTTAGCCTAATAACAGCTGAATTGGCAACAGTGTTTGCTGATGTCAGTGTTATTTCTTGACCTATAAATTTTACGTAGTCTGGCATTGTTATACACCCATATGTTTAATACCCATTTGCCTAATGTGAGTTTTTAATATTGGCCTCACATCTGCCTCTGGATATTTTTCTTTTGCGTTTCTTAACTCTGTGGCAAGTTTAGGATGGTTACTATACTTACCAATTAACCTTTCTGCATGACTGGCTGGGATCTTATTGCGCATCTCTGCTCTCAGCTCACCAGCAGCCTTTCTCATCTTCATTGGATTCTTGCTATGCAAGCCTCCTTGTAGCTCACCCTCTTCATTAAGAAAATCTAAAAACTTTATCATGTTTTGTCAATGATCTGCTTCTTAACGGCTTGAAGTCTATATCTCATACCTTCAAGGTCATTTAAAGTGTGAGGTCTTGGAGTAGCAACTCTCATCTCACGCTCCTTGTCATTTTTCTCTCTTCTGTCTTCTTCAGACTCTGTAATCTTTGGTGTACCAGCTTGTCTGTTATCATTGCGCTGCTTCTTACGATCTTCCATTTCTTTTTTTAGAAGATCTCTAGCAATTTGCTTTTGCTTTGGAAGAAGTGGCTTCATTTCTTCTTTCATTGCAGACTTTAATTCATCCTGTGTTGCGCCAGCCTTTCTAGCAGCTTCTGCATGCTTAGGATCTTTTGTTTGCTTAAGCTTAGCTAGCAACTCTTTTCTTGTTCCACCCTGGCTTGGTGGGTTATAATCAGTTACTGCTTCACCCATTTGAGCTTTCTTACCCTTTAGCTTATAGCCCATCTTCTCATATTCTTTTCTACCACGCTCTGCGTCTTGAACAGAGAAGTGAGTAACTTTGAATGGCTTCTTTGTAGCATGAGCGTAATGCATCTCGACACCAACAACTTGCTTCTTAGCTTCTTGCATTGGCTCTTCACCCTTAATGCCAGAAATGGCTTGAAGCATCCAGTGATGCTTTTCATGAGCTGTCAATCTGTCTTGTAGGAAGTTTGAAATACCAAGTCTATTCATTGACTCAGCTAGCTTGTAAGAATTGTTTAGAGAAGCAATTACCTTCTCATTATCCATCATTAGGTCATTGACCATCATTAATGGATTTGTATATGTGCTTACATCTTGTGAACCAAGATTGCCTGGAGCAAGTTCACCAAGAACTCTAATGCTCTCAGCAATCATATCTACTGCACCATGAACTTCCTTGTATAGTTCACCTAGGAAGTCATGATACTGAGCAAAGTCTGGACCCATCACATTCCAATGATAGTGATGGGACTTAAGATATAGGCTAAAAGTTTCAGCTAGCAAACTCTTAAGATTATCTGCTAGCTGTTGTTCTTTTGGGTCAATTGTTGCCTCCATCATCATGGAAAGCTTTGCAATCTTCTCTTCTCTTGATTCTGGAATATGATATGCAGCTTCTGACTCGCCTGGGGCATCGTGGCCATGGTCTTCCTTACCAGGATCGCCTGGCTTCTTGATTGCTGCCACATTCTTTAGAATGTGATCGTATGGTGACTCTGCTGATAAAGAATCCTTACCTTGGAAGTCAAGAACTTGCATACCATGCTTGGCCACAAATTCCTGCTCATCACCAGGAACAGGCTTTGCAACCTCTACTAGTTTCTTTAATGACTCGCGAATTGTGGCCATGACTGTCCCCTTATTATTCTGCTGGTACTTCAGCTGGAGCCTCAACTACTGGGGCTTCAGCTTGTGGATTCATTACTGCTTGAGCAACTTCTGGATACATTGCATCCAACTTAGCTGCTACCTTTGTATTGATTGCAGTTTCAAACTTATCTAAGAATGCCGCGGCATCCTGGTTAATAACTGCACCAATCATATCTCTTACGTGTTCTGACATATAATAACTCCAATGTTCTAATTATTTATCAATCTGTTCAATTAAACCTGCTCCATGTCAGCTTTGCGCTGCTGGAGTTGGGTTTGTTGCTGTTGCATCTCCGCCTGTGCATCTTGCTGCTCAGCTTGTTGCTGAAGGATTGGATCCTCCGCATTCTCTTCTTCCATTTGTTCGATGTCATCATCAGATAGACGTAGAACCTTCTTACGAACAAAGTTACGGGAGTAGTAAACACCAATCATATCTTCCATATTCTTGACAGTGTTCACTCTATTGGTGATAATTTCTGATTCCTTCAACTCTGTGAAGTAGCCATCTTGGACGTAGTCAAACTTAATCTTTGACATAATTTCAAGTAGTTCTTCTTGGGCAACAATACCTTTTAGAACTAGCTGTTTACCAAGAGCATCTTTAAACAATACAGAAAACTTCATTCTTAGACGGTCAACAAACTTGGAGAAGCGTAGTTCTTCTCTTGTAATTTCTGATGATCTGCCTAGGCTAAATCCTTGCTCAGAGTTCAATCTTGTTACAGGAACATGTAGAGATTGATATAATCTCTTTTGGAAGTAAACAACATCTTCCATCTGACCTAAGTTTGCACCTGGTGGTAGAGTTGTGATTTCTGTACCCTTACCACCCTCACGGCGAGGAATCCAGAAGTCCTCTGTCATCGTCATAAACTTTCTATCGTCTCTGACTTCGCCGGTTGTAGCATCATATACTAATCTGTTCTTATGACGCTGCATCATATCAGCAAGATATTGTTCTGCCTTCATCTTTGGAAGGTTGCCAACATCAATATAAAATACTCTTCTTTCTGGTGCTCTTGTTAATCTATAGATAACAGAAGCATCCTCTAGCATACGTAACTGGTTCATAGGCTTAATAGCCTTATGAAGATATGAAAGCACGTATGAATTATTTTCATCTAGTAAGCCTGATGATACTAGAACAATTGAATCCTTAGCAATTCTCAAGCCATTTGTAGAAGATGTAACTTCCTTGGATTGAAAGCCCTTATCATTGTACATGTAATATTCATTCTGTACAGTGATAGTCTTGCCTTTCTCTTTTTTAATCTCTCTGATCTTTCTAATCTTTCTAGGATCAATATAGCGGAGTTCCTTGATACCATCTTGCGGACTGGTCGTATCAATAATTACATGGTAGTATAATCTACCATCTACATACCATCTTCTGATAATATCAAAGCCAGATGAAGAGAAGTCAAGTAGTTTCTTAACTTCATCAAACTCATCTGAGATTTTATCCTTGAGAGTCTTTGAGAACTCAAGGTCATCCAAATTAATATTGACCTGCTCCTGGTTTGAATCGTAGGAAATCATTTCACCTACAATTTCTTCTACAGCAGTTTCAATTTCTGGTTGGAGGGATAGCTGACGATATCTTGTGATTAGTTCAGCTTCAGTTCTGGCAGTACCTTCTAGATCAACATAGGTACCAACAACGCCGCCACCTGATACGATAACGGCACCGTCGTCATTTACTGGAGGAACGAAGGAAGGCTGAGTGACAGCCACAATTTGTGGTTGTTCCTCTTCCTTTCGTTTAATTGTAAAACCAAATAATTCCATATTATATAACCTCTAGCTAAGAGTAGGAGGGCCGCTTATATTTAGCGGCCCTCTCAAACCCTTATTACTCTTGACCGTCGGCTGGGACTGTCCAGTAATCTAGAGCAAACTCACACTGGAATTCTTCGATGGCGTTACCATTTTCCCATGATAGCTCAATTGGACCTAGAGCTAGTGGAAAGATACCTTCGAAAACATATGTGCGTAGTTCTTCACCTGTCTTGCTGAACTGAATGACTTCGGCGCGGGCCTTATATTCAGAAGGGGCTGCAGTTGGGAACTCACTAATGTTGCCAGAGTAAGAGTTGATGGTATATGACCAAGTTTCTAGCGCCTTTCTAACCTTAAAGTCTTCATCGTTGATAACTGTTACTGTCCAGTTATCAAAGATTCTCTGGCCGGCCAACTTAATTGGTCTGCCAAAGTAGAAGACTTCAATTGGCGAGATTGTTGAAGCTGGAATCTGTGCTGCCTTTACCATGAAAGGTACAACTGAATCTGCTTCTGTTGTCGCTGGATTGCTTAGTCTAACTTGGAAAAGAGAAGGGCGAGCACCACCAAGTGCTAGCTGACTCTTAATTTCGTTAATGTTGAAAGCCATTTACGTCTCTCCTTATCGATTAAAACTGACCAACGACTTCGCTGAACTCGACACCAGTTCTTACAGCCACAAAGTTTAGCTGGATGAAGTTAATTGAGCGAGCAGGCTTGATGTAGATATCACCAATAAACTGATTGCTGTCAATTACTTCAGGCGTGTTGTTCGTTGTATCACAGACTACCTTAAAGTCGTAGATACCGCGACGGCCTTGGATCTCACGTAGATATGGCTCTACCAAGTTACGGAACTGGGCTCTTGTGAAGTCATCGTTGAACTCAAATAGTGTGAACTTAGCAGCTGTAGCAATTGCCTTCTCAAGGACAATGAACAATCTGCGTACGTTGATTCTATCAAATGCTGATGGCTTAGCAAGAAGAGTCTTGTCACCAAACAATAGCGTGCCTTGACCAGGGAATGTAACCACTGGATTGACACCTGCCTTGTATAGTGTGTCTCTATCAGCCTTATCTGGATTGTATGCTAGCTTAACAATATTCTTGATCTGACCTCTGTTGAAGCCTGCTGGTGAGAACCATGGATCGCGGATGTTGTCAGTTCTTACACATAGACCAGCTGTATCACCATTTAGTGGTACAAAGCGGTATACGTCGTTATAACGATCGTATGTGTACTTGTAGCCAGAATCTAGAACACCATAAGATGTTGATCTTAGAGCATTTCTAAATTCTACAATGTTATCAGCCTGTGTGCCAGCTTGGACGCCAACAACGTCACCTCTTTCTGGTGAGGCAAACACTACACAGTCCTTACGAACTTCTGCAACATTGTCAACTAGGTAGTTAGCTAGCTGCTCACCGTATGTGCCGCCTCTTGCCTTACCTGTTAGAAGTAGAGAAATGTCTACTTCCTCAGCTGATGCAAACTTATCGTATGCAGATGCTAGGTATGTGAATGCAATGTTAGCTTCACCACCACCATCTGCACCACCGGCAAATGACTTGGTTGTTGGCTTAGCATTGACGTCTGATGATGACATGTTTACGGCTGTGTTTGAAGCAGCTGAACCATTGTCCTTAAACCACCAAACAAATTCTGAACCGTTATTGATAACGTCCTTATAATAGATTGAGGCGCCTTCTCTCTTAGCATCTGTAGCACGAGATAGGGCTTCAAACTTCTCAAGAACTGTATTCTTGACACCTGCAAACAGACCATCTTCATCAGCAATAATTACGTGTAGCTCATCTGATGAACCACCACGCTCTGCAACAAATGCTGAAGTACCAGGTGCTGAGTCAACCTGATCAAAGAACTCCCAGTAGCGTGTTACAGCTTCTGTTGATGTTGAGTTTGTTGACTTAGAAACTGCAGCTGAACCTGTGTATAGGTCTTCAAAGTTGATTGTTGATCTTACAACACCGTTTGAAACGCCTGATGTAGCACCAATTGCTGTAACCTTCAAGTATTGTGAACCAACCTTTAGCCTGTCACCTACTGTTAGAAGATCTAGCTGTGTGTTTAGCTCTGTGTTTGCTAGTGAGTTAGCAGCAGCTGTTGAACCAAGTGTAATTGTAAATGTGGCACTTGAACCAGCTGATGTGTTACCGTTTGTTGAGTTGGCACCAGCTGTTGAGTTAGCAACCTGTAGTCTAATTACCGATGTATTTGGGAACTGGCCACCACCAACAACTGTTACTGCCGTGATACCACCGGTTGAGTTTGTTGTGATTGTGCAGTTGCCTGTGTTTGATGCACCATTTGATAGCACAATAACATCTGTATTATTGTAACCAGAACCACCAGCTGATACTGTGATTACTGTTGCATTTTGTGATGCTTGAGTTGCTGTCAGTGTGCCTGTATTTGCACCAACACTTACTGCAAAGGACAGTGTGTTGTTTGCATTGCTTACAGAGGACATTACATTTGATTGGTAGGCATTTGCAGAGTCGCAAATGGAAACCTTTAGTGAGTTACCAATTGAACCAGGACACTTGGCGCGGTAAATTGCACCCTGTGAAGCACCTGTGGTTTTTGTTAGGTAATCATCCAAATTCTGAACCTGTAGGTCAACGGCAGCTGTTGTGTTTGCATATGCGTTATATGCATTTGCGTCTGCAGCACGGACAACATATAGCTGGTTGCCATATGCTAGGAATGAAGATGCGACATGGAAAGTTTCAAAGTTGTCATCACTTGGCTTACCAAATGTTTTGACAAGTTCAATTTCTGAAGACATGTTTGCGCGTTCGTTTACTGGACCCCAGCGGAAAGCACCTGCAATACCACCTTCTGTAGTAGATACGGCAGGGACCACTGTTGTCAAGTCGATTTCGCTTACGTTTACGCCTGGGCTAACTTGAAATGGCATTGCGATTCTCCTCGTAGACAAATCTATTGAATAAAGCTACTGAAATTATTTATAAATTCCCTGGGTTCATGTTTAGGACGCCAACATTTTATCAAAATTGGACGTATATTTGATAACCGATTCGTCTGCAAGTTCATGTCTTCCATCGTCTACCATACCAAATGGGAGGAGGTCATCATCAGCAGCTTGTGGGATTCCGTTGAGCAGATGTTGTCGAATATCAATACTTGTTAGCTCCTTAAAGAAGTTTTGTGTTGACATCCAGGCAAAAAGAACTAGCGTCATCGCCAAGTCATCATTCTTGCCATATTCTGCTTCATAGGATGTACCTTTACTTATAAAAGTGGTAAGCTCATGTAAAATATCATAGTCGTAATTTAGCAGCTTATTTTCTTCTATTAGCATTTTTAGAGTAGCACATCCAATAGCCTTAACTTGTTTAGATGTTTTAATGCCAAATTTTGAGCCAGCTGCATTGAATCCACTCGTCAAAACCTGTCCTGATTTTGACTGGGCTGTTTTAAGAACATTTTCATTCTCCAAATCATAGTTTAATGTATCAGCTACCTGTTGCCCATTATCGTTTGTTTCAACTAGAATGTAGGCATTATTGTAGTTTCTAGCCACATTATCAACAGTTGATGGAAATAATAAATGGGATATCTTATTGTTTCTATATGTGGCTACAATTTGATATGGGAACTGAGTGACATCTACGACAGAAAATGCTGAATAGTCAGCACCAGTACCTCTAGAGGTATCCACCGACATAGCATACAAATGGTCCTTTTCAGGCAGCTTGTATATCTTTAGGTCACTATGTTCTTCAATTGGAGGTAGGAATGTCATTCTTCGTAGCGCACCACCACTAATTAGTGTATTGGATGAACCTAAAAACTCGCATTCATGCTCCTGCCTAAACTGCTCAGCTGAAGTGTTATTGATTGTTTCCTGCTTCCAAGCATCATCTCTACCTGGAACATCCCACCAATTGACTGCTACTGGCTTATAGCTATTTCTACCATTCTCTGCATCAACCCAAATCTTATAGAATAGCTCCATACCATTTGGGGTAGATGTGATCATTACCTTAGATGTCTTACCAGATGAAATTGTGGGGTAGACAGAAGCAAAGAACTCTTCTTGTAAGTTTGGCTGGACGAACGCAAACTCATCAAGGTAGATTAGGTTGAATGATCCACCACGAACAGCTGATGATGATGTGGCTGACGCAAGGACCTTTGACCCATTCTCTAGTTCAATTGAACCTTTATTCCAGCCACCTGGAACAATACCTTGCTGAAGCCACTTTGGTAGGTTCTCATAAGCAAGCTTGATTCTTGATAGGATTTCTCTAGCCTGCTGGAACTTATTAGCAAGGATAGCAACATTGTATGTTGGATTGAATAAAATTGACCAGAGGATAATGCCAACAACTGTAGTAGTCTTACCAGTCTGACGAGGCATCTTACATATGACAAATCTGTTATCCATGACTGTATCAACAATATCATCTTGATATGCATACATGTCAAAGTTGATTAATCCACGATCGATGTGTATAATCTTAATGTAGTTTCTTACAAAATACTTTGGGTCTTTAGAGCACTTGATATACTCTGCAACCTGCTCCCTGGAAAATTCCATAGGAGAGTTAGCAGCTTTGAGCTTAGGATTACCCTTATAAGAAGTAATGGAAGATTTAGTTTTGATCGCTCTCGATATAGCCATCTTGTTGGTCTCTGAGCATCTTTTGTAATTCGGCTGTAGACCCAACAAACAAGTTGTTTGTTACATTCTGAGGACCCTCTAATTGAGGTGCCTTTGGGTCTTCCTTTTGTAGGACTTTTTTAGTTCTTTGAAGCTCTAGGAGATCTTTATTTGTTTCTGCCATTGTCTTCATTAAAGCGGCAGCAACTTCATATGCTCTTGGATGCTCACTACCACTTGCAATTGTCAGAATTCCATCTAGAGCGTTTTGCCCCTTATGGATAAGCTGACGCATATTATCTCTAGCATAATCAAAGTCATCCTGAACTGTTTCATCAGGTAATGTGTCCATAGTAACTTCCTCCTCTTCCTTCACTGCAACTGGAAGTGGTGTCATATCAAGGGCGCTTGAGACGCTTTTCATGGTTTCTTTATGTTTAAGTATCTGGGTCATTGGTTGGATCATCTACTGGAAAATCAGGGTTGGTATTAACCGTAACAATAAAGTCCCAGTTATCATTTGAAGCAATATTGGCTACAGGCACTGATAGTGCTGCATTTGTAGTTGGGGAGCCATTGGCTAGCAGACCAGGTCTGACAGATGTAGTTGTGAAGAATAGTCCAGAACCAAGTGCTACAACAAATGCTGCTCCAGTACCTGACGATGTATTACCGTTGGTTGCATTAGATGGAGCTGTAGAGTTTGCAATTTGTGTCCTAATTGTTGATGTATTTGCAAACTGACCCCCAGTCAAGATTGTTAGCGATGTTATTGATCCTGTTGCATTTGTCGTAATTCGGGCAGTACTATTGCTTGTACCATTTGAGAACGTGACAAGTTGGTTATTAACGTAGCCGCTACCAGCATTGGATATTGTTAACCCAGTAACAGCATTTGGTCCACTATTGGCGGTTTCCATATCGCTTTCAAATCCGTCAAGAACAAATGTTCTTGTATTAGCTACGTTAATAATATCCTTATTCTTAACTGGACCAAACAAGTAGCCTTTCATTGTAAAGTTTAATGTGTGGATAATTGTTCTTCTATTTTCATAGGAATCTTCATAGGTATCTTCTGTAGTAATAGTATTCAATACAACTGGAACATCCATACGAATATCAAGGTCATCCACCAGCTTCATTGTGTTTGTCCACTCTGGAGTGAAGTATGGTAGGATTTGTTCAATTAACTGAGTACCATCTTCTGCATTTAAAACATAGATTGATAAATCAAAATCTATGTTCCATGGAACAGGATTATATACAGATCCATTAACTGTATCGCTAGTACCAGGTCCCTTAATCTGGCCCACGGTTGTAAGCTTTCTAGTTACATCATAATTATAGCCAGCAATCTGAAAGCTCATTCTTGGAAGACTAATGGCATCAGGCTTTGTTAGGTTTGGGTCCTGTTGAATTCTAGATAAGAACTTTGCTCTTGGACCATAGGCAATGGGTACCTTGATACGCTTGATAATTGCACCAGCAGTATTCCTTCTCCAAACAACCATATCATTGAACATTGTGCCAAACACAATGACATAGCGTCTAATTGTTTCGTGATAAAATTCGTTGCCAAACATTAGTAGGTATTAGCCTCTGAGAATGGGTTGATTTCAGTAAAGTCAAGAATGTCGTCGCCCTTTGTTTCAAACTCTTCGTTTTGAGCCTGCTTATCAATTGTTGATATATTGAATTGGGTAACAACCTGTGTATTATTAGCCATTGCAAAGCTGAGGTCGTTATATGTGTCGTCAATAATATCGACACCAGTATTAAATGTTTCCTGATTGAACTCAAATAGTTCACAAACAATATCAAATGTTTGTAGGGAACCCATTTGATAGAAGATTGCCTCGTGCTCAACAAATCTAACAACATAACCTTTACTGGTTAGTGGGAAGAAGATCATGTCTCCTTCTTTAGGTCTTGTGCCACCAGTTACCTCGTCGGCAAATGTTCTTCTTGCAACAGTAAATGTAATCCTATCTCTAATTTGTAGACCAAACTTAGATAGGAAGTCCCCCTCGCCCTCAAAGCCTTCAACATTCTTAATATACATTTCAATGGAATATGCATTATTGAAAGAGGCTAGCTCATCTTCCTTGAAGATCTTTTCCTCATTATCAATAGTTCTTGGGCAATACCAAACTTCATGGCCATAGATCTTAATTGACTCTATTACTAGATCTTCAATTAAGTTTTGCTCTTGGCTACTACCAAAATTATTGAAATAAAAATTAGTTGCCACTTTATCCTACCATGTGGTAAGCTGGTAATGTGTATGATGTCATCATTTCTTGTTCTAGAGCTTCAATTTCTGCCTTAGCATCATCTTGAATCTTTTCGCCATTGAACTGAACACCGCCTGGGAGAACCATACCAGTGAACTTCGTTAGGTTTGAACCCCACTGATACTTAATCTGGGCTGTTGCATAAAGAGCTAACCAACGGTCTGACCAAACATCCGTAAATGTATCTGGGTTAATAATTTGATATGCTTCAACAACAAAAAATTCACCCTCTACCGCTTGTGTCCAATCCATATCAATAAACAATTGGTCTTTATGTCTGCTATAACGCACAGGCTTTTGGCCAACAAGAATCTCTTCAAGAAACTGAATATGCTGCATTGCCATGACATATGGTACCATTGATTGTGTAGTCAATGTATAAAGATCGTTTAGTGCAATTTGGTAACGAATATTGAATAGATTCATTGTGTTTAAGCTTTGGCCAACAGGAAATAGCTTAACAACACCAATGATGTTTTCTGGTAGAGTAATGTACTTATTGGCAATATCTGTTGACGTGATTTGGTGCTTATAATACAATTTTTCAGACCCATCAAAATGATAGTCCCAATAATACTTCAGCGACTCGTCAATACGGTCTTCAACCTGGTCATCATCCACGTTAATTTCAATAACTGGCTTACCTAATTTACGAAGGCAAAACTCTTTGAATTCAGATCTGGACGTTGGAACTGCCATGGGTTTGACCCTCTAAAAATACTCTGTAAATGTATTTATAGATCAATTATATCCAGACAACCATAGAGACCACTGGTCAATTTTTCTGTTTCCTTTCCATTAATCCTAATTTTATTCAATGTTGTCCCTGGTAAAAAGCTGTCTAAATTATCAGTATATTTGCTATACAAGTTGAATGGATAACCATAAACCTCTTCTGACCTTAGGGAGTCATTTGTTTTGATTGACTTGTTCCACAAATTGACAATGAAACCTGACTGGATTTTGAGATTGTGACCTATAGTTTGGCGAGCTGAAATAGCAGTACCAATCAGAGGGTCATCTTTACCATTGAATTCTCTACCAAGTACTGTGATATTTTTCTTTTTGGCTGCATCTGATAGAAGCTGGCTATCTGTTTTTTCAAGATCTAGAGCTTGTACCTTAGTAACATCAACAACAAAAAAATTCAAATCAAACGATGAATCATGCTGCGGCAACCCTATCATATGATACATTGATAATTGATTATCATTGTTATATACTCTTGAATAACATAACCCATATGTTTTAAATCCTAGAGCATCTTTTACATGATTTGTATAATCATTATTAACAATTGCTCCACTTAGAATACAAGCAACTATTTCATTATACCCCAAATCCATAATAACTTTAAGCGTAGAAATTAGAGAATTTCTAACATCAAAATTATCTACAACATAGGCCTTATAATTTAAATTGTTTGTTTTAATATAAGACAATATGAGCTTATCGTAATCTTTAAATGCTTGGTAATCAGCCTTAGATGCATTCTCACTATACATCTTGTTATATTTTTCAACTTGGCTGCCAGGTATAATAATAGTTACATCTTCAATACCTCTATCCTTGAGAGAGTTGAGGGTTAAAAATGTACCGTGATGTTGGGCAATTACTATTGTTTTCATGACTGCTTCATCCCATCTTGTTCCTTCAATTCTTTTTCAATAACATCATCACCTACCTCGCCAGGCTTCTTTGAAAGTGTAACGTGTCTATGCTTCTTCATATTGTCAAAGAATCTTTGAACACATTCCTCTTTGTTCTCATGGTGAACACTAATTAGTCCTGACTCTGGATATGACATAAGAGCAGCAAATTTGTTAACAAGTTTATCCTTAACACCGCATCTATCCAATGATGTGTATACTGCCTCAAAGGTTTTACCAACCTTACCTTCTTTATTGTCGATAAGACCAATACCCTTTCCAAGAATAACAGCGGCACAACCTGTTTCAGAGGACAGCGTGAAGTATACTTTCTTTGCTCGTTTGAGAATTGGATACATTGAGGCATCGTTTTTGACAACTCTACCCTTAAATCTGTGCTCTAGCATTGTTTGCCAAACTTTAGCAGTGATAGGATGAAGTTTGACCCAGGCTCCGTTGTTATAAAGTTCTTCTACCTTTTTAAAATCAACTGCATCTTTTGTAATTAAGTTAGTACCTGGGAGGAGCACTAATTCATTTACGTCACCATATTCTAGATCTAGGTCTTCATCTAAGAGATACTTGTCAGTAAGGTTAGCTCTCAGAGCTTCTACAATTCTATGGCCTTCCGGTGTAGCCCCCTTCCTAATACACTCAATCATATTTTGAGTTGCAATTTTTGTATTGCATGGTGCAAGATAGAGAATTTGTGTCAATAGATCAGTAAACTTATACCCAGCTATCGTGCCACTGGGGCTACCGTAATTGATATCATATTCAATTTTAGAACCATTTGGGTTCTTTGGAATATGCTTAGCAATTTCTGTTAACCTTGCATTTGCTGGCGAACGCAGCATATTACCGGATTTCATAAAATGGGTCACATCATCATTGACCCACTCGTTAGAAGACATGGTAAAGAACTTAGTCTTTCCACCTTTTGCTGGAACTTCGGCTACCATAATATAATTCCTTTTTAGACGCCAATACGCTCATCAACATCATCTGACTGCTGAAGCGATTGAAGTTTCTTTTCAGTTTCGTGAACTTTCTTTTTTAGGGTTTTGATTTCCTGATGGAGATCAATCATCTTTTGGAGAACAACTTCGACAAAAGACTCTAACTTTTTATCAAGCTGCTCATTACTAACTCTTTGCTCATCACTCATATTATTCACCTCAATTAGGACATGTTAATATTTATATCGTTATGAAATCGTGAATGTAGATGTTACCTTGCTTGTTCCAGTTGATTTACTGGTACCAGTGGATTTACTTGTTGACACCATTGTACCAGCTCCAGAATTTGTATCAAATACTGTTGTTGTATTAAATGCTGTTGTTGTATTAAATGTAGTTGTTGTGTCAAAGACTGTCAAGTAAGAAGTTTCAACAGCTGTGTTAAATACTGTGTTTCGTGAAGTGTTGTAAGCTGTGTTACGGTTTGTTTGGTAAGCTGTATCGTATGTGCTGCTTGTTGTCTTACTCGTATTGACCTGTGTATCAATCAATGTATCGTAAGCTGTTACTGTATTGAATACGGATACTGTATCAAATACAGTTACAATTTCTGTATCAAACGTTGAGGTTGTATTTCTAGATGTTGAAGTAGTTCTATTTGTATCATAAGTTGTTTCAAATGCTGTAGTAGTATTAAACACAGATGTTGTTGATCTGTTTGTAGAAGTATTTCTATTTGTTGCATAAGCTGTTTCAAATGTAGTTGATGTATTAAAGACAGATACTGTTGCTATGTTTGTAGCATAAGCTGTTTCAAACGCAGTTGTTGTAGATTTAGATGTAGCAGTGGCTCTAGATGTCTCTGTTGATCTAGATGTGTCAATTGTTGTATCTGTGGTTCTAGATGTATTAGTGGTTCTATTTGTTGCATAAGCTGTTTCAAATGCAGTTGAGGTATCAAACACAGATGTTGTAGATCTATTTGTAGAGGTAGTTCTATTTGTAGCATAAGCTGTTTCAAATGCAGTTGAGGTATCATACACAGATGTTGTAGATCTATTTGTTGAAGTAGTTCTATTTGTAGCATAAGCTGTTTCAAACGCAGTTGATGTATCAAATGTTGATGTTGTATTTCTATTTGTTGTAACAAGTGTATTGAATGCAGTAGATGTGTCAAAGTTTGTTGACTTCACATCAGATGTTTGGTATGCAGTAGCAAATGTCGTGGTTGTATTAAAGACAGATGTTGTAGATTTGCTTGTATCAATTACAGTGTCAAACGTGGTAGTTGTATTAAATGTAGTAGTTGTTATATACGCTGTAGTAAATGTTGTAGTTGTATTAAACGTAGTTGTTGTACCATACGCTGTTGTAAACGTTGTAGTTGTATTGAATGCAGTAGTTGTAGTTCTAGACGTAGAAGTAGCTCTAGATGTACTAACGGTTGTATCTGTTACTCTAGAAGTAGAAGTAGCTCTAGATGTACTAACGGTTGTATCCGTTACTCTAGAAGTAGAAGTAGCTCTAGATGTACTAACGGTTGTATCCGTTACTCTAGATGTTGATGTTGTTCTAGATGTATCTGTTGATCTAGATGTATTAAAGGATGATGTTGTAGATCTTGATGTATCTGTTGATCTAGATGTATCTGTTGATCTAGATGTATTAAAGGATGATGTTGTAGATCTTGATGTATCTGTTGCTCTGCTTGTATCTGTTGCTCTAGATGTATTAAAGAAGAAAGTGGTAGCAAATGTTGTAGTTGTCTGAAATACAGTTGTTGTACCTCTAGATGTATCTGTTGCTCTATTGGTTGTACCAGCCAATGTTGTAATGAATGTTGTAATACCACCAGCCGTTGTAATAAACGTTGTTGTAGTAATGACAGATGTATTAAAGAAGAACGTCGTTGATTTGCTTGTATTGAAGAAAAATGTAGTGTTAAATGATGTAATAAAGAAGAACGTAGTTGCTTGGCTAGTAATGTTGGATGTAATAAATGTTGTAATAAAGAAGAACGTCGTTGCTCTACTTGTAATGTTAGAAGTATTAAATGATGTTATGAATGACGTAATACCGCCAGCACTTGTACCTTTTGAAGTGTTGAAGTAGAATGTAGTGTTGAACGATGTATTACCACCAGCCGTTGTAATGAATGTTGTTATGCCACCAGCCGATGTGATAAATGTAGATGTTGTATTATTATTTGTAGCTGTACTTTTTGAAAGAGCAGTATAGGCGTAGTATGGTATAGGGATACCCTTATAATAAGTAC
>Ga0214168_1000201_pt1 | contig 23906 bp, 21 predicted proteins | sample LakMenepilimnion_FD_153002 | JGI IMG/M metagenome (GOLD analysis project Ga0214168, IMG submission 153002) | Freshwater microbial communities from Lake Mendota, WI - Practice 29OCT2010 epilimnion v4 | ecosystem: Environmental > Aquatic > Freshwater > Lake > Epilimnion/Euphotic zone | place: Lake...
ACTTGTGCTGGTCGACCAATTTCGCCAAGTGCATCGAGTGCCGCCCTGATTGTTCGACCAGAGAAAAGCACGTCATCTACTAAGACCACAATTTTGTCTTCCACACCACCAGACGGAATTACTGTTGGTGTTAGTGCACGAGGTGGTCTGGACCGCAGATCATCTCGGTGCAAGGTGATATCTAAAACTCCATTAGGGATTTCACGTTTATCTATGGACCCGATGATTTTGGCTAACCGGGCGGCCAGATAGGCGCCACGTGTTGGTATGCCGAGTAGAAGTAAATTCTCAGAACCGCGATTTTTTTCGATAATTTCATGGGCAATACGAGTTAAGGCCCGGGAGATATCTCCCTCTTCTAAAACCGTTTTTACCGGCTTCCCAGCACTCATCGACTCACTCCTTCCCCGCCTCTCTGGACGGGTCGTTAAAGGACAGCCCTGAATATACACACCATAGATATCGATCCGCCAATTATCTTCCGTGTCGAAAAATTTCTACGAAAAACCTTTAAATATGACAAATCACCTATAGGCTCATATCTATGTCAAAACCAATAACTATTACAAAAGTCCGCACAATCTTGACCTCCCCAGAGCGAATCCCGCTAGTTGTGGTCAAAATTGAAACTTCAGAACCTGGTCTCTACGGACTCGGGTGCGCAACATTCACACAACGCTACCTAGCTGTAGCGACAGCTATAGATGAGTATTTGGCACCATTTTTAGTCGGCCGCGATGTATCTCAAATTGAAGATATCTGGCAGACCTGCATGACTAGCGCGTATTGGCGCAACGGACCAATCACCAACAACGCTGTTTCAGGTATTGATATGGCGCTTTGGGATATCAAAGGCAAGGTCGCTGGTATGCCAGTGTATGACTTGCTTGGCGGAAAAACTCGTGAGGCCGCCGCGGTCTATCGCCACGCCGATGGAAAATCTTTAACTGAAGTTGAAGACAATGTTCGGAAATACATGGAACAAGGTTTGCTTTACATCCGTTGCCAAATGGGTGGTTACGGTGGTCGTATCGATCAGATTAAATCACCTGAAGGTGCACTCCCTGGAGCATATTTTGATCCACACGGTTATGCACGAAACACCGTAAAACTTTTTGAGCATATGCGTAACGCGGTTGGCGATGACATTGAACTTTTGCACGATGTGCATGAGCGCTTGGCACCAATCGAAGCTGTTCGCTTATCCAAAAACTTAGAGCCATACCGTTTATTCTTCTTAGAAGATGCACTTGCTCCAGAGCAGGTTGATTGGTTTGCAATTATGCGTAATCAAAGTGCAACACCGATTGCAATGGGCGAATTGTTTACTCATCCGCAAGAGTGGTTACCTTTGATCCAGAATCGCTTGATTGATTTCATTCGCTGCCACATCAGCACAATTGGTGGAATCACACCAGCTAAGAAATTGGCGCATCTTTGTGAAGCATTTAGCGTCCGAACTGCATGGCATGGTCCAGGAGATGTATCTCCAATCGGACATGCTGCCAACCTACATATCGACTTAAGTTCTGCAAACTTCGGTGTGCAGGAGTGGTGGGGACCTTCAGACAAAATTCAAGAAGTATTCCCAGGGACTCCGGTTCTCAAAGGTGGCTATGTCTATCCAAATGACAAGCCAGGACTTGGAATCGATATCGATGAGAAATTAGCTGCGCAATTCCCTTGCGATAACAAGGATGCAGTTAAAGATATGTGGACTACCGCGAGAACTCCAGATGGAGGCGCTTGGCGTCCGTAATACCCAGTTGTGGATAAACAATTGCCGTAAGTAATGATTGAACCTACCTTTCGTTGTAAATCAACGGAAGGTAGGTTTTTTTATGGAAGCAATTAAAAAGCAAGCGGCCCAAGAATTAGGGGCAAGATTAAGAATCATTCGTAAATCTCAGAAGATGAGTCTGCAGGAAGTTGAAAAGAAATCCCTCGGCCATTGGAAGGCTGTGGTTATTGGATCTTACGAACGTGCAGATCGTGCCCTTTCTGTAGGAAAATTAGCTGAGTTACTGCATTTCTATCAAGTGCCGATTTCTTCCTGTTTTTCAATGCCAAGCACAGATAACGCAGAGATCAGAGAGTTAATTCTCGATTTGCACAAAATTCGAAACTTGGGTGAAGAAGTTGCCCCCATGCATCGCTACATATCAGCGATAACGACTAAGCGTGAAGACTGGAATGGACAACTGCTTTCATTGCGGAAAAGTGATTTGGAAACATTGACGATTTTGTTTGAAACTAGCGAATCGGCCCTGTATGAACAACTCAAAAAATGGGGAGTTCTTATACATCCCCAACAGCGGGAGTAACTAAAAGTTCCCGATTAATTTCACCCAAAATCCCATTTATAAAACCAGCAGATTCATCCGTTGATAACGCTTTAGCCATATTCACGGCCTCATCAATAGCAACCGCATTTGGAATATCAGAACACCACTTAATTTCATAAATTGCTATTCTTAAAATGTTTCTATCGATACCGGGTAAACGGTCGAGATCCCATTCTTTTGAATGCGCAGTTATTGCGGTATCTATTTCAAATTTGTAAGCCATAACCCCATTGACCAACAACCTGGCGAAATCGGCTATCGCAGGAGTGTTCTCATCTAAACGCTCTTCTAGAAAAGCTGTTGCTGCGCGACCGCGCAACTCTGCTTCGTAAAGAATATCTAAAGCGCGTTTACGTCCTTTGGACCTTGATGACATTAGTTAACGCGACCCAGATACGAACCATCTCTAGTGTCTACTCGAACAATTTCATCTTGATTGATAAACAAAGGTACTTGAATTTCAACCCCAGTTTGTAATGTTGCTGGCTTGCTGCCCGCACTTGAACGATCTCCTTGTAAACCAGGTTCGGTATAAGTGATTTTCAGTTCAACTGATGCCGGTAATTCAATGTAAAGCGGTTCGCCTTCATAGACAGCCACTACTGCTTTAACTTCCTCCAGCATGTAATTAGCAGCATCACCAACTGTTGCTGCGGTTAAGGTCATCTGATCGTAAGTTTCTTTATCCATGAAAATGAAATCATCGCCATCTTTATACAAGTAAGTCATATCGCGCTTATCAACAGTTGCTACTTCAATCTTTAAACCGGCATTGAAAGTCTTGTCCACTACTTTTCCAGAAAGTACATGTTTTAGTTTGGTACGTACGAATGCTGGGCCTTTTCCAGGCTTTACATGCTGAAACTCAACCACATTCCAAAGTTGGTTATCGATGTTCAAGATCATGCCATTTTTCAAGTCATTTGTAGTTGCCACAGCTGATTCCTATTCTAAATATTCAAAGAGTGAGTGAATTCTACCTTGCTTTTATTGTTGAAATCGCCCTCAAAGCCAACTCATATGAGTGCAAACCAAAGCCGCCAATAGTTCCATTTACTACGCCTGAGACGACCGAAGTGTGTCGGAACTCTTCTCTAGACAATGGATTTGAAAGATGTACTTCAATCGCAGGTGCTTTCAACATCGCAACAGCATCTCTTATCGCATATGAGTAATGAGTAAAAGCAGCAGGGTTGATGATTACTGGGACCTTCTCATCAGCTGCCTTGTGCAACAAATGAATAATTTGCGTTTCGTCATCACTTTGAAATACCGAGACTGTGTGCCCTAATTCTTTGCCAGTTTTTTCGCAAAAAGAGACTAGGTCCGCATAGGAGATATCTCCGTATGTAGCACTATCTCGTAAATCTAATCTTCCGAGATTAGGACCGTTGATTACCCAAATGTTCATGAGGATATTTTCTCATAAGCGATGGTCAGATCTGCTTCAGACGCCCCTTCGAGACGCTTTATCTTTTCTACCTGCTCAAGCAAGACAAAGCGAAGTAAACCACCACGAACCTTTTTATCGCGACCCATTCGCTCTATCAATTCTGGCAGTACTGAATCTTTATATGAGGTTGGTAACTCAACAGATTTTAAAATCGCACGATGACGATCAACTAATTTTTGATCACAATATCCAACTTGCAACGCAAGTTCGCTAGCAAAAACCATTCCTACTGAGACCGCATCGCCATGTCTCCAGGTGAAATCTTCTAACGCCTCGATCGCATGGGCCAATGTATGTCCATAATTTAAAATCTCACGCAAAGAGGACTCTTTTAAATCAGCCGAAACTACATCGGCTTTAACTTGAATCGAACGTTGGATAACCTCTAAAAGTTGCGCGGAATTCCATTCCAGTAATTTCTTTGGATCGGCTTCGAAGATCTTTAGAATCTGCTCATCAGCGATAAACCCACATTTAATAACTTCGGCAAGACCTGAACGCAATTCATCAATCGGAAGGGTTTCTAGGAAGTTTGGGTCTACAAAAACCAATCGAGGCGAATGGAAAGCTCCAACTAAATTTTTACCGGATGGAATATTGATTCCAGTTTTTCCACCGATTCCGGCATCGACCATTCCAGCAACTGTTGTAGGAACACTTACCCAATTAACTCCACGCAACCAAGAAGCAGCCGCAAAGCCGGCTAAATCTGTTGTCGCTCCTCCTCCAATACCAATAATCCAATCCCTACGTGTGAAATTATGATCAGATAACGTGTTCCAAATTTCAACTAATACGTCAGCACTTTTTTGAGATTCACCTTCGGGAAGTTCAATCATGATTAACTCAACAGGTAAGTTCCATTCAGCTGAAATTTGATCTACCTTTTCGCTAATTTCGGCTGGGTATAGCAACGCGATTTTTGTGCACTCATTCAATAAAGGTTTCAAATTGGCAATATCTAAATCACCAATTAAAACTTCGTAGTTGTGTTCGGCCGAGATGCTGATCTTTTTCATTTCGACAACTCCTTCCGAACCGCTTCGACAGTTTCATTTGAACTCTTGTCATCTGTATTAACAACGCGAGTTGCCAAGGATTCATAGATGTGACGACGAGCAGCCATCAACGCAACCCATCTTGCGCGTGGGTTATCAATCAAAAGAGGCCGGTCACGATTGAAACCGATTCTTGGTGCTGCTCCGGTAATGGAAACGTCCAAGAAAACAATCTCGCTTCCTGATTTACGCAACAACTCCTGCGTAACTTCACTCAAGATCGCTCCCCCGCCTAATGACAAAACCCCACCTTCGATCTCTAATGCTTTAGCAACCACCTCTTCTTCGATGGCTCGAAAATATCCTTCACCTTGTTCGGTGAAAATATCCGAGATCGAACATTTCTCTCGCTCTTCAATCATCGTATCTGTGTCTGAAAAACTCATTTGCATTTCATGACCCAATGCACGACCTACTGTGCTTTTTCCACAACCTGGAGGACCGATTAAAACAATTTTTGGTGGCATCGTGAGTTACTTAATTGATAGTGATTTTAAGTAGGACTCTAGATTTCGCTTTGTTTCGCCCACGCTATCTCCGCCGAATTTTTCTAATAACGCGTCAGCTAGAACCAGAGCCAGCATGGCTTCAGCAACAACCCCTGATGCAGGAACAGCACATACATCTGATCTTTGATTTATGGCTTTTGCAGGTTGCATGGTCGCGGTATCAATAGTGTCTAATGCACGTGGCACGGTTGAGATTGGTTTCATTGCAACTCTCACGCGCAACAATTCGCCAGTACTCATTCCACCTTCAGTACCTCCGGCACGTCCTGATCTTCGTTTTACAGTTCCATCTTGGTTTAATTCAATCTCATCATGTGCAACAGATCCGCGACGAGTTGCTGTGGTGAAACCATCACCTATTTCCACGCCTTTCATCGCTTGGATACTCATCATCGCACCCGCGATACGAGCATCAAGCCTGCGATCCCAGTGAACATGCGATCCAAGTCCTGCAGGTAAACCAAATGCTAAAACTTCAACAACTCCACCCAAGGTATCACCAGCCGAATGTGCCGCTTCGATCTCCGCGACCATCTTCAAACTGGTTTCTGGATCACTTGTTCGAACTGGGTCTTCATCGATTGTTTTCATCTGTGTTGCTGTTGGCATTACATAATTTTCTGGAAGTCTTACTGCACCAATCGAAATTACATGCGAGAAAATTGTGATACCTGCGGCTTGTTGTAGAAATGCGCGCGCAACAGCACCGAGTGCAACACGGGCAGCAGTTTCTCGAGCGCTTGCTCTTTCTAAAATTGGTCTGGCATCATCGAAATCATATTTTTGCATTCCAACTAAATCTGCATGACCTGGCCTAGGTCGAGTCAGTGGCGCGTTTCTTGCTAATCCTTCAAGTTCTGCAGCTGCGATTGGATCCGCCCCCATAACAACTTGCCACTTTGGCCACTCGCTATTACCCACTTGAATCGCGATTGGTCCACCTTGAGTTAATCCGTGACGGACGCCTCCCAAAATGCTGATCTGGTCGGCTTCAAAACTCTGTCTAGCGCCTCGGCCAACGCCTAATCGACGTCTAGCTAGATGGTAATCAAGGTCCGCACTGGTGATCTCAACCTGAGCTGGCAACCCCTCTAAAATCGCCGACAAAGCCGGTCCGTGGGATTCTCCTGCAGTTAGCCATCTCAACATGGGGTAATTCTCGCAGATACTTACCCATTCATGCGCAACATTGGCCAGATCGGCCAGATCAAAATGGTGGCCGCAACCATCGGCGCTGCAAAGGGAATCCGGACCTTGAGCCGCATCTTTGCTGGGCCAATTGAGAGTGTGCAGAGGCCCAAAATTGCCGAAACAAGTACAAAGAAGATTAACTCTTGAAATGTAACCACTCCGATTATCAAACCAATTACACCAGCGAGTTTTACATCCCCAATCCCAATTTTCAGTTTTGAGGCGATCGCTAAAACGCAGAAAAATAGCAAAAATTCGACTCCTCCAGCTATGGAATCAAAGATACGGCTATCGATAAAAGCAATGACGCAGAGCAACAGCGAGCAATAACCGGTGATGAAATTAGGGATTCGATGATGTGCGTTATCAATCAGGATTATCGTCCAACCCAAAATTATCAAGAGAGTGAATCGAGTGTTGGAATCCTGCGGGAAAAATCGAATGAGAGTAAAAATCCAAGATAAGTAGAAAAAAATACTTTTGATAATTTGTGGATCAGTATCGAATTTCCGACATAAGAAGAGATGAGCGAAAAATCCAACTAGGAAAAATGAAATCAAAATCTCTGGATTCATCCAAGAAAATTAATCTCTACTGGATAAACAAATAAATCAGAGCGTTAAAAATTAATTAGTAACCCAATTTCTGCAAACCAGCGGCACGCATAGTTACTGCTAGTGATCGAAGATCAAGATTCAATGGCTCATAAGACATTAACTCAATCTGGCCAATTCCTTGTTCAACCAGTAGATCTAAGCCATCGAGATATTTCCCGCCCACTCCTTGCCACTTAGCCAATAATTTAGTCGGCCAAGGTGAGTACAACGACTCAAATAATGTTCCATTTGATGCTGCTGATTCGGTTGGAATCAGATGATCGGTCGCACCTGTAGGTGTCGTTGCTATAACTAAATTTGCTCCTAATCCTGATTGCGCTTCGGTCCAATCTTTCACTACAACTGTCGCCGAGATTGAACTATTAATTAATTGCGCTGATCTTGATGCACTTCGACTGTAAACCGTGATAGTTCTACCGCGTCCATCAACTGCTGCAATCGCTGAACGAGCCGTGGCGCCTCCACCCAGGATTGTTATTTCATTTGGAATTGATACTTCGGCTTTGGCTAACGCTTGAACAAAACCAGAAACATCTGTGGAAAAGGCACTGACTTCATTTTCGTCAAAGATTAATGTGTTAGCCGCGTTAATCCGCTTCACCAATGGGTCTAAGGAATCTGCAACTAACAAAGCCTCTTCTTTCAGCGGCATTGTTAAAGATAATCCGCGGAAGGCTTTGCGGTTCGCTGCTATAAATTTTTCTAGTTCGCCACCTTTTACTTCTACTGCGGTGTACTCCCAATCCCAACCCAGAACTTCGTACGCACAGTTGTGCAAAGTAGGTGAGAGCGAGTGCCCGATTGGGGAACCTAGTACAGCGGCTTTAATCACTTACTCCCCTTAAATAATCCGGCTTTGTAGTTACGAATAAATTCTGCTTTAAAGGTGAGAAACTCTGAATAGCTGTTGGTGAATTTGGTTTCTCCTGGGGATACCGTAACAAAGTAGAGCCAATTCCCGGGGGTGGGTTTAATGGTGGCCACCAATGCGGCTCCCCCCGGGCTTCCAATCGGACCAGGCGGCAATCCCCTGTACTTATAAGTGTTGTATTTAGAGGCAATTTTAAGTTCCCGATTCGTTACGCGAATTTCCCCGCGGCTTTTATTTGCGTATAAAAGAGTTGAATCCATTTGCAATGGCATTCCGATTTTAAGCCGATTGTAGATAACCCTGGAAACTTTACCAAAATCTTCATCGGTAAAACCTTCAGCTTGAACGATAGATGCGATTGTTAGTAATTCTGCTGGCTTTAAATTCAATTCTTTTGCATACTCATAAAACTCAATATTCTTTAACTCTTGGGCAAATCTATCGAGTGCTCCTTGCAGTAATGTGGAAACTTCTTCATCCGGCAAAATCGTATAGTTGGCCGGAAAGAGCAATCCCTCTAAGTTGTCAGTATCAAATCCTGTTGGCATTTCTATACTATTCAATGCCTTATCTACTTGTTCTGCAGTGAATCCAATTTTTACTAGATTGGCCTTGATCTCGCTTAATCTTGCACCTTCAATGATTAAGAACTTCCCCTGCAACCTCTTCTTATCAAGTAATTGTTCTATCGCTTCTTTGGCTGATAAATGAGTGTTAACTAAATAGAGACCAGCAGAGATACTCTCAGCACGTTTATCAGCAGTAGCGGCTCGGAAAAAAATTACCGAAGTTTTTACTACGCCCTCTTTAGCTAAGATTCTACCTATCTCTACGCCTGAACTTCCGGCTGGGATGTTAACTTCAATTTCAGGCCCCGCGGTACCCACTGGAAAATCTAAATCTGGATGATTGTGATTCCAAAAAAGGATTCCACCAATCAAAACAATAAATGCAACTGAAATAGCAATGATCGCTTTTACATTCACCGGTTTTTTGCGAATGATGTTATTGTTTTCAATAATCTCACTCATTAGCGTCCAAATAACTTTGTAAGATATTTACTGCCGCTATTTGATCTATTACCGCTCTTCCCTCTTTTGCATTCCTACCACTTGCCCTCAGCGCCTGATTCGCCAAGGTTGTAGTAAATCTCTCATCAAAGGTGAGTACCGGAATCTCTGGGAGTTGTGCGGAGAGTTCGGCAATAAAATCGTTAACTAACTTTGCCGCATGACTGATTTCACCGTTTAGCGACCGAGGTAAACCAACAATGATCTCAACAATCTCTTCAGAGCCGCAGATAGCAGAAATCTCACTAATTAAACCCAAACCAGATGGGATCGTGGAGTACGGCGTAGCCAGGATTCCATCGGGATCGCAAATTGCGAGACCGATTCTGGTGCTTCCAAAATCAAGGCCTAACTTTCGCCCCTTTTGCATTATCTAACTCTACTTGACTCTACTTGACTCTAATTAAGAGCAAGAAGGTGATCCCTGATTACTTTCAGGGCGTTTGGAGCCGCTGTTGTATCTACTCCACCACCTTGTGCAAAGTCATCTTTACCGCCGCCTCCACCACCCAGCGCTTTTGCTCCAGTACGTACTAACTCTCCGGCCTTTGCGCCGGAGCTCCGGGCTGCTTCATCGCAGGCCACAACTAAAACTGGCTTATCTTCATTGTTGCTTATCAAAACAACAACCGCTCCAGCACCTAAATTATTTCTGATCTCAAGAGCTACTGTTCTTAAATCATCGCCAGAAACTCCATCGGAAAGTTGCGCTAGTACAACTTTGTTGCCGCCAATCTTCTCGGCTTTCTCAGCCAATGGTTTCACTAAAGCAAGAGCCTCTTTACTTTTTGCTCCTGAAATTTCTTTTTCAATATTTTTCACTTTATCCAGCAACGAACTTATTCGCTCCGGTAACTCTTCGGATCTAGTTGACTTCACCATATCTCCGACAATGTTGAGAATTGCATGCTCTCTTGCGTAGAACCGATACGCATCTACACCTACCAGCGCCTCGACTCTTCGCACTCCGGCGCCAATTGATGATTCTCCAAGCAACTTAACAACTCCAAGTTGGCTAGAGCGCGCAACATGTGTTCCTCCGCATAACTCTTTTGCCCAATCCCCAACTGAAATCACGCGAACTTCAGAACCGTACTTTTCGCCAAACAAAGCCATGGCGCCTATTGCTTTTGCTTCATCTTGGCTCATTACTTCGGCGCTTACTTCCAGATCAGTTACCAGCAAGGAATTAACTCGATCCTCAACTTCACTCATCGTGGCTTGCGAGACCGCTCCTACCGCTGAAAAATCAAATCTAAAACGACCTGGCGCATTCTCTGATCCGGCTTGTGTGGCGGTCTCACCCAACGCTTCGCGAAACGCCTTGTGCACCATATGTGTTGCTGTGTGCGCGCGAGAAATTCCTTCTCGTCGCTCGTTATCAATCTCAGCAAAACCGTTGTCGTTAACTAATGCTTCCCCACTAACAACTTTTCCTCTATGCAGAAACAAATTTGGAAGAGGCGTTTGGACGTCATCAATTTCAATTACAGCACCATTAGCGGTGCGAATAAATCCACTATCAGAAAGTTGGCCGCCACCTTCGGCGTAAAAAGGAGTTCGATCTAACATGATTTCTACTTCGTCGCCAGCTTTAGCTGAAGCAACTGGTGCACCATCGACTAAAAGATATTTGATTTTGGATTCACTCTTAATCTGTGAATACCCAATAAATTCAGTAATTCCAGATTGGTCTAGTGCAGATCGATAAACTGAAAGGTCAGCATGGCCCGATTTCTTAGCCCGTGCATCCGCTTTGGCACGATCGCGCTGTTCCTTCATTAATTTACGGAATGCATCCTCATCAACTGTTAACCCTTGTTCTGTTGCCATCTCAAGAGTTAGGTCGTATGGGAATCCATAAGTATCGTGCAGTTTGAAAGCATCAGAGCCAGATAGGGATTTTGCTCCACTTTTCTTGGTGGCTCCTGCCGCAGAATCAAAAATCAAAGTACCGGATTTCAATGTCTGTAAAAATGCACTTTCTTCTCCGACTGCAATCTCTAAAATTCGAGCCTTATCGGTATTTAACTCTGGATACTGTGGTGACATCGCTGCAATCGCAGTTGTGATCAACTCATGAGTTGTTGGATCTCCCGAACCGAGTAATCTCATATTTCGAATAGTTCGACGCATCATCCGGCGAAGTACGTAACCACGGCCTTCGTTGCCTGGAGTAACTCCGTCTCCAATTAACATCGCTGCAGTGCGTGCATGATCTGCAATCACGCGAAGCGAAACATCAGAAGCAATTGATTTTCCGTACTTAACATTTGCTAGAGCGCTTGCTTTATCCAGAATCAATCTAGTTGTATCAATTTCATAGATATTCTCCACACCTTGCAGCAAAGCAGCAGTTCTTTCAAGACCTAAACCGGTGTCAATGCTTTTCTTGGGTAAATCACCCAATATTGGAAAATCTGATTTTCCATTTCCAGAACCGCGTTCTGATTGCATGAATACCAAGTTCCAAATTTCCATATATCGATTTTCATCAGCAATTGGGCCACCTTCAGCGCCATGTTCTGGACCACGATCAAAATAGATTTCTGAACATGGACCACAAGGACCAGGAACTCCCATTGACCAGAAATTATCATCCATATCTCTGCGTTGAATGCGCTCTTTTGGAACTCCAATTTGCTTGTGCCAAATATCGGCAGCCTCATCATCATCAAGGTAAACCGTTACCCAAAGTCGTTCAGGATCAAATCCATATCCACCATCAGATTGCGAGCGAGTTAACAACTCCCACGCGAGGGTAATTGCACCCTCTTTAAAATAATCACCAAAAGAAAAGTTTCCGCACATTTGAAAAAATGAAGCATGTCTGGTGGTTTTACCAACTTCATCAATATCTAAAGTTCGCACACATTTTTGTACAGATGTCGCCCTTTTGTATGGCGCAGGAATTTCGCCAAGAAAATATGGCTTGAAAGGAACCATGCCGGCATTAACAAGTAATAAATTTGGGTCATCAGCAATCAAAGAAGCAGAGGGCACAACAGTGTGAGTTAAGCCAGCACGATTATCTTTTTCAAAGAAATCAAGCCAACGTTTACGTATCTCCGCTGAATCCACACCAAATCCGTTCTACTAATTAAGATTAATCGCGATTTTTGTTTCTAGCTTTTGCAATCCCCCATGCAACAGCAGCCATTTTGGCAGCCGGTCCACGAGAAAAGATTGAATCAGCAGCGGCGGTCAACCTAGTAGTAAAACCTTCAGCGCTTTTGGTGATGTTATCAATTCGCTCAAACTGTTTATTTGTAAGATTTACAGTTGTTGTGACCTCTTCAAGTAACGGAACCGTCTCTTGACTAACATTTTTAATTGCAACGCCAGCCTCATCTAAAACTTTTCCAAATCGAATCACTGCATAAGCGATGGCAACCGCCACAACAGCTAATGAAGAGGCAGCGATAATTGCTGCGATCCCGCCTGCACTCATCTCTTACCTCCCAAAATCTCACGAATCCGTTCCAGCGCTTTAGCTACTCTAGCTTCAGCTCCGTGGGCGGTTGGACGGTAATACTGCTTCCCGATCAACGGATCAGGGGCGTATTGAGCGGCAACCACTCCTTCTGGATAGTCATGAGGATACAGGTAATCCCCGCTGGCACCGAAAGGCGTGGCTCCATCGCGCAGCGGTGGCGGAACTAGCCCAATATTTCCACTGTTCACATCTTGGCGGGCCTCGGAGATAGCAACATTTACCGCATTTGATTTAGGGGCTGTTGCGCAATAAACAGTGGCATGTGCCAATAGCAACGCACCCTCTGGCATACCCACTAGAGCCACAGCTTGCGCGGCTGAAGTTGCGACAAGCAAAGCGTTTGAATCGGCCATTCCAATATCTTCACTCGCAAAAATCATCAATCTTCGCGCCATATATCTAGGGTCTTCGCCTGCTTCAAGCATTCGAGCTAAATAGTGAAGTGCTGCGTCAACATCAGAACCGCGCATACTTTTTATATACGCACTAATTACGTCATAATGTTGATCAACGTTGTAGAGCACGATCGCTTGAGAAACTGCTTTTGATAAATTATCAACGGTAATGACACCGCCATCTTGACTAGCCCCTGCAGCGGCTTCTAGGTAAGTCAATATTCTTCGGCCGTCACCGTTTGAAATCTTTATTAATTCAGATTTAGCATCTTCATCCATTGCAATCTTGTCATTGAGACCTTTTGGATCGGTTAATGCTCGATCAATTAATTTCTCTGCAGATTTATCGCTCAACGCATTTAACGTAAGGACTAAGGATCGTGACAGTAAAGGCGAAATAATTGAGAATGCCGGGTTCTCGGTTGTTGCAGCAACGAGTGTTATCAACTTATCTTCCACAGCTGGAAGTAACGCATCCTGTTGGGCCTTATTAAATCGATGGACTTCGTCGATGAAAAGTAACGTCTGTACGCCCTTATGAGCTAATTGAAATTTTGCTGAATCGATTTCTTCTCGAACATCTTTGACTCCGGCATTTACTGCAGAAAGTTGTCTAAACCTGCGTCCTTTAGATAGCAGAAGCGCAAGGGAAGTTTTACCGACACCTGGTGGTCCGAACAAAATAATTGATGGCGGTGCTCCAGGTAATCCATCTATCAATCTTCTAAGTGGAGTTCCCTCACTGATTAAGTGATCCTGTCCCAGTACTTCAGATAAATTATCTGGACGTAGCCGTGCTGCAAGTGGTGCATTTTCGGAAAGTTCAACACCTTCAGATGCGGAAAGTTCTCCGCCTTCAGTGTCAAATGAAAATAGCTCCACGTTTGTGGCACTCCTCTAAGGCTGGGCTGGTTTCTCTGATTTCTCGGTCTTCTCGCTCTTGTCTATTCCAGCTTCCTTACGTTGCGCCGGAGTAATTGGAGTTGGCGCTCCAGTTAGTGGATCTCCTCCGCTGGCTGTCTTAGGGAATGCAATAACTTCGCGAATTGACTCCACTCCGGCCATCAATGCACTTACTCGGTCAATACCGATTGCAATTCCACCATGAGGTGGCGGTCCATAATTAAACGCATCTAAGAGGAATCCAAATTTAGATTGTGCTTCATCACGAGTTAGGCCGATAACATCAAATACCCGTTGTTGAATCTCGCGTTGATGAATACGAATTGATCCCCCGCCGATTTCATTACCATTTAAAACAATGTCATACGCATATGCCAATGCATTTGCAGGATCTTTATCAAATGTGGCTGAGTACTCAGGTTTTGGTCCAGTGAAAGGATGATGTACCGCAGTCCAACCACCATCATCTGTTGGTTCAAACATCGGTGCATCCACAACCCACAGGAATTCCCACATTTGTTCTGGAATCAAATCGCATTTCTTAGCGATCTCTAAACGAGCAGCACCAAGTAATTTCTGAGATTCATCTCGATCTCCTGCTGCAAAGAAGATTGCATCTCCAGGATTGGCTCCAACCTTTTTCGCAATCCCCGCTCTTTCTTCCTCTGAAATATTTTTCGCAACTGGCCCCGTGACTTCACCTGCGGCATCGATCAAAATATATGCAAGACCTTTGGCTCCACGCGCTTTAGCCCATTCTTGCCAACCATCTAATTCTCGTCGAGGAGTGGTTGCTCCTCCTGGCATAACAACCGCACCGACATATGGCGCCTTAAATACTCGGAATTCGGTGTTAGCGAAATAATCGGTAACTTCGACTAGTTCGTATTCGAATCTTAAATCTGGTTTGTCAGAACCAAATCTGCGCATCGCATCCAAAAAGGTCATTCTTGGTATCGGAGTTGAAATCTCGATTCCAAGAACTTCTTTCCATAATTTCTTCAAAATCTTTTCAGTGAGAGTCAAAATATCTTCTTGATCTACGAAACTCATTTCAACATCTAATTGCGTGAACTCTGGTTGACGATCTGCCCGGAAATCTTCATCGCGGAAACAGCGCGCAATTTGGTAATACTTTTCCATTCCAGCCACCATCAAAAGTTGTTTAAACAATTGTGGTGATTGCGGAAGTGCATACCAACTACCTGGTTGCAGACGAACTGGAACTAGAAAATCTCTGGCGCCTTCCGGTGTTGAGCGGGTTAAGTAAGGTGTTTCAATATCTAGAAAGCCTTCGCCTTCCATGACAGAACGAATTGTCGAAGTAATCTTTGACCGCAATCTCAATGCTGCTGCTGGTCCTTCGCGTCTTAAATCCAAGTAGCGATACTTCAGACGCACTTCTTCATTTGCATCAACACGTTCACCGCTGTCAATTGGAAATGGCAAAGGAGCCGCTTCACTCAACACTGTTAATTGATCACAGATAATTTCAATTGCCCCAGTTGGCACATTCTCATTTGCGTTGCCATCTGGTCGAAGCGAAACTTTTCCAGTGACGCTAATGCACCATTCTGCTCTTAAGGCGCCGGCAACATTTTCATCATGAATCACAACTTGCGACCAACCAGTTGCATCTCTTAAATCAATAAAAGCAACTCCGCCATGATCACGACGTCTGGCAACCCAACCGGCCAAAGTGACGATCTCTCCTGCGTTGTGAGCAGTTAATTGCCCAGCCCCATGTGTGCGTATCAAAATATTGCCTCGCTTGAATTTCTCTTCACTTTAAGAAGTCGACTATCTCGCTAAGCCTAACTGATACAACAGCACCGTCGCTCATATGTTTAATCTCTGCTTGTCCGGAACTGATCTCATCTTCACCTAAGACCGCCAGATATTTAGCGCCAGACTTATCTCCACTTTTCATGGCTCCTTTTAGACCGCGTTCACCAAAAGCCATATCGCAACGAATTCCTTGATTTCTTAAATTCATTAAGAGTTCTATGGCAAATTTACGTGCCTCTTCCCCTAAAGGGACTAAGTAAAGCGAAAGTTGTGTAGCGGGTAACAACGCAATTCCTTCTGCTTCACAAGCAAGCAATACTCGATCTACACCGATTCCATAACCGATGCCTGATAAGGATTGACCGCCAAGTTTTTCCATCAAACCGTCGTAACGTCCGCCGCCACCAATTCCGGATTGGGCACCAAGTTTGTGATGTACAAATTCAAAAGTTGTATGTGTGTAGTAATCCAAACCTCTAACCAATTTGGGATTTTCAATATATTTGATTCCCAACTTTGTTAGCCCGTCTTTAACCGCTGAATATCTTTCTTTCGCATCTTGGGTCAGGTAATCCAAAATAACTGGCGCATCTTTTAGCGCGGCGATCATCTCTGGACGTTTGTCATCCAGTACTCGCAACGGATTAATTCTTGCGCGCTCGCTTGTGGCTTCATCAAGATCTATTTTCTGCAAGAAATTAACTAAAGCTTCTCTATGTGCATCCCGTGAAGGTTTATCCCCTAGAGAATTTATCTGAACTTCATAATCTTTTAACCCTAAAGTTGTAAATGCTTGCACTGCTAAAGAGATAACTTCAACGTCAATCAGTGGGTCATCTCCCCCAATTGCTTCAACACCAACTTGATAAAACTGTCGATACCGCCCGGCTTGTGGACGTTCTGCTCTGAAGAAAGCGCCGGAATACCAAACCTTGACCGGAAGTTGACCGCGATCTAATCCGCTTTCGATAACTGCGCGCATCACGCCTGCAGTACCTTCGGGACGCAATGTAAGTGAACGATCTGCGCGATCTGTGAAGGTGTACATCTCTTTACTCACGACATCAGTTGATTCACCAACTCCACTTGTGAATAAACCAGTATCTTCAAAGACTGCGGTTTCCATTAATTGATAATTAGCTAAGCGTGCGGGCGCAATTAATTTCTCGCGCACCAATTCGAAATTCGCAGACTCTGGCGGTAGATACTCTTTAACACCTTTAGGTACTTGGAACTTCATTACAACTTCCCAATTGCTGCGGCTTTTAAATATGGATTATGCGCACGCTCTGCGCCAATTGTTGTCTCTTCGCCATGTCCAGGTAGAACGCGCAATTCATCGGCTAGTGGCCAGATTTTATGCATCAACGTCTCCTGCATCTGTGCGTGAGATCCGGTTGGCAGATCGGTTCTGCCAATAGAACCGGCGAACAAAACATCGCCGGAAATCAAAATCTCATTATTTATATGACAGAGGATAGAACCTGCAGTGTGTCCAGGGGCGTGAACAAAGCGCAGATTCAGTCCAGCAATTTCAATTTCACTTCCATCGCTCAATTCCAGGACCTCATCTGGTTCCACAAAGGTTTGCCCTTGCGTTAGGGATTTACTCTCCCTCGATAAGGCGTACTCCGGATGTTCTAGCAAAATTCGATCAGCGCTGTGAATCATCGCTGGAACTCCGGCCTTCGCACATAAAGGAGCAACGGAGAAGGTGTGATCCAGATGGCCATGCGTCAACAAGACCGCTACTGGCTTGAGATTGTGCTTAGCCGCCCGTTCCAAGATCGCCCCACTCAGATCTGGATCCCCAATTCCTGGGTCCACAATCAACGCCTCATTGCCTTTTCCGGTAGCGATAATCCAGGCATTTGTCGCAAATGCCTTAGCCACAACAACGCTTACCAGCACAGATTCTCCATTTTCACAGCAGGGTTTGGGGGTTTGTTAAGGCTACCGGTACGGTGTGCCAAGAAGTTCCATTCACCGTCAAAATAGCGAGCCGGATTGGCCTTAAGAAAAGTGGCTGATCAGGTGGCGCGCAAAGAGAGTAAAGGAGATTTACCTTGAGCGAGAATGAAGGATTAATTTCAGCCGCAAGTGCCCTCATTGGAGATCCCGCCCTCTTTGGTCGAGTTGGTGAAGATGGAACAGTTTATGTTCGGACCGCAAGTGGTGAAAAACCAGTTGGCTCCTACCCTGGCAAAAGCCCGGAAGAAGCATTGCAATACTTTGTCCGTAAATTTGAAACTCTTGCATCTGAAATCGCATTAACTGCTGCTCGGATTCGCAGCGGTGCGATTCTCCCGCAAGATGGTGAAATCGCTGTAGCGAAATTGCGCGAGAGCATTGCCACAATTAACGCGGTCGGAGATTTAGCCGCACTTGCAGTAGCGGTCGACCAAATTCCGCCACTAATTGATCAACAAAGACAAGTTTATGCTGCCAAAAAAGCAGAAGAAGCTAATGCTCGCGCTGCAGCTCGTAACGAAGCAAAGATTGCTAAAGAAGCGATTGTTGTGGAAGCCGAAAGCATTGCTGACAAAGATTCTTGGAAAGTTACTGGTGATCGCCTCAAAGAGTTACTTGATCAATGGAAAGTCCTTCCTCGGATCGACAAAGCCAGTGATGAGCAACTTTGGAAAAGATTCTCTATTGCCCGAAATGGTTTTGACCGACGTCGTCGTGCACACTTCGCCAAATTAGTTGCCGAGCAAAGCACAATTGCTTCAGCTAAAGAGAAGATTGTGGCCGAAGCCGAAACCCTTGCCACTTCACGTGATTGGGTCGCAACCGCTCGCCGCTTTAGTACTTTGATGCAAGAGTGGAAAACTTCTGGCCGCGGACAAAAGAAAAGTGATGATGCACTGTGGGAGCGCTTCCGCGCCGCCCAGGAATCATTCTTTGCCGCAAAGAAAGCCGATCTAGAACGTCGTGAAAATTCTATGGGTGCAAACTTGGCCAAGAAGGAAGAGATCGCTAAGCAGATTGAAGCCTTGCTTCCAATCACGGATTTCGCTATCGCTAAAAAGAGTTTCCGCGATCTACTTTCTCAACTTGAAAAAGTTGGACAGATCCCACGCGATAAGAGAGATGCTCTTGAAATCAGAGTTGGGGCGGTAGAAAAAGAGATTCGTATTCTTGATGAAGAGCATCGCCGCAAGACTGATCCTGCCGCAAAAGCGCGTGCAACTGATGTCGTACGTCAATTAACTGAGGCTATTGAAAACTACGAAAAGGTTGCAGCTAAAGCAACCGCAAATAATGATGCCAAACGTGCAGCAGATGCGTTGGAATCAGCAGAGGCTAGACGTAGTTGGCTTGCAGAAGCCCAAAGATCTCTTGATGAGTTTTCCGCTTAATTGTTTGTGATTCTGTAAACATCATAAACACCATCAACAGTTCTAACAGCACGCAATACATCCTCTAAATGAGTAGCATCTGCCATTTCAAAAGTGAACCGCGATATCGCTACTCTGTCGCGAGTTGTTGTTACTGAAGCACTCAAGATATTTACTTGCGAGTCCGACAACATCTTCGTGACATCAGATAACAACCTTGCGCGGTCTAGAGCCTCAACTTGGATATTAACTAAGAAAAGCGATAGCGCTCCTGGTGTCCAAGAGACAGGTAAAAAACGCTCAGGTTGAGTCCGCTGTAAATCATCCACATTTGTGCAATCAACTCTATGAATTGATACACCGCTGGCTTTGGTTATAAACCCAGCAATCTCATCCCCCGGAACTGGCGCACAACAACGAGCTAACTTCACCAAAAGGTCTTCTGCTCCAACAACATCTACTCCAGCATGACGCCGCTTCGTTGTAGAGGTTGGATTACTCAGCAAGAAATTATGATCATTGTGTTCATGCTCATGCTCATCTGAGCCTAAGGATGAAATCAGTTTCTCTACGATTGATGCCGCTGAGACATGCCCGTCGCCTACTGCCGCATAAAGCGAGGTGATGTCTAAATACTTCATCTCATGTGCTAATTCCAAAAGTGCATGTCCGGTCAGAATCTTTTGCAATGGTAGATCTTGTTTGCGGAGTTGGCGGGCAATCGATTCCTTGCCAGCGTCAATTGCTTCATCTCGACGTTCTTTGGAAAACCAAGCCTTAATTTTTGAGCGAGCACGTGGACTTTTTACAAAATTTAACCAATCGTGACTTGGTCCGGCGCTCTCTGATTTATTTGTCAAAATTTCAACGACATCGCCATTGACCAATGGAGTGCCTAACGTGACAAGTTTCCCGTTTACTTTTGCACCTATGCACCGGCGTCCGACTTCAGTATGAACTGCGTAAGCAAAATCAACCGGAGTTGATCCAGAAGGAAGAGCTAAAACACTTCCCTTTGGCGTAAAGATAAAAACCTCAGGTGTCCCAAGATCAAACCTTAAGGACTCCAAAAACTCTTCAGCATCTTTGGTCTCTTGCTGCCATTCATGTAATTGCTTCAACCAGGCCATGTTTGCATCGGTATTAGCCCCAGCCATTTCGTCATTGCTCTTGCCTTTTTTGTATTTCCAGTGCGCAGCAATTCCAAATTCGGCACGAGCGTGCATATCTTTGGTTCTAATCTGAATTTCGACGGCTTTTCCTTCAGGTCCAATAACGGTTGTGTGCAGAGATTGATAAAGATTGAATTTAGGCATTGCGATGTAATCTTTAAACCTGCCTGGAACTGGATTCCAATGTGCATGGATTGCACCTAGCGCTCCATAGCAATCTTTAACATCCTCTACTAATACTCGCACTCCGGTTAAATCATAAATCTCATTAAATTCGCGTCCGCGCATCACCATTTTTTGATAGATCGAATAATAATGTTTGAAACGTCCAGTAACTTCGGCTTTTATCTCTGCTTCTTTCAACTCTCTTTTAATCTCGACTATTACATCATTTGCATATTCACCGCGAATGGATTCGCGATCAACTACTAAACGACCGATCTCTTCATACTTTTTAGGTTCTAACGTTTTAAAGGAGATGTCTTCGAGTTCCCATTTAATTGTGCTCATACCCAATCGATGGGCAAGTGGCGCGTAAATATCTAAAGTTTCGCGGGCTTTACGAATTGCAGTCTCCGGAGTTAAAAACTCCCAAGTACGTGCGTTGTGCAACCGATCGGCTAATTTGATCACCAGGACGCGGATGTCCTTTGACATTGCCACAACCATTTTCCGCACAGTTTCAGCTTCGGCATCTGGTCCGTATGTGACGCGATCTAATTTAGTTACTCCATCAACTAGATCTGCTACTTCTCCCCCGAAATCAGTGCGCAACTGTTCGATTGAATATGAAGTATCTTCAACAGTGTCATGTAACAAAGCAGCGATTATGGTTGAAGAACCCATTCCCAACTCTGCCAAAATTTGGGCAACGGCAACTGGATGAGAAATGTATTCTTCGCCAGATTTCCGGTTTTGGCCTAAATGAGCTTTTTCTGCAGTTTCGTAAGCCCGCTCAATATCAGCGCGTTCTTTTTTATTCGCATCGATAATCGACAGTAATGGCGAAATTAATTGCGAACTCATGCAGACAGCCTACGGTTACTTGCCTTTACTTCTGGTTACTTCTGGTTACTTCCGTTTATTGGCTTTCTTCCGCTTAGGTTGATTCCGCGGCCCACGCTCACCGGTAGCGGTTGAAGCAGCCGTTGAAGCAGCCGTTGCAACAGCACCGGCACCTGCGTCGCTCTTCCCGGTACGAGCATTAACCCGCTTTGACAATGCTTTCATCGCTGGTTCGCGCTCGCGCATCGCAGCCAAAAATGGTGTGGCCACGAAGATAGAGGAGTATGTGCCGACTGTTAGGCCAATAAACAATGCAAGTGACAAATCCTTAAGTGGGCCTGATCCGAGTACGCCGGTTCCAATAAACAAAATTGAACCAACTGGCAATAGCGCTACGACTGAGGTGTTAATTGACCGGATTAATGTTTGGTTGACTGCCAAGTTGGCAGCGCCGGAGTAAGTCAATCTTGAGCCCCCGGCTATACCACGCGTGTTCTCGCGCACCTTATCGAAAACTACAACTGTGTCATAAAGTGAATAACCTAAAATTGTTAAGAAGCCAATTACTGTTGCAGGAGTTACTTCAAAACCAACGAGAGCATAAATTCCAACCGTAATCCAGACGTCATGGAATAACGCGATAATTGCTGCAATCGCCATTTTCGGCTCAAATGCAATTGATAAAAAGATAATGATCGCTAAGAGGAATACCACTAAAGCGGTCAAAGCCTTCCTAGTGATCTCCTCACCCCATGATGGACCAACTAACCGGGTATCAATTTCATTTTTTGGAACAGAGAATGATGAAGATAGAACATCCGAAACTCGGGCTGACTCAACACTGGTGAGAACACCGGTTTGGATTCGGACTTTATCGGAACCAATTGTTTGAATAATTGGATCCCCTGGAACATTTGCTTTTTGCATGGCTGCTCGTGCATCCGGCACGCTTACGCCAGCTTTATTAACTATAAATTCAGATCCGCCTTTAAATTCAATTCCTAAATGCAAACCTTGTAAGCCAAGGGCGAGTGATGAGGTGATAATTAAAAATGCAGAGAGCGCGTACCATCTACGACGATTCTCGATAAAATTAAATGACTTTTCACCGCGGTATAGGCGATCTCCGAAAGAAAGTTTGGAACTCATTTAATTGCTCCCTTTCTCATTTTTAGCTGCATTTACTGCACCTGGCACTTTGTGAGCATTAAGACCTGACATTGGATTGCCGTCTCGGAAAAATTTGAGATTAGCCAACAAGGTAATAATCGGTTTAGTAAACAAGAAGACAATGATTATGTCGATCAAAGTTGTTAATCCAAGGGCAAACGCAAATCCGCGCACGTTTCCAATTGCAAAAATGTAAAGCAATAGCGCCGCAATCAAAGAAACAATATCTGAGATGATGATTGTTCTACGCGCACGTTGCCATCCCATTTCAACAGCTGAACGTAAGGATCTTCCTTCACGAATTTCATCACGAAGTCGCTCAAAGTAAATAATAAATGAGTCTGCAGTAATACCGATGGCGACAATTGCTCCAGCGATACCAGCCAATGTCAATGTGAATCCGATGTTTTCACCTAACACCACAACTGTCATGTAAAGCATTAACGCCGCTAAGCCGAGAGAACCAACAGTTACCAAACCAAGCGCTCGGTAATACAACAGTGAGTAAATGACCACGAGAATCAAACCCAAGCCACCGGCGAGAAGTCCAGCACGCAATTGATCAGTTCCGAGTGTTGGTGAGACCTGTTGAATTTCACCTCTGTCAAAAGCCAAAGGTAATGATCCGTATTTCAAGACATTTGCTAAATCACTTGCTTCTTGCTGGGTAAAGTCGCCAGTAATTTGTGCACTTCCACCAGTAATAGCACTGATAATTCTTGGTGCTGAAACTACAAGTCCATCAAGAACAATCGCTACCTGATTTTGTGGAGCGGCAAGTGAAACTACTCGCTGAGTAACCGCACTAAATTTTCCACTGCCTTCTTTATTAAAATCGAGTGATACAAACCAACCGCCACTGCCTTCTTGATCAATTGCAGCGGATGCATTTTTAACTTGAGTACCAAGAACTTCAGCAGGTCCTAAAACATAACGTGCGCTTCCATCACGATCGCAAGTAACCAAAGGTAGATCTGGAGAATCTCCTCCGCCACCTCTTGTTGATTCTTCTTTTGTGCAATCTAGTGCTGCAAATTGTTGTGAAAGTATTTCTCCTGCTGCAGCAACTGCTTGCGATTGCGCATCACTCTCTGGAGTTGACGCTGGAGCAGGTGCAGGCGCTGTTGCTTTCGGCGTAACAATTGGTGCTGGATCTGCAAAATAAGGTGCGCTCTTAGAAAGTTTAGAACTTGATCCTGATGGAGTCGCTGCAGGTGTTGCAGTCGTTGAAGCTGCTGGTGCAGGTGCAGGTGCTTCTACCGCTCCACCGGTTGCCAAAACTTGGCGAAAACGTAACTCAGCGGTTTGACCAACTAATTCAACAACTCGCTCACCAGATTCTCCTGGAACCGAGATCAAAATTTGTCGGTTGGTACCGCTTCCTTGGGCGACAACTTCACTTTCAGCAACACCAAGTGAGTTAACACGTTGGCGAATGATGCTGACCGCTTGATCAATTGATTCATTAGTTACTTTGCCTTCTTGACCGGCTGAAATTCGAGGTTGCAAGATAACGCTGGTG
>Ga0214168_1000205_pt1 | contig 23736 bp, 15 predicted proteins | sample LakMenepilimnion_FD_153002 | JGI IMG/M metagenome (GOLD analysis project Ga0214168, IMG submission 153002) | Freshwater microbial communities from Lake Mendota, WI - Practice 29OCT2010 epilimnion v4 | ecosystem: Environmental > Aquatic > Freshwater > Lake > Epilimnion/Euphotic zone | place: Lake...
TCACTTAATGGTTCTAAAACCATAATTAAATTATTTTTTTCTAAAACTTCAGTGCCTAGTCTTAATCCATCAATTACATTACCAGTTTGTATGCCAATAGGTAATTTACGATCATAATTTCCTGGAACAACGGTCATCCATTTCGCATTACATCTTTTTGCTACTTCCACGGATTCCTTACAAGTTTGTACAAACTTATCTTTCCATTCTTGCGTGCCTGTCGTTAAATTGATTTTATCATTATTTGAAAAAGCAATAACAAATACGCCCATGTTCATACCCAACGATGCAAGGGTATCTCCTATTTTTTGTTGCATTTCAGGGGTTCTGCCCATCATACCATTGTCTTCAATACTTCTAAAGCCCATACTATGTGCGTATTTTATCTGCTCGATAAAATCGGGTCCGGCAGTGTTTTTAAACATCCCATCATGAAAAGCATAATTACATTTAAATGGAGAAGTGTTTTCCATTAGGGCATCTTTTTTAGCGGCATTATTTGAATTAGAGGCCATCAAACTAGTGGTTCCGAATAAGGCGCCTGTTGCTAACATATTTTGTTTTAAAAAATTTCTCCTTTCCATAGTATCATATTTTTTTATAGCTTAAATTTAGGCATAAGAATCAATACCAACAAGTTTGTACGCATTAGTTTATCATTTTCGCCGATCTTTTCTGATTGTATTTTCCCTGATATATTTCAGTTCCAACGCACAAAAGGTCAGGTTTAGTTTTTCTGAACAAAAAATGGGGTCGCCCCTAAATATTATTTTTTATGCGCAGGATAGTGTGATCGCAAATAAACAAGCAAAAGCCTGTTTTAGATTAGTTGATTCCTTAAATCATATTTTTAGTAATTACGATTCAAGTAGTGAGCTAACCAGGATAAACAATAATGCAGGTATCGCTAAAAATACGGCATCTCCCCTTATGTGGGAGTTACTGATGAAATCAAAAGAGGCTTATATTGAAAGTAATGGGGCCTATAATATTGCCATGGGGCCACTTACGCAATTGTGGAGATTAGCCAGACGTTCGAAAAAATTTCCAACACAATTACAAATAAAAAAAACGCTACTGCTGTGTGATTTTAATAAAATACAATTGAATAATCAAGAACATAGCATTTATTTATCAGCAAAAGGAATGCAACTAGATTTTGGCGGTATTGGTAAAGGCTATATTGCACAAAAGGTAGTTGACTTTTTATATACGCAAAGCATTCCGGAAAGTTTAGTGGATGCAGGTGGTGACATTGTATTGGGTAATGCGCCATGGGATAAGAAAGGTTGGACCGTTGGCGTGAATCAACCAGAAAAAGCGGATGATCTTTTACCAGAAAAATTGCAATTGCATAATTTATCAGTAGCCACCTCAGGAGATGTATATCAATTTATAGAACACAATGGGAAAAAATATTCTCATATCATTGATCCTGCAACTGGATATGGCGTAACCTCGCTCAGAAATGTTACGGTGATTGCAAATGATGGCGCTATGGCGGATTGGTTAGCTACTGCTTGTAGTATACTACCCATCCACCAAGCGAAAAAATTAGCGAACACCATGCATGCAGAACTGCTTATTACAGAACTTATCAATAATCGCATACAACCCTATACTACCAAGGGATTTGCACAATATTGGAAAGCGCCGCTCATACAAGAAAACGATTAAAAACATCTTGTTTACAAAATAATTATTATCTTAAATTTTCAAATACCCAACAGTGAAATCAATTTTTATTTCTTTTTTATTATTACTTATTTTTTGTAGCAATAACGCGCAAAACAATACCAGTACATTTACTACGTATCAACAAAAAATTGACGGATCTACATTGTCATTTAAAATGATTCCTATACAAGCAGGTAAATTTATAATGGGTAGTAAGGCAACTGAAAAAAATAGAAAAGCAGACGAAGGCCCACAAAAAGAAATTCAGGTTGCTGCATTTTGGATGGGTGCTTATGAAGTTACGCGTGATGAATTAGATGTTTTTTTAAAAGACGAATCAACAAGTCAAAATATAACTGATGATGCAATTACAAGACCAAGTGCACAATATGTTGATTTAAGTTGGGGCATGGGTAAGGAAGGAGGTTATCCTGCTAATAGCATGTCACAAAGAACTGCAATTATGTATTGCAGATGGCTATATGAAAAAACTAAAATATTTTATCGCTTACCTACTGAAGCAGAATGGGAATATGCTTGTAGGGCGGGCACTCAAACTGCTTATTATTTTGGAAATGACCCAGCATTATTAGGCAAACACGCATGGTACACAAAAAATAGTGAAGATAAATTTCATAAAGTAGGCCTAAAATTACCAAACCCTTGGGGCTTGTATGATATGCTAGGTAATTTAATGGAGTGGACCTTAAACCATTATACGCCCAATGCTTATGTGAATTATAAATCCATAGATAGTGTTCCTGTAGCTAATCCCAAAAAATATCCAAAATCAGTAAGGGGAGGTGGTTTTTCCGAAACTGCCATTGAATTAAGATCGGCCAACCGGTTTCATTCTGACCCAGTTTGGAACAAACGAGACCCACAAATACCCAAAAGTAAGTGGTGGCTAACGGAAGCCAAAAATATTGGTATTAGATTGGTTAGGCCCCTGGTGCAACCCTCCGAACAAGAGATAAATGAATTCTTCAAAACCTACCTTTTTATCGAATAATTTTTTAACTTACAAGTAACAAACGATGCCCCTATGAATGGAGGCATTATTTAAATTTTAAAAATATATAGTATGCACAAGGATTTAAACAACCACCCTTCACGAAGAACTTTTGTGAAAGATACCGGCTTAATTGCAGGAGGGATTATGGCAATGCCCATGTTATCAAAAGCTAACTTTTTTTCAGGTGCTGATGATGTTATCAAAGTAGCAGTTATTGGTTGCGGTGGCCGTGGTACAGGTGCGGCGATGCAAGCCATTTCAAGCAAACAAAATGTAAAAATTGTTGCTATGGCTGATGCATTTAAAGACAATGTTGATAATTGTCATAAAGCATTAACAAGAGAAATTAATGAAGGCGGTGGTGATATCAGTAAAAAATTGGATGTGCCTGAAGAGCGCAGATTCACTGGCTTTGATGCATACCAAAAAGCAATTGCATTAGCAGATGTAGTAATATTAGCAACACCTCCTGGATTCAGACCTATCCATTTTGAAGAAGCTATTAAACAAGGTAAACATGTGTTTATGGAAAAGCCAGTAGCGACAGATCCTGCAGGCGTTCAAAAAGTTTTAGCAATTGCAGCAATAGCAAAACAAAAAAAATTAAATGTGGTCGTAGGCTTACAAAGACATTATCAAAATTCCTATCGCGAACTTTTCAAACGAAAAGATATGATTGGAGAAATTACATCTGCGCAAGCTTGGTGGAATAATGATGGTGTTTGGACGAGACCTCGTAAAGCAGGCCAAACTGAAATGGAATATCAAATGCGTAACTGGTATTATTTTAACTGGTTATGTGGTGATCATATCAATGAACAACATATTCATAATTTAGATGTAATTAACTGGTTCAAGGAAGGATACCCAGTAAAGGCACAAGGATTTGGAGGAAGACAGGTTCGTAATAGCAAGGAGCATGGTGAAATTTTTGATCATCACTTTGTAGAATACCATTATGCTGATGGTTCTATTTTAAATAGCCAATGTAGACATATTCCAGGTACCATGAGTAAGGTAGATGAATTACTAGTGGGCACGAAAGGTAAAATACATTGTGGTCAAGCAAAAATTGTTGACCATGGCGGAAAAGTACTTTTCCAATTTGCTAAAAAAGGAGAACCAGATCCATATCAAAACGAGCATGATGAATTATTCGCTGCTATTGCAAAAGGAGAATATAAATATGCAGATGCAGAGAATGGTGCTAAAAGTACCATGACTTCAATAATGGGTCGTATGGCAACTTATAGCGGTCAAATGATTGAGTGGGATAAGGCGATTAATTCAGGCATAGATATACAACCAAAAGTATATGACTTTAATGCAGCTCCTCCAGTATTGCCAAATGCAGATGGATTTTATCCAATTGCAGTACCAGGGGTAACGAAATATTTATAATCTCATTTTAAACTTGGGTTAAAGCATTCAATAAAAACCCGTCTCGATATATCGAGACGGGTTTTTATTTATAACGAAGGAGTCGATTTCAAAGGTTGAATTAATATTTTAACCTTAAAATATTAATAGCAGGTTGTATTTTTTTGCCATTGCGCTAATAAAATCAGATAATTTATACTTTTTTAATACTTCAATAGGTAACTCGGCAGCGCCTTGTATGAGACCTACACATGTAGGTTTTCCACAATGGCAATTAAATTTTTGAGAAATTTCCCATTCTGTAGCTGGATAAAAAAAAGTTATTTCATCGCCGATTGCAATATTTGTTAAACATTCTAATTGCATGGTAGTTGTATTAAATAATACATTCGGTTCACAAGAATGATTGGTGTATTGTAAATATTCAGGATTTAAATGTATGTGTTTATTTTCCCCTATTTGAACAGTTAAATAATTCGGCGTATCCACCATTTTTGAGGAACCAAAATCAATAATAATGTCCCCTTTAGAAAACGAAGTCGTCGCGAATAAGCCAATTTGCTCATTCAATATATTTTGTTTTACCTCGCAATTGGGATGCGCACTGATAAGTTTAAGCTGATTATGATTTGGCATTTGCTTTGGGGGTAGTAATTTATTATTTAAATATGTTGTTACCTTATTTTTTTTCTTTAGCAATGGCACGACTAGCTATTCCATTCAATCCATACCTTAAAACAAATGGGATAGTTAATGGTATGAGTCGCCCAATGGTTGGGTTATAATTAGCAACCAACAAGGAAATAATAAATAAAATAGGAACGACCAATGTAAAGTAAAAGCCCAATAAAATTCTTTCTTTCGAAATATGGTGCGTTAATAACTCGTGCTTGGGATTACTTACATAAAACCATAATACCGCATTCATTAAAGCAGTTAAACATATATTAATCACATAAACACTATAGGGTATTAATAAATGAGTTTCAGAAGCGTACTCACCCAGCAACCCAGAGGTAAAAGGCAATAATACCACTGAGAATAGAAACAATAAATTCAACCAAATTAATCTTGATGTGTACTTTTCAACATAGCCAAAAATACGATGATGTACAGACCAATAATAACCAACAATACAAAAGCTAATGATAAATCCTAATAATTTCCATGACATTTCCTTCAGTGCATCCCAAAGTAAATGATCTGTTGGATGTTCAACGACAGGAACTTTAAATTCAATTACCAATAATGTGATTGCAATCGCAAAAACCCCATCCGTAAAAAATGAAATACGATCTAATTGAAAATGAGTTTTGTTTGCGCTATGTCCTGCTTGTGCCATAACTATTTATTTTTTAATTGTTGTTGGATTTTGTTTAGAACTATATTTTTATTTTGATTTCTTAATTTTTGAGTCGTAGTTGTAAAATAGCTATGTGCTTTTAAAAACTTTTCTTGAATTTGTAACCATTCTTTAGGTGTAAGTTTTTTAACCAATTCTATTTCCTGTAGTAAATTATTACTATTGGTATCATAATCATCTCGGCCTAAATAATCTAAATCAGCATCGCAAATAATTTGTTCATAATGATTTTTGGGTGACTGTGGAATTTTGGTAGCCATAATCATACCTGTAATCAAACTTATTTTGGATTTAGGAAATTTCATTTCATTCAAAATGGCAGTTGCGTATTCGGCACCCCTAGCTTCGTGCCTTTGCGGCTCCCATATATAACCCACGTCATGTAACCAAGCGGCCAGCTTTATATCCTGAATAACTGATTTATCGATTTTTTCTTTTTTTGCAATGCGTTCTGATTGAAGTACAACATCTCTTACGTGATCAATAGTGTGATACGTATACTGCTGAGGTAAATTTAACAGTAAAAACTGTTCTATTTTTTCGTACGCAAGTTCGTATTGAAATTCAGGACGATTATACTGTATTTCCTTAATCTCAATAGGTTTGACCTTCCCTTTTACCTTAACAGGAGTTAATTTTTTTGATTTAAATAATTTTAAATGTTTCACCTTTTTCCAAACTGCATCAGAAACGATAATTTCATCAGCAGCGGCAACAGAACATAAGCGAGAAGCTAAATTTACGGAGTCGCCAATAACTGTGAAGTTCATTTGTTGTTTTGATCCAATATTCCCGCTAATCACTTTTCCCCTATTAATTCCAATACCTATTTTTATAGGTTGTTTTAAATTAATAATCCGATCCTGATTAAATTGTATTAATTTTTCCTGCATCTCAATCGCAGTAAGTACAGCATTTTCAGTGTCTTGCTCCGTTGAATTGGGGGCACCGTAGATAACCATTAAAGCATCCCCGATAATTTTATCTAGAGTACCATTGTATTTAAAAATTATTTCAATCATTAAATTAAAATAATCATTAAGCGTTTCAACTACTTCATTCGGCGCCATGGTCTCAGACATAGATGTAAAGCCCCTGATATCTGAAAATAAGATGGTTGCCTCTTGTTCCTGACCACCTAAATTCAACATTTCATCATTTTCCAGTAACTGATCAACTATTTGTTTTGAAACATACTTTTTAAAGGTAGATTTCAATTTATCTAAATTAGATAAGTCTTCCATGGCAACCACCGACCCAATCGGTTCATTCGAGTCATTCATCAATGGCGAAACCGAAATGTTTACCGTGGTGGATTTCCCATTACATTCCAATAAAATTTGACTTTCAGAAATAGTAACCGACTCTAGTTCACATTTGGTAATGAGCTGTGTAATATATTCATTTGATTCAAATACATATTCATAGTGATTGCCTAATACATTTTCCTTATCAAGATTAATAATTGCAATTGCAGCCCTATTAATGTGATTTATTTCACCCATTAAATTAGTGGTAAAAACTCCCGTCACGATAGATTGCATTACATTATCATTGAAGGTTTTAGCCTCCTTAATGTTTTCAATCAATTTAATATTATTGTAAGCAACACTTGCCTGTGTTGCGATCGCAGATAACATATTTGCATCTGAATCATGGAAAGGCGAAAGCCCTTGCCTTGACTCTTTATCAAATAGTATAATTATTCCTACTAAATTTTTTTTGTCTAAAAATGGTGCAATTAAACCAAACTTGCATTGTGTTTTAGATAAAAATGAATCATCCTCAATTTCAATGTTACGTGCTTTTCTGGATTCATTGATTTCGCTGATAATTCCCTTACGCTTATTGAATATCAGACCTTTTAAAACAGAAATATCAATATTAAAATCTGCGCCAATGTGTAATACATCTGAATTGTCGTCCTCAATTAAAATTAAACCAGAACTAGCGTTCAATACCCCACACGATTTTACTAAAATTTCTTGTAGTAACACAGAAATTTGATCAAACGAGTTTAGCTCATTGGTAATATCCAATAAAGTTTCTAGTTCAAGATACTTTAATTGAAGATCGTTAATATTGAAATCGGAAGCCATTACAAATCATTAACTGCGGCTTCTTCTGTTTCATGAACAGTTGAATATTTTGTCAAGCCCATAATATTAAATGTCTTTGCAACAATTGGCGCTAAGTTATAGTAACCAATTTTACCATTTACCTCTTGTAATTTTTCAATAATTTCAATCAAAATAGAAACACCAATACTATTTACAATTTTGGTAGCAGCCATATTGATTAAGAATTTAGTTTGCCCCTGTGCCATTTTCTCATAAACAACCGCTGATACCGCTTCGCCGCCAACATTGTTTAAATAACCATTGGTTTCAATGATAACGATGGAATTGTTTTCTTTTATACTTGTTATAAAGTCGCTCATAAATTAATTTTAGTGTTTAATATTTTTTTTCATTGTTACGGTTGTTCCTTCTTCATTTGATTCAAACTCAACTGAATCCATTAATTCTTGGATAAGCTGTAAACCCCATCCTCTTTTTCTTTCATCTTTCCCAATCTTGTTTTCAATTTTAGGAATTTCTACTTTTGTTTTGTCAAATCCAATACCTTGATCAATTACCTTAATGACCAAAGAATCATCTTCAATTAAAAAGTTAATAAATACATTGTTTTCAGCTTTTGAATGTTCAAACGCATTGATACAAGCTTCAATAAGGGCCATACTAATTTCGGCTCCTTGATCCTCAGTAAGATTCATATGCCTTGAAATTACTTCGGCTGTTTGGGTTGCAATCAACTCCATATTTGGAAGGATAGGCAACCTTAGTTCGACGGAGGGCTTTTTCATTTATTGTTATTTAATGGTTATTATTTATGTTTTATTACTACTAATGTGATGTCATCAGGATTATGATTGCCCGATAACCAAGCATCTGCTTCAATCATTAATTGATCAATTACTTCCTGTGCAGTTTTGTTGCCATAAGTAGTAATTAAGTCCTGCAGTTTTTGATAGTCAAACAATTCTCCCGCTAAGTTAGGGGCTTCTGGTAAACCATCCGAAATAATCACCAAAATATCTCCTGAATTAAATGAAGTACTTGTTTGATCAAAATGAACATCATTAAAGCTACCCAATGGCACGCCTGATAGTTGTATCTCCTCGGTGGTGTTGGTCGATGCTCTATAAACAAAGTAAGGAGGCATACCCGCTGAGCTTAGGGTTATTTGATTGTCCTTCACCAGCGCAATGTTTAAACTCATTCTTAATATACCTAAATCCACTTTTTTCACCACACGGTTTAACTCATGCAACATATCCTTAGGACTCATCTGCGGTAAGCCAATAATACCGGCTTTGGTGATGGATACCAACATACCTGAAGGTGTTCCATGTCCAGTAGCATCACCGCAAATTGCATATAATGAACCATCTGGTTGTTCAAAAAAGTCATAATAATCTCCACCTACTTCGGTAGAGGTTCTTAAATATCCAGCAATATCTAAATTTTTAATAACTGGTAAAGTCTTAGGCAATAATCTTTCTTGTAAAGCTTTTGCTTCTGCTAGTTCACCGTTTTTACGGTCATCTTCCAGTTTCTTTTTTTGTTGCTTTTGTTTGTATTGAACAAAAAGATAAATCAGGTATCCCGTCAATAATAAATAAATTGTATACGCCCACCATGACACCCATGGTGCTGGTAATATTTTTATTTTTACAGTTGCGCCCTTCTCATTCCACATACCATCATTATTGGAAGCAATCACTTTAAAAGTATATTCTCCAGGAGGTAAATTGGTATAAGTAGTAAAATGTCTTGTGCCAGATTCTCTCCAATCATTATCATAGCCTTCCATTTTATACTTGTACTTATTTTGTAAAGTATTTTTATAATTGAAGGCGACAAAGTCAATAGATAAAACATTTTCATCATAATCAACTACAATGGTTTCTTCATAATTATCTGACTCAATTGGAATTACCGTATTCTTTTTTGTAATTTTTTGAATGATGACTGGTGGGGCTGATGCATTATCAACTACATCACTAATATTAAAATAATTAACGCCATGTTGACCTGCATAAATCATATCTCCATTAGGTGTGGTAAAATTGCAAAAACTATTATACTCATATTCTTGTGCTCCGTCATAGGGTGTTAAGGTTCTAAATTGTTTTGTTAAAATATTATAACGAATAATACCATAATCAGATGACATCCATAATTGTCCTTTATTATCTAAATAATTATCATAAAGAACCTGCGAGGATAAGCCATCGTTAATTGTAATTGCACGTTTGGTTTGATTTTTTAAATCGACTTCTAAAATACCTAATTGTGGAATAGTGATTAAGGCTAAACTATCTTTGTATACTTCGATATTATTTGCAGCGCCGCCACCCCTATTTTCAAACTCCTTAAAACTAAGTTTAGGGCATGCTAATTTTATTTCATTGGTTGATTCATTCCAGGTATAAATATTGTTTTCAGTTAAAACATAAGTGATATGATTCCCTTTATTAATAAAAGAATGTATGAATTGGTCCGCTAATTTATTTAATCGCTCAAATGGTTTAATAATAGTTTTGCCATTAGAATCAGACATTATAAATGAAGGTTTTCCTCCAGTAATTAAATTCTTATTTTCAGTTAAGTAGGTTTGAAATGAATTAAGTTGTTGCGGCTTCCCTTCGAATTGCTTTGAATTTGCTACCTTTTTAAATTGGCTTTCATTTTTTTCTTTCTTAAAAATATCATTGCCTTGATTTAATTTAACTTCAGTTCGATATGCCCAAATATTATTATTTGCATCACTAAACAACTTCCATAATGGCGTTTTGGTTTGAGTTTGCTCAAACAAATATTTAGTCAGCTTTTTGTTTATCAGATCCACTTCAACAAGGCCATTATTTAACTCATTACCTCCTATCCACAGATGTTTTTTATCATCAATTAATGCACCCCAAGCATTAGTAAATGGAAGCTTTAAATCAATAGGCTCCTGATCATTGATAACTTTTATTTGTTTCCTTGTGGGGTCATATTTTAAAACGCCATCGTTAGTTGCAATCCAAATATTTTCCTGCTTGTCCTTGATAATTTCATTGACACTATTTTTTACAATAGATTTAATAGGATAGGTATCAACATTCAAATGTGTTATGGTATTATTGTTTAAATGAACAATATCAATTCCCATTTCAGCAACGCCTAACCATAATTCTTTCTTTAGATTATCAAAATAAATACCATTGATTTTATTACCCATTATCGTGTTAGGGTCATTTGACTTATTTTGAAATGCCAAACTCACGCCTTCATTTAAGCCAAACTTGTAAATTCCATTTGAGGTACCAACATAATAATGCGTAGCATCAATTTTTGCAAATTTCCAACAATTAATTTCCTTAAGTGGGTCTTCTGATCTTAAGTATTCTTTTTCGAACTTTTTACTTTTCGTATTGAAAAGTAATAGCCCATTAGTAGTAGAAATCAACAAATGATGGTCATCTAACTGCACCAATTTATTAAAAACGTTTTTTGGATTTTTTTTACTACTTGTATCCTTCACTAATTGGAACTGCTCCCAAGTTTCTGTCTTATAATGATAGCTCAATAATCCAAAACCATTGGAAGTTGCAAAAACTTGTTGATTTGCTTCATCCACAACTAGGTCAAACTTTGACCCCGGAAATTTTAGGTTCTGAATGTTTTTCCATTTATCTGTGCTACGGTTTAAATACGAAAGAAATCTTCCATTAGCAACCCATAAATTTCCCTTTGAATCTTCATTGATATCATATTGGTTACCTGGCTTCAAAGCATTGGAGTCTAAAACATTGGATCTATAATTCTTAAAAACATATCCATCAAATCGCTCTATACCAATATTGCCTACTAATATATAACCTAGCTTGTCCTGATAAATGGTATAGGTTGATCCGAGAGACAAGCCATCTTTAATTTTATAACTTTCAAATGAATAGTCAGTGGCGTATTGCGCTTTAATATCCTTACTCAGATTAAACAAGGGCAATAAGACGAGCCAAAATTTGAAAGCATTTTTTATGATCATATATTGAATTTAGATAGTAACTATTTATGTTTTATGACTACTAGTGTGATATCATCTGGATTATGATTGCCCGATAACCATGCATCTGCTTCTATCATTAATTGATCAATTACTTCCTGAGCAGTTTTGTTGCCATAAGTAGTAATTAAGTCCTGCAACTTTTGATAATCAAATAATTCGCCAGTTAAGTTGGGTGCTTCTGGTAAACCATCCGAAATAATCACCAAAATATCACCTGCATTAAATGAAGTAGTTGTTTGGTCAAAATGCACATCATTAAAGCTACCTAATGGCACCCCTGATAATTGTATTTCCTCGGTGGTGTTGGTCGCAGCCCTATATATAAAGTAAGGAGGCATACCCGCTGAGCTTAGGGTTATTTGATTGTCCTTCACCAGCGCAATATTTAAGCTCATTCTTAATATACCCAAGTCCACTTTTTTAACCACTCGGTTTAACTCATGCAACATATCCTTCGGACTCATTTGAGGTAAACCAATAATACCTGCTTTGGTGATGGACACCAACATACCCGAAGGAGTACCATGGCCTGTGGCATCTCCACAAATTGCATAAAGTGAACCATCCGGTTGTTCGAAAAAGTCATAATAATCCCCGCCTACTTCGGTAGAGGTTCTTAGATATCCAGCGATATCTAAGTTTTTAATCACTGGCAATGTTTTAGGCAATAACCTGTTTTGCAAATCCTTCGCAGCTGCTAGTTCAGAATTTTTACGTTCATTCTCCGCTTTTAAGAATGATTTTTTTGCTTGGTACTTTCCGAATTGTATGAAACATAAAACAAGCGTCAATAAATATAATCCATATGCCCAAAAAGTGCGATACCATGGGGGACTGATTTTAAATTCCACACTTCCATCCTCAGACACTTCGCCACTCGCATCCTTCGCTCTTACATGAAATTTATAATTGCCTTCTTTTAAGTTGGTGTATTCTTTTTTGAAATCAGGAATAAATGCAGACCAGGTCTTATCCTGACCTTCCAGCCAATAACTAAAGGTGGTCTTAGACTCATTCCCAAAAACTGGATAGGCAACTTCGAACATTAAATTATTTTTGCTAAACGGCAATTTGCCTAATGCTAAAGGCGCTTTTTGACCGTTGGCATAAATAGCTCTGATTAATGCTTTATAATTTTGATGTTTTTCCTTAATAGCTAACTCAGGAAAATAACGATACAACTTTTCATCCTGAGATCCTATCCACAATACCTCATTGTCACCCGACCCTTCTGCAAATAGTCCTGGGCTTAATTCACTTAAATCCACTTTATAAAATGGATACTGCTTAAATGTAAAGCCATCTTTGAAATTGAAATAGGTTTTATATAAACCATTTTGAGTAAACATCCATCCATTTTTTGAATCCGTATTGTAAGTATAAGACCAAAATGCTTTATTTACAAAACTATCAATAGTGAAACCAGTATAAAGAAGTTTGTTATTAACCAAGTCAGCTTTATAAAAATGATTTAATGAATCAGTAAATAAATTAATGTCGCCATTAACTGTTCTTATACCTAATCTTTTTAATGTTGTAAACGCGGTATCCATTTCTAATTTAGTATACTTTCCTTGCCCTTCAAAATTATACTCATATTTATATAAACCTTTTCTAGTTTCCAAAACAATGACTCCAGGCGCTTCTTCCACTAAATTATTACAGCGTAAAGTGTCCTTATTCGTTAATGCTACCTGCTTCCATTGTCCATTTTTATACTGGTGTATCAATAAACCAACTGCATAATTGGCACTAAGGATCAAACTAGGATTCAACTTTGAACGAATTGTTGCATTTGATCTATAAATAGGACTGAGGACTTTCGTAACCCTATTTTTGGTGGTTTTAATGGTATAATTATTGGTCGTTAAAATTTGGTCATCAAATTTTAAAATATCATCCCCTAATTCATTGATATTATTATTTATAAAAACAGATTGTTCATTTAAGTTTTTCTTGGGAACAAAATCATACAAATCTTTATTTGTTTTCACATACAATTTGCCATCTATTCTTTTAATTGCATTTACAGAACCGTGTAACTTGTTGATGGTTGAAAAATAAGTAATACTTGTATCAAAACTTACTTTAAAAATATTATCACTAGTGGCCCAAACATCTCCTGCACGATCCTGGATAAAGGAGGTAACATAATCAAAGTCAAGTCCATTGGAGGTATTCAGTATTGACCTTATTTGTAATTGATCATCTATGAATAGCAACCCTCCCTTGGTGGTAGAAATTGGAATAATATTATTTCTTAATTTTTCCCCTCCTTGATATGTTTCATTGACTTTCAAAAAATTATCAAGCTGATTCGACTTTGCTTTAATCAATGTGCCATCTTTTTTCAAATACCAAATACCATTCGTTCTTGAAACGATTAAATTATCACCATTGTCCAAATTGTATTGTTCATCAATTCTGTTTTGTGCAAAAATTTCTTTGGTAGACGGAATTAGTTTAAACACACCATCTGTTAATTTAAAAAGACCTTCCCCCCAAATTCGGAGAAAGGCCCCATTTTTATTGATATTAACTGTATGAAGAATTGCACTAAAATTTTGAACACTTATTAATTTTTTATACTTATATAAGTACACTGATTTTTCAGATTGAAACACAACCGTATCATTAATTATTCCTGCCGACCAAAGTGTTGAATTTACTTGATCCTTAGTTGGCAAATTTGCAGACAGGGATTTAAAAATACTTTCGCCAAATTCATTTTTTTCTATATAACCAAACTCACCCGCTATGATGGTATAAATAGTTTTTTCAGAGTCCATTAATAAGGATCGGGTCAAACCCATTTTAGGCAACCCCTCTTTGTTTAAAACTCTTCTTATTTTTTGTCCATCATACAACAATATCCCATCATAAGTATTACCAATATATATTACACCATCCGGATCCTGCAATAAACCCCAATTACCCGATACTGTATTTAAAAACGACCTACTATAATTTGTTACAAAAAAATTGCCCGTTTCAATTTTTTGCGCTGTTGCGAAAAAATTAAACAGTAATATACAATTCAGCGCTAATATAAATTTGAATATGCTCGACTTTTTAATGCTAGATAGATTAAAGGCAGTTTGTATTTTCATCATCAAAAGATAGTTTTAATTATCGGTAAACGTTATTTAATTTTAATTTACTTTGTAAAGTAAAAATTTACATTGGTATCATTTTGCTACTTATTATACCTGGTAAATTTTTCGGTACGACCAATGATTGATATCCCAATGTAACCACGCACATTGAGTGTTTGCTTGTCCTCGCTTAACCACATTTTACAACTATAGGTAGATCCTCCTTCTGGATCATAAATTTTACCATCAATGTATTGATTATCAGACCAAGTGAAATTGGAAAACAAATTCAACCCCTTCACTTCCCTATTTCTCAAGCTTTCATTTTTATTGTAAATATCCTTGCGTTCCGTTTGAACCCATATTAATTTCCCAAACAACTTGTTTCCTTGTACATAGGTTTCAACCACTCCTTTTTTACTGGGTGACAACCATTTGCCTAAATAGTCCTTTTGGGCATTAACGATATTTGATAAAATCAAAAATAAGAACAGGGATAAGAATAGCTTTTTCAATGGATTAGTAATTTTAATGAATGAATAAATTTTGAAGTCATTAAATTACTTTGTTTTTTTTAATAATGTGTTATCAGAATATAACTTTTTCCGCCTTTCAAAAATAGGCTAGGTAACAAAAGATATGTAACCAACCTATATAATGATTGTTCCCTTTTGCTAATAGGGAACAGATATCTCTATAATTGGTAAAAAAAGGGATACAAGGGGTTAATTTCTAATTGATTATATTGCAATACACGCTGGCTCCTTATGAAAAAAAGATACCAAGTACTTACTGTATTATCCGTTCTATCTATGATTACTTTTTTAGATAGAATCGCATTGTCATCGGCAAGCTCGAGTATCATGAGTGAATTAAATATTTCCACCGTTCAATGGGGTTGGATTTTAGGGATGTTTACCATTGCATATGCGGCATTCGAAATCCCCACGGGATGGTTAGGTGACAAATTTGGCGGCAAAAAGATACTCATCAGGGTGGTGTTGTGGTGGTCCCTTTTCACCATTTTAACTGGTTTTGCGAATGGATTTATAATGTTACTATTGGTTCGTTTCCTATTTGGGATGGGTGAAGCGGGGGCTTACCCTAACACCTCCATAGTATTGGCAAAATATTTTCCAGTTTTGGAACGTGGCCGAGCCCAAGCAACTATTTGGGGGGCTTCCCGCTTAGGGGCGGCTTTAACCCCTTTTATTGTACTTCCAATACAGCAAAAGTATAGCTGGAATATGTCCTTTTACATTTTGGGAGCCGTTGGCATCGTTTGGACCCTGTTTTGGGTATTTTGGCATAAGGAAGATCCGAAAGATTGTAAGGATATGTCCAAAGAAGAGCTAAAATTCATCATCGATAACCGCGACCTTCCTATGCAAGGTGAAGCCCCTAAAACCTCTTACTGGAGCGGGTTTAAGTCAAAAAATTTGTGGTATTTATTGGGCATGTACTTTTGTTATGCCATTGGCGCTTACTTTTTTCAAAGTTGGTTCCATACCTATCTAGAGAAGGGACGACTTATCCCAAAAAATGAGCTTATTTGGGCATCTTCGGTGCCCTATTTATTAGCTGCAATGGGTTGTTTTACAGGGGGTTGGATCAGTGACAAAGCTTGTTTAAGATGGGGTAAAAAATGGGGGCGTCGCATTGTTCCCATGGTGGGTTTGTTTGTAGCAGGGATCTGTATTATTAGTGCCTCCTTGGTGAGTGATAACTTATTGGCAATCATATATTTAGGTGTAGGTATGGCCTTTATGGATGTAACTGCTCCTGTAGCCTGGGCGGTTGCCATGGATATGGGGGGTACCAAAAGTGGGGCCATATCAGGCACCATGAATACCGCAGGCTTAACGGGTGCATATATAAGCACTGTATTTTTTGGATATCTGGCATCCGCTTACGGCTATTATTTACCTGTACTTTATATCGGAATTATGGTATTAATGGGATCCTTTATTTGGCTGAAAATAGATGCCACGCAAAAAATTGAATTCAAGGCGATTACGAAATAGTTCTGCTTTCTTTTTTTAAGCAAATGCCCTATCTTTAAAACACGGTATTGCTAGTCACAAATTTCAGTAAGTTTTCGCTTTCCAACAAGGAGCACATTTATCAAAACGATAAGTGAAGGAATCTTACCATAAAAAATTAAAAAATATGAAAAGAAGATCTTTTGTAAAAAATTCAGTGCTTTCCACTGCAGGTTTATTCATCACTAAAGATATGTTTAGTAACAAAAAAGGACCTGTGTATGGTCACAACGAAATGACATTCCGTTTGGATACCGCATGGGGTACACTTAATACTGAAAAGACACCCGTGAATGATTGTCATGAAATGATACAAGACTCGAAAGGGCGCATTGTATTATTGACCAATGAAACAAAAAATAATATAATTATTTACAATAAAAGTGGTCGCTTAATTGACAGTTGGGGAAGCGAATTTCCTGGTGCGCACGGTTTATCATTACAACAAAACGGCAAAGAGGATTTTTTATTTATTACCGACACGAATAAACATCAAGTATATAAAACAACGATGGATGGTAAAATTTTATTGACGATTGATCCTCCTCAGGATTTACCAGCTTACACAAATAAAAACAAGGCATTTGTTCCAACAGAAACAACCGTTTTACCGAATGGTGATTTTTATATTGCAGATGGCTATGGTGCACAACATGTTTTACATTACGATGAAAATGGTAAATTGAAAAATGCATTTGGTGGCAGAGGAACAAAAGATGAAAATTTAGATAACGCACATGGAATTTGTGTTGATACTAGAACAGGCACCACCACATTAATTGTTACTGATAGAAATAAAAATTGTTTCAAAAGATTTTCATTAGATGGAAAATTAATGGAGATTATTCAGTTGCCAGGTGCTGGAGTATGTAGACCAGTGATCAAGGGTGATTACTTATATGCAGCAGTATTAAGATCCCCAATGTCTGTTGAAAAATCAGGATTTGTGACCATTTTAAATAAAGAAAATAAAGTGGTGTCTAACATTGGTGGTACAGAACCTATTTATGAAAATGGTAAATTAAAAACCATGGCGCAAGCGGATAAAATATTTGCACACCCACACGATGTATGTGTTGATGATGATGGAAGCATTTATGTTGCACAATGGGCTTCAGGAAAAGTATACCCTTATAAATTAACACGTGTTTAGTTTTATAAATAATTTGTTGAAATAATCTTGAAATTGAATATGAAAAAGTACATCAGTTTAGGGGCAATCGTTTTAGTGGTCATCGGGCTTATTTATGGTATTGCATATATTGCCGATGGTAAAAAAGGAGGGCGCTCAAAAGCAATATCCTACAACCAAGATATTCGTCCTATTTTATCTGACAAATGTTTTTCTTGCCATGGCCCCGATGCAAATAAAGTAAAAGCTGGATTAAGATTAGATATCCCTTCAAGAGCATTTGCAGAACTTGAAAAAAATAAAGGCCACTACGCTATTGTTCCTGGCTTTCCTGAAAAAAGTGATTTGATTACAAGAATAGAATCTAATGATCCAGCAATAATGATGCCGCTTCCCGAAAGCCATCTTGCAAAATTAACAAAAGAGGAAATTGCATTATTTAAAAGATGGATTCAAGAAGGCGCAAAATATGAAAAGCATTGGGCTTTTGTTGCACCAGTAAAAGCAGTATTACCTGAAGTAGATCATACGAAGTGGGTGCGTAATGAAATTGATAATTTTATTCTAGAAAAGATGGAAGCGGAAGGATTTGATCCAAATGAAGAAGCGCCGCGTGATGCATTAATAAAAAGAGCGTATTCAGATGTAGTTGGTCTTCCTCCTACTTATGAAGCATTGAATAAATGGAGAAATAATACAGACGAGAACTGGTATGCTAAAATGTTAGATGAATTATTACAAAAACCTGCCTATGGTGAAAAGATGGCCATACAATGGTTGGACTTAGCAAGATATTCTGATTCCTATGGATTTCAGGATGATGAGATTCGTTCACAATGGCCATGGCGCGATTGGGTAATTAATTCATTTAATAAGAATATGCATTATGATGAATTTTTAACCAATCAAATTGCAGGTGATTTATTACCCAATGCAAGCAAGGCAAATATTTTAGCTACGGCATTTTTTAGAAATCATAAATACACAGAGGAAGGTGGCATTATTGAAGAGGAATATCGTGTATCCTATAATATTGATAAAACCAGAACTTATGGAAAAGCAGTTTTAGGTGTTACCATTGAGTGTGCGCAATGTCATGATCACAAATACGATCCTTTCTCCAATAAAGATTATTATCAACTTTATGCTTTCTTTAATGAGAGTAAGGAAAAAGGATTTGAAGGAGACGTAGGGCAATCCACCAAAGCAAAAAATCCAAAATTATATATTAGCAAGGAAGAGCGTAGTAGTTTTTTGAATTTTGTAAATACAGTGGATACAGGTATGATTGAGGTTTCCGTTATGGGCGATTGGAAAGCAGGCGATACGGTAAAACCAAGACCTACTTATATTTTAAGCCGCGGTAGTTATGATGCGCCAACAGATATTTTAGTAAGGCCTACCGCCTTAGAATCGATCATGCCTTATGATAGTACAAAGTATGGTAGCAATCGTTTGGGTTTAGCTAAATGGACGACCAATAAAAAAAATCCACTAACTGCACGTGTGTTTGTGAATTTTATTTGGCAGGATATGTTTGGAAGAGGGTTAGTAAAATCATCAGGCGATTTTGGTTTACAAGGAGAGTTGCCTTCTCATCCAGAATTATTGGATTGGTTGGCAGTCGATTTTATGGAGCATAATTGGGATATAAAATATTTGGTTAAAAAAATATTGAGCAGCAACACCTACAAGCAATCCAACCTAATAAGTAAAAAGCAGTTGGAACAGGATCCAGAAAATTTAACTTATTCTCGTTCACCTCGATTAAGATTTAAAGCAGAAATTGTACGGGATTATATTTTAAGTACAAGTGGTTTATTAAATACAACGATTGGTGGACCAAGTGTTAAACCCTACCAACCTAAGGGCGTTTGGGAAAGTTCCACTTCGGGTCGTGGAAGTTTAGCGAGTTACAAGCAGGATCATGGTTCCGATATTTATAGAAGAGGCTTATATACTTTTATTAAGTTGACTGCGCCGCCACCAAGCATGATGATATTTGATGCAAGTAATAGGGACCAATGCGAGGCAAAAAGATCAAGTACCAATACGCCACTACAAGCATTAACGATGCTTAATGATCCAACCATATTAGAAGCTGCTAGGGTGTTAGGTGAAAATACTGCATTAAGTAAAAAACCATTAGATCAAAAAATTGAGCAAGCATTTGAAACGATTGTAATCAGAAAGCCAACGAAGTTTGAGCGTGAAAAATTAATTGCTTACTGCGAAAAGCAGGTTGCATTTTTTAATACAAAACCTGCGGTTGCAGATGCAGCTTTAAAGGTGGGCGAATTTGAACATCCAAAACAAAAATACAATTCATCAGAAGCAGCTGCTTTAATGAAGACTATTTTAATCATGTATAATTTAGAAGAAACAATAACAAAATCATAAATCATTATGAACGAATTTTTAGAACATGGCTTAAATCAAAATAGGCGTAAATTTTTATCCAAAATGAGTTTAGGTTTGGGCGGATTGGCTTTAGGCTCATTAATGGCACCTGGTTTATTTAATGCGAGCAATGAAGATGAGCTATTTGCGAATGTATTACCACATTTCGCGCCCAAAGCAAAACGAATTATTTATTTGTTTCAAAATGGAGCGCCTTCACAATTAGATTTATTTGATTATAAGCCATTACTACAAACAATGCATGGCGAGGAATTGCCAGCAAGTATTAGAAAGGGACAACGCTTAACAGGTATGACTGCCAATCAAGCAAAATTTCCATTAGCAGGAACTAAGTTTAAATTTTCGCAACATGGTAGTAATGGTGCTTGGTTTAGTGAAACCTTACCACACCTTTCTAAAATGGCGGATGATATGTGTATTGTTAAAACAATTTATACTGAAGCAATTAACCACGATCCAGCACTTACCTTTTTTCAAACAGGTTCGCAGGTAGGTAACAGACCAAGTATGGGATCATGGATTAGTTATGGTTTGGGAAGTGAAAATAAAAACTTGCCAGCGTTTTGTGTATTATTAAGTAAAGGCAAGGGAAATGGCCAAGGCGTATATTCAAAATTATGGAATAACGGATTTTTAGATTCTATACATCAAGGTGTTCAGTTTAGTAGTGGTGAAGAACCCGTTAAATATTTAACCGATCCCGAATTTATTAAGCGTGGAGATAAGCGCGAAATTTTAGACGAAATTGCTGCGTTAAACCAAGAATCATATAAAGAAATTGGTGATCCAGAAATTGTAACTAAAATTCAGCAGTACGAATTATCCTATCGTATGCAAATGGCGGTACCAGAAATTACTTCATTGCAAAATGAACCAGAGTCCATTGTAAAAATGTATGGACCTGAATGTTTGGTACCAGGTACTTATGCAGCAAACTGTTTATTAGCAAGAAAACTTTCTGAAAATGGGGTACGCTTTGTACAATTATATCACCAAGGATGGGATACCCATGGTAACTTACCTGCTGAATTAGAAGGACAATGTAAGGATATAGACCAATCATCAGCAGCCTTGATTCAAGATTTAAAACAAAGAGGTTTGTTGGATGAAACATTAGTAATATGGGGTGGTGAGTTTGGAAGAACCAATTATTGCCAAGGTGCATTAACTAAGGATAATTATGGTCGTGATCACCATCCAAAGTGTTTTACTATTTGGATGGCAGGTGGTGGGGTTAAACCTGGAGTGCATGGTGAAACAGACGAATTTGGTTATAATATTAATTCCTTGCCAGTGCATGTGCATGACTTCCATGCAACCATTATGCATTTAATGGGCGTTAAACATGAAGAATTTACCTACAAACATTTGGGAAGAAGATATCGCTTAACCGATGTTTCTGGAAATGTGATCAATGATTTAATTAGTTAGTAATGAATGTGAAAAAATGGACGGGTTTTGTAAATAATGCACTTTGGGTACTCAATCCCTTTTTATTATTGATTGCATTTTTTAATGAAAAATTAAAATTGGGCATTTATTTGGAGTGGTTTGGAAAAATGCACCCCTTGTTTTTACATTTTCCAATTGTGCTAGGCATCCTTATTGGTATCTATTACTTAGTAGATAAAAAAGGAAGTGTAGAGAGCAATAAACTGCATCCAATTTTAGTAGGTAATGCTTTTTTCGCAAGCGTCGTTGCCATCTTGGGTATCTTTTTATCCAAACAAGATAGTTATGATGATTCCTTACTTTTTGCGCATCAATGGGGTGGTATTGCAATAGCAATGATCGGTTGGGCTTTAATTTACTTACAACAATACAATCAGCGTTTTAAAAACAGCTATATTTTACGTGTTGAATTTGCAATGGTTTACTTATTAGTGATCATTATTTTCACGCACAAAGGAGCACAACTTACCCATGGCGGAAGTGTTATTAGCTTTCCGCAAAAGGAAACTGCCGAAAATACGCAAGTGGTCAAGGTGGTTACTGATTCAAATGCAACTTTATATGCAAGAGCGGTGGCACCTATTTTACAACAAAAATGTGTGAGCTGCCATGGTACAAATAAAGTAAAAGGAGAATTATTATTAAATACACCTGAAAATATTTTGAAAGGCGGAAAGAGTGGAAGTATTCTTACTGCTGACAAGGATAAGGAAGCTATGATGTTTGAAAGAATTCATTTAGATATCACGCATAAAAAACACATGCCTCCCGATGGTAAATTGCAATTAACTACCGAGGAAGTAGCTATTTTAAGCAGATGGATAAAAGCAGGTGGTGACTTTAAGACAAAAATGAATGAATTAGCAAAAACAGATACTTTGTTTTTATTGGCTAATAAATATACACCCGCAGATAATACGAAGGTGGAAGTGAAAACAGGTTTGCCAGATTTAGCGGAATACAATTCAAATTATTGCACTGTTAATTACTTATATCATGGTAGTGATGCTATTGAAGTTAACTTTTTTCAAGGTAGTTTTTACAGTAGAGATGTGTTAAAAAAATTAGAAAAACTAAAGGATCAAGTGATACGTTTGAATATGCAAGGCATGCCATTAACCAATGAGGATGTGAGCATCATAAGTCAATTTAATAATGTAGAAAATATTAATTTAAATTATACGAAACTTGATTTAAAAACAATAGAACCGCTAAAACAATTAAAAAAATTAAAGTTGTTGTCTATTTGTGGTTTAAGTTTTACCGAAAGTGAATTAACTAATTTTTTAAAGGGAAGCGCTATTGCAAATATTAATATTTGGTCAAGTGTCATTGGTAAAACACAGTTAGAAAAGCTAGCTGCCCGCTATCCGAAAACTAAATTTACCATTGGCGATAATTTAGAATCCAAGGTTTTAAAAATAAATCCTCCTACGATTGACCAAGACTCTTCTATTATTTCAAAGTTTTTGGATGTAAAAATGAAGCATATGCTAAATGGCGTCACGATTCGTTATACTTTGAATGGCGTTGATCCAGATAGTTTAACAAGTCCTATTTATAAAAATACCTTACGCCTAACTCGAAATACCAATTTAAAAATTAAAGTATTTAAGCCAGGGTGGATTAGTAGTGATATTATCCAACGCAATTTTTATAAGTCTGAAATTCGCCCTGATTCAATTTATTTGATATCATCACCAGATCAAAAGTATTTGGGTAATGGTGCTAAAACATTGGTGGACCTTGAACTAGGCGGTACTAATTTTACAAATAAAAAATGGTTGGGCTATAAGGATACCACGATGAAGTTTATGGTAATTTTTAATCAGCCGCGCGTTTTACACCAAGCTTTTTTAAATAGTTTAATTGATGTAGGTTCCTACGTTTTCCCAATCGTTTCCATTACCGTAGAAGGTAGTAATGATGGAATAAAGTTTGCGAAAATAACAGAAACCAAATTTCCATATGAGTTAACGCAAAAAGATGTGATGAAGGATATTAAAACATTTACGGTTGACTTTCCGAACAACACATCCTAC
>Ga0214168_1000206_pt1 | contig 23673 bp, 22 predicted proteins | sample LakMenepilimnion_FD_153002 | JGI IMG/M metagenome (GOLD analysis project Ga0214168, IMG submission 153002) | Freshwater microbial communities from Lake Mendota, WI - Practice 29OCT2010 epilimnion v4 | ecosystem: Environmental > Aquatic > Freshwater > Lake > Epilimnion/Euphotic zone | place: Lake...
GGACCATTTGATAGAAATACACCATCTGGATTGAGATCTGAAATTTCCTTGAATGAGACGTTGTATGGCATTACATGTGTTTCAACACCACGAGTTGAAAGAGCCCGAGGAGTTGCACCTTTGATTCCAAGATCAATAGCAGCAACTGTAAATTTCTTTGCTCCTTGGGCTGCAACTACATAACTCTGTTTAGTGGAAACATCTTCACTTAAATAAGAACCAGACATCTGCGGTTGTTTGCGTACTTCAATGACCATCTCTTCGCGTGTAAGGCTCTGCCCCGAGAAAATTCCAACACGCATGGCGCCGCGATCGCGCAAATGACGTGTCAAAGCGCGAGTATCGACCCCTGAAATCCCTACAATTTTCTGATCTATTAGCTCTTTTTCAAGAGATTTTTCACTCCGCCAATTACTGGTAATTGGAGAAGGATTTCGGACCACAAAACCTGACACCCATATTTTTTTTGATTCATTATCTTGGGTATTCATTCCCGTATTTCCAATATGAGGAGCAGTCATAACAACAACTTGTTTGTGATACGACGGATCAGTCAAAGTCTCTTGATAACCAGTCATGCCAGTTTGAAAAACAGCTTCACCAAAGGTTGTACCTTCAAAAGCCCATGAGGAACCTTCGAAGATTCGACCATCATCTAGGACTAAGAAGGCTTTACTCATCGACTATTTTCCGAATTTAACTGCTGAACTAATTCAGCGTTGCGCAAGGTTGGTACTCCCCTGAAGAAAGTTTCAGTAATCACGCCAGGTAGTTCCATTCCATGAAAAGGAGTATTGCGACTACGAGAGGCTACTAAGTTGCGGTCCACTCTCCAACTAGCCGCAGGGTCAATAAGAGTGAGATTTGCCATTTCGCCCACATTTAACTCGCCGCCTTGGTGTGCATACCTTCCGATACGCGCTGGGGATCTAGAAAAACGCTCGGCAACACCCTTCCAATCCAATAACTTCGTTTCAACCATGGTTAAAGCAATGATTGAGAGTGCAGTTTCTAATCCCAGCATTCCGAAGGCTGCTTCCTGCCATTCGCACTCTTTATTCTCTGCAGGATGTGGTGCGTGATCCGTAGCAACTATGTCAATAATGCCCTCAGCTAAAGCTTCCCGAAGTGCATGAACATCCTTTTCTGTGCGAAGAGGTGGATTCACTTTATAAACCGGATCATAGGAAGCAGCTAAATCATCTGTTAACAATAAATGATGCGGAGTTACTTCGGCAGTTACATTAATTCCACGAGCTTTTGCCCATCGAATAATTTCTACTCCACCTGCAGTTGTCACGTGGCAAACATGCAGTCGTGACTGAACGTGTTCAGTTAGTAAAACATCGCGAGCAATAATTGCTTCTTCGGCAACTGCTGGCCAACCCTTTAATCCCAGTACGGAAGAAACAACTCCTTCATTCATTTGAGCATTTACAGTTAAATCCGGATCTTGAGCATGCTGAGCGATAACCCCATCAAATTTTTTGACGTACTCAAGGGCCCGTCGCATTACGGCAGGATTTGAGACGCAATGGCCATCATCGCTAAATATTCGTACCGCCGCTGCGCTATCTGCCATCGCACCTATTTCAGATAGTTCGCTTCCTTGCAGGTTCTTTGTAACTGCTCCTATTGGGAAAACATCACATAAACCCGCTTCGACCCCTAGACGTAGCACTTGCTCTACTACACCTGCTGTATCAGCAACTGGAGATGTATTTGGCATTGCAGATAAAGCGGTGAAACCACCTTTGGCAGCTGCGCGAGATGCCGACAATACTGTTTCGGAATCTTCTTTACCAGGCTCGCGCAAATGGGTATGAAGATCAACTAAACCCGGGAGAATAATCTTCCCTGTTGCGTCAATAATTTGCGCACCACTATTTGGTGGATTTTCAAAACCACTGATCTTTCCATCTGAAATAAATATGTTCTTTTTGTTTCCATCATCGAGAGTTCCACCTGAAATGAAATATTTATTACTCATGCGAGTGCTCCTGACTCAATACCTTCACCAGTTAACAATGTATATAAAATTGCCATTCGAACACTCACACCATTGCTCACTTGCTCAACAATTACCGAACGAGCACTATCTGCTACATCAGCAGTTATCTCTAATCCGCGATTCATCGGTCCTGGGTGCATGATGATTGCATCTTTCTTCATCTTTTTCACTCGATCCGAATTCAAACCAAAATAGCGTGAGTACTCCCGTGCGTTTGGAAAGAACAGTTCGTTCATTCGTTCACTCTGTACCCGAAGCATCATGATTGCATCAACCTGCGGGATTAACTCATCGAAATCATAAGAGATTTTCGCAGGCCAACTTTCGATACCTACTGGTAACAGAGTTGGTGGAGCAACGAGAGTTACAGTAGCTCCAAGCTTTGAAAGCAAGAGAACATTTGAACGGGCAACTCGTGAGTGCAGAATATCGCCGACGATTGCGACGTGAATTCCCTTGAGATTTCGCGCACCATGCATCAGATGTTTACGCAGCGTGTATGCATCCAACAGCGCCTGACTTGGGTGTTCATGTGTTCCATCACCAGCATTAATCACTGTTCCAGACATCCACTGCGAAGAAGCTAAGCGATGCGCGGCACCTGATGCTTGGTGTCGAATAATGACTGCATCAGCGCCCATTGCCTGCAACGTTTGCGCTGTATCTTTCAAGGATTCACCCTTGCTGACACTCGAACCTTTGGCACTGAAATTGATGACGTCGGCAGATAATCTCTTAGCTGCTGCTTCAAAGGAGATACGTGTTCGCGTCGAATCTTCTGCGAAAAGATTGACAATCGTTCGTCCTCGAAGCGTTGGTAGTTTCTTCATAGGTGCATCAGATACTCGGGCCAATTCAACTGCGGTATCTAAAATCGCGATTGCTTCTATGTCACTGAGGTCATTAATTGAAAGAAGATGTTTCATAGTTCCAGAGCCTTACCAACTAGAACTTCATCAATCCCGTCAATCTCACTCAGATGAACCTTCACCGATTGTTCAAGTGAAGTCGGCAAATTCTTACCAACAAAATCTGCTCGAATTGGTAGCTCTCTATGACCTCTATCTACAAGTACAGCTAATTGCACTGTGCGGGGACGACCAATTTCACCGAGTGCGTCTAATGCTGCGCGAATAGTTCGACCTGAGAAGAAGACATCATCGACTAGAACAACATCTTTACCTTCGATTCCAGCAGGCGGAATTTTTGTCGGCATCAATGCACGTGGTGGACGCAGACGAAGATCATCGCGATGAAGAGTTATATCTAACGTACCCACTGGAACGCTCTTTGATTCGATACCGTCGATAATTGCCGCTATTCGATGTGCCAAATGCGCACCTCGCGTTGGGATTCCTAACAGCACTAAATTTTGCGAACCACCATTGCGTTCAAGAATTTCATGAGAAATGCGAGTTAAAGCTCTCGCTATATCTGCCGAAGGCAGGGCAACGCTCATTTAAATCTCCTTCCCCACCTCGCAGGATGGGTCGTTAAAGGATGCGGGGGAAGAATAGCACCAATTCAGTTACCTCTGTGGATAGAAAACTTCGGCGTTTCCCAGCATGAATTAGATTCGCTGACATGCCAATTAACGCAGATACACCTTCAAGTGCGGAATCACTGGGCCACCTTCTTCGCGAAATTCGCCTGAGCAGGAAATGGAGTCTGAAGGATTTTGAAATCGCTAGCAATGGATTAATCAAGGATGTTGTTCTTGGATCCTATGAACGAGGATCTCGTTCTATCTCTGTCTCGAAATTACAAACAATATCGACGACATATGACATACCAATCAGTGCTTTTTTCGCGAAGGATAAAACAGATCGACCCGCAGTGAATGACAATCGGGTGATTATAGATTTACGTAAAGTGCAAAAAGAGATGAAACATTCCAGATCAGATGTTTGCGTAGTTCTTGATCAATTTACGCGTTCAATTATCAACCTTCGCAGAGATTGGAATGGCGAGATACTCTCACTTCGATCAAGTGACATCTTATTTTTATCAATGATGACTTCTACTGAAAACGAAAAATTTGAGGCTTTCTTCTTCACTAGATATTGAGATCGCCACGAATAGATGCGATTCTGCCCAGCACGCCATGGATGTAGCCTGAAGATTCTTCTGTAGATAACTCCTTGGCCAAAGCTAATGCCTCATCGATAGCAACAGCTTCCGGTACATCTTCTTGCCACAAAATTTCGTAAATTCCGAGGCGAAGAATATTTCTATCCACTGCGGGTAGTCGATCCATATCCCAACCCTTTGCATAAGTTGAGATGAGCTCGTCAATCTTGCGCTTATTGGTATCAACACCGGCTATTAGCGTTTTTGTATATTCACGGATAGGTCTGGCATCAGGTCCCTCTTCAACTACATCACGAAGTGCCAACAAATCAACCGAAGCTTTTCCACGAATGTCTGATTCGTAGAGAAGATCGAGAGATTGTTTTCGGGCTTTACTTCGTGCCGACACTTTTAGGCGCGACCTTGGTACGAACCATCTCGAGTGTCAACTAGAACTTTCTCATCTTGCTTAATGAAGAGTGGAACCTGAATCTCGATACCTGTTTCAACTGTTGCTGGCTTAGTGCCACCAGATGAACGATCACCTTGGATACCAGGTTCTGTGTAAGTAATAGTGAGTACAACTGATGCTGGCAATTCGATATACAAAGGATTGCCTTCATGTACAGCCACTATTGCTTCAGTATTTTCTAACATGTAATTCACGGCGTCACCAACAACATCTGATGAAATATTAGTTTGATCAAATGTCTTGTTATCCATAAAAACGAAGTCTTCGCCATCTTTATACAAGAAATTCATTTCGCGTTTTTCTAGGATGGCAACATCAATCTTCACGCCAGCATTAAAGGTCTTATCGACAACTTTTCCTGTAAGTACAGACTTAAGTTTAGTTCTTACGAATGCTGGGCCTTTACCTGGTTTAACATGTTGGAATTCAACAACGTTCCATAATTGACCTTCAATATCTAACGTCATTCCATTTTTAAGATCATTCGTTGTTGCCACTTGTATAACCACGCTTTTCCAGTATCAGGCCTAATTGGCCCGGCTATCGATTGCCGATAGTCAAGGGTGTAAGGATACCCGTTAAAGAAGAGCTTTTAACGCGCTCATTGCCAATGCGTATGAGTTAGGACCGAACCCACCAATAGTTCCATTGGCCACACCAGAAATCACGGAAGTGTGGCGAAATTCTTCACGAGCTAATGGATTTGATAGATGTACTTCAATTAGCGGGGATTTCACTAACTCAGCTGCATCTCGTATCGCGTATGAGTAGTGAGTAAAAGCCGCCGGATTGATAATCACTGGATAGGAATTATCGGCTGCTTCATGAAGCCACGAGATTATTTCGGACTCATCATCACTTTGGCGAACATCAGCAGTAAAACCATGCGAAGAGGCTGAGGACTCAATCAAATTAACGAGTTGCGGATAACTCAGATCTCCATAGATCGAGGAGTCTCGAATATCTAATCGAGAAAGATTAGGCCCATTAATTACTAGTACCTTCATTGGGTTATTTTCTCATACGCAGCAGAAAGATCTTCAATGCTTAAACCTTCGATTCGCTGTGTCTTGCCAGGTGATGAAAGGCCGACAAAACGCAGCGTATTGCCCCGTGACTTCTTATCAACACTCATCAGCGCATGAAGTTGAGGCAGAACTCCGCGTTCATAGGAAATCGGTAAACCTATCTTTTTGAGCAATTCAATGTGCAATGAGACATCGCTCTCAGATAAACCACAATGCTTGGCTGACAGATGTGCCGCAAAAACAAGACCAATCGATACGGCTTCCCCATGACGCAAGGAGAAATTTGAATGTCGTTCTACAGCGTGGCCAAGAGTGTGCCCATAGTTGAGAACTTCACGCTGATAACTCTCCTTGAAATCCGTACTTACGACTTTGGCTTTAACTGAAACAGATTTTTCGATGAGTTGATCTAGTAAGTTGGAGTTATCGCGATCTCTATCTATCTCAAAATTCTTCATTATTTCCAGGATGCTTGAATCAGCGATAAAACCACTTTTAATCACTTCAGCTAACCCAGCTGCTATATCTCGGGTGGGCAATGTTTTCAGCCAACTTGAATCAATAATTACTTTTTTTGGTGAATGAAAAGCACCAATAAGATTTTTACCGTACTCACTATTTATTCCGGTTTTTCCGCCAACTGATGCATCAACCATTCCAGCTAGAGTTGTAGGAACTGCAATCCAATCTATACCGCGCATCCAAGTCGCACTCAAGAAACCTGCAACATCTGTAACTGTTCCCCCGCCAATACCCACAACAACATCGGAACGCGTGAACCCGGCTGCACCCATCCAATCCCACATTTTTGCAATGGTTTGAGTTGATTTAGCCGCTTCGCCATCAGGCATTGGAAAATAATGAACTTCGGAATCTATAGATATTTTAGGGATAGATTCTTTTTGTGTTTCAGAGAAAACTATTGCTACTCGAGAATAGCCAGATAGGGTTGAAACTAGTTCATTGAGCCAGTCGTTACCGATTACAACATCATATTGATGCTCGGAGCTAACCGTAATAACGCTCATGCGAGAAGTGTAACAATCTGAGCAGCAGCTTCGTTTGGCGTTAATTTGTCAGTAACCACGCAGTGATGCGCAAGCGATTCATAAATTGGACGTCGAACGTTCATGAGTTCTTGCCATTGGGCTCTTGGATTGCCTAAAAGAAGTGGACGATCTCTGTTAAATCCAACACGAGGTGCAGCGCCAGCAAGTGATACATCTAGGAAAACTACAGGTGCGCCACAACTCTTAATTGCAGATTGTGCAAGATCGGACAGGGGTGCTCCCCCACCAAGGCTTAGGACTCCAGTATGAGTATTGATTTGATAGAGGAGAACTTGCAACTCTTTTTCACGAAAATACGGTTCGCCTTTATCTACAAATATCTCGCTTATGCTCAGATTCTCTTGCTCGGCTATTACGGAGTCCGTATCTACAAATTCATCATTTAGCAGACGAGCCAATGATTTACCAACGCTAGATTTGCCCGCGCCAGGTGGTCCAATCAAAATAACGCGTGGAGGCATTTTATTTGAAACGTAAATTTTTCATGTAAGACTCAAAGTTTCTTCGCGTTTCAGAAACACTATCTCCACCGAATTTTTCAAGGACTGCTTCAGCAAGCACCAATGCTGCCATCGCTTCTGCAACGATTCCTGCTGCAGGAACTGCGCATACATCTGAGCGTTGATTAATTGCCTTCGCAGCATCGCCAGTGGCCACATCGATAGTGTCAAGCGCTTTTGGAACAGTTGAAATGGGTTTCATGGCAACGCTAATTCGCAGAATTTCTCCATTAGACATACCGCCTTCTGTGCCTCCTGCGCGATCAGTACGTCTGACAATTTTTCCTGATTGATTCTTTTCAATTTCATCATGCGCTACAGATCCGCGGCGAGTAGCAGTTAAAAACCCATCACCAATTTCTACACCCTTGATTGCTTGGATGCCCATCATGGCTCCTGCAAGCCGTGAATCTAATCGGCGATCCCAATGAACATGAGAGCCAAGTCCTGGAGGTGCGTTGAAAACTAGAACTTCGCAGACACCACCTAAAGTGTCACCATCTGAATGTGCTTTTTCTATTTCTGCAATGATTAATTCGCTAGTTTTTTCATCTGCACATCTGACAGGATTCGCATCAATTTTCAACTGATCATTTTCATTAGGTAGAACAGCATCATCTGGAACTCGAACTCCACCAATTGAAATCACGTGACTAAGAATCTTAATTCCAACACTTTGTTCCAAAAAGGCTCTTGCTATCGCTCCCAAAGCAACCCGTGCTGCCGTTTCGCGCGCACTCGCACGTTCTAAAATTGGTCTAGCGTCATCAAAATCGTACTTCTGCATTCCGACCATATCTGCGTGTCCTGGTCGCGGACGAGTTAATGGTGCATTGCGTGCTAGACCAATTAGTTCCGACTCATCAACTGGATCAGCTGACATGACTTTTTCCCATTTTGGCCACTCTGAATTACCAACTTCAATTGCTATCGGACCACCTTGAGAGATACCTAAACGAATACCACCTTTAATGGTGATTTTATCTGCTTCAAAATTTTGTCTTGCTCCGCGTCCAACACCTAATCTGCGACGCGCTAAATCTTTATCAATTTGTTCTGTAGATATTTTTATATGCGCAGGAAGCCCCTCCACGATTGCGGTAAGAGCGGGACCATGTGATTCTCCAGCAGTAAGCCAACGCATTGTCCTATTGTGGCAGAAGAAGTCCCATTGGGGCGTACAAATAAAGCCCCACAGCTAGAAAAATGCTAGGCGCCATCGCTATGCGATTAGGAAATCTTCTTTGTTGCAAGTATTGAAGGCCTATCTGCATGAAGCAAGCGCAACATAGTGACAAAAAGTAAATCGAGATAGAACGAACTCCAACATGCAAGTATCCAAAGGCCAGAACTGATATCAATTTAACATCACCAAAACCGATACCGGATTGGATAGGCAAGAGGATCCCTATTATATACAAAAATAGAAATATAAAGAGATATAGAAATCCGGCAGCAGTCTGAGAAACTATGTTGGCTTGTAGAAACGAAATTATGGAGAGCAAAAAGAAAAAAGCTGACACATCGCGGTTCTTGATTCGAAATGTTCGTAGATCTTGGATTGAGATTCTGAATCCAAAGAAAATCAGAATGAGAAGCGCAGTGTGATTCACTCACCCAGGCTAAAGTGCGAACTCATTCCTGAGGAAAATTGTTAATTCATCTGTGGGGACCTGTTCGCCTGTGAAGAACTTAACTTGCTCAACTCCCTGAGCGATTAAAAGCTCTAGTCCCCCCATAATTTTGCCTCCCGCTTGCTTCCATGAATGTGCAAACTCAGTTGGCCACGGGTCATAGAGTGCGTCAAAGAATACTCCTGCTGGTTTAGACAGAAGGTTTTGGGCGAATTCATCCAAAGCAAACTTCGGTGTCGTATTGATTACCAAATCAGATTCACGAAGATGATCGCTAAATTCCCATGGTAGAAAATTTATAGATGAGTGAAGTAGGCACTCTTTCATCGATTTCTCTCGATCCGGATTTCTATGAAGAACTTCAATACTGGTGGAAGCAGAATCAAATGCAGCGGCCGCAGCGCGCGCTGTTGCGCCAGATCCGATTATTACCACTGAGGATGGATCCTCCGCTTTATGCATTTGCCATGCATTTTTGAAACCAATTACATCTGTTGAATACAACTTCCAAATACCATTTTCATTTACTAATGTATTTCCACTCTTAATTCTGTGTACCAGAGGATCTATGAAATCCACACAACTGAGTGCTTCTTCCTTTAGAGGCATAGTGAGTGAAAATCCACTCCACGAATCAGTTTTGTCTGCCAGAAACTCACGCAAACTTCCCGTCGATACTTCAAATGAAGAATACGTCCCAGAAATATTCAAAAATTTATATGCTGCGGCATGTAAACGTGGTGAAAGCGAATGCGAAATCGGAGAACCAAGAACAGCAGCCTTAATCAATTAAACGCACCCGCTTTCCTATTCTTGGTGTACAAAACTTTCCATTGATTAAACTCATCGAAATTAGATGTGAATCGCGTATCTCCCGGACTAACAGTAATGAAGTACAACCAATCTCCGTCCGCCGGATTTAGGGCGGCCTTCAAAGCATCTACGCCTGGATTACCGATAGGTCCGGGAGGCAAGCCGTATTTACGATACGTGTTGTAATCAGATTTTACCAAGGTTGATTTTCTGCTGACGAAAATGCTTCCTCTAGCCTTAACTGCGTAGTTAATTGTTGAATCCATTTGCAAAGGCATTCCTATTTTCAATCTATTTCGAATAACTCGCGAGATTTTTTCAAAATCTTGGATATCACCTTCGGCCTGAATAATTGAAGCAACTACCAATAACTTCTGAGCACTCAAGAGCGGATCTTGCGATAAAGGCAAAGAGTTAGTTTTGAATTCAAACTTACTGATCATCGATTGCAGTGCTTCTAGTGCGGTGGTTCCCTCTGTAAAGCTGTACTGGGCGGGAAAGAGCAATCCCTCTAGAATTTTATAGCCTTGAGGTAACTTCACTTCCGAAACTGCTTTTGTTATCTCGGCGCGATCAAAACCGTTCTTTTCTAGCATTGAGAAAATCTCAGAATTCCAAGCACCCTCAAAAACTCTTACAAGATTTGGCATTCGAGACGCATCTAAGAGTTGATCAAGAGCCTGCTTGGCTGAAATTTTTACATTAAGAAGATGAATTCCAGGAGCGATTCTGGATGCGCGTGAATCTGCTATAGCCAACTTAAAAAAACTTTGAGATGACTCAATAACTCCGGCAGAAAAAAGCTGCTTCGCAATTGCCGAACCTGTCGATCCTGGTGCTATGTCGATTTCAATTAACTCTTCATCGGAGGAGATTGAACGATCAGGAAAATTAGCAGAACTAGAACCATTAGAGCGAACTTCATGCGCAACAAAAGTGAAGGAAAAGACAAGAGAAAAAGCTAGCAGCACTCGAATCAACGCTGACCTATTCATGCTATTTTCTTTTTTCAATTGCTAAGGCCTGTTCAAGGATTGCAACCGCGGCAGCTTGATCGATCGCCGCTTTACTCTCCCTAGTACTCATGCCAGATTCTTTCAATTGTTTCGCAGCGCCAACCGTAGACAATCTCTCGTCCACCATTGAACAAGTTATTCCCGAGCGTTCTGAAATTGAATCCTTGAATTCTTCTGCTTTCAACATTGAGGCACTTGGTGCACCTGACATATGTTTAGGAGCTCCAACATAGATATGAATTGGTTCATATTCTTCAATCAACTCATCAATTTGTTCCCAAAGATGTTCATCATTATTTTTAAGAGTAATTACTGGTGTCGCTAAAATGCCATCTGGATCGCAAACCGCAACACCAATTCGTACATCACCATAATCAAAGGCCAAACGTCGCCCTCGTAGCATTTATTTTCCAGAAATTACTTGTTCGATTGCTAAAAGTGCGTCAGCAATCTTGGAAACTTCCGTGCCTCCGCCTTGAGCGAAATCATCTTTGCCGCCACCGCCACCGCCAAGAATCGCAGACCCAATCTTTACTAAAGCGCCGGCCTTCACGCCCGCTGCTCTTGCTTCATCGCTAGTTGCGACAACAAGAACTGGTCTTGAATCAGCAACGCTAACTAAAACAACAACACTAGAAGATAACTTCCCCCTTAAATCCAAAGCAATGGTTCGAAGGTTTTCGCTATTGATTCCATCTGATAACTGAGAACTAATAAGAGAAATTGAGCCGATCTTCTTCACATTCTTAAGAAGCTCTGAGCTTTTTGCTAAAGCAGCATCTGTACGTAATGTTGCCAATTCTTTTTCAATCTCTTTAATCTTATTTATGAGATCAGAGATTCTTTCGGGCAACTCTTCAACGCGAGCCCCTTTTATAATTTCCGTGAGTGAGCTGAGCAGGACATGTTCTCGAGCTAAGAATTTAAATGCGTCAGCGCCCACCAAAGCTTCCACACGTCGTACACCAGCTCCGATAGAAGATTCACTTAGTAATTTCACAACTCCTAATTGACCTGATCTGGAAACGTGAGTGCCTCCACACAATTCGCGAGCCCAATCACCAACACTAACTACTCGTACTTGGTCACCATACTTCTCACCAAAGAGAGCCATTGCTCCAAGCTTCTTAGCTTCTGCTTGCGTCATAACCTCGGCGCTCACTTCAAGATTATCTAGCAGCAAAGTATTTACTCGAGATTCAACTTCGTTTAACACTGAATCTGGCACAGCCCCTGTTGCAGGAAAATCGAATCTAAAGCGACCTGGTGAATTCTCTGATCCTGCCTGCGTTGCTGTTTCACCAAGAATTTCGCGAAAAGCTTTGTGAACCATGTGCGTTGCGGTGTGGGCGCGCGAAATAGCTTCGCGTCGTTCATTATCTATCTGCGCCAATACAGCACTACCAACTTCAATACTTCCGCTGCGAACTCGTCCGCGGTGAACGCTGATTCCTGGTACTGGTGTTTGTACATCATCAATTTCAATAACCGCACCATTAGCAAGAGTGATCAAACCACCATCTGCTAACTGGCCACCACCTTCGGCATAAAAAGGCGTTCTGTCCAATATCACTTCAATGTCATCGCCTGATTTTGCTGATTGCACTGATGTGCCATCACTAACCAGAGCTTTAATAATTGACTCACTCTCTTGCTGCGTATAACCAATGAATGCAGTAAGCCCATTCGCATCAGCAATTGATCGATAGACGCTTACGTCGGTATGACCGCTTTTCTTGGCTTTTGAGTCAGCCTTAGCTCGATCACGTTGCTCTTTCATCAAGCGTCGGAAGCCATCTTCATCAACTTCTAAACCTTCTTCGCGTGCCATTTCTAAAGTTAGATCAAATGGGAAACCATATGTATCGTGCAATTTAAAGGCTGCATCTCCAGAAATCTTGCTTCCTTTTGTTTTTTTGATTGCAGCACTTTCAACCTCAAAAATTGATGTACCGCTCTTTAATGTTTGCAAGAAAGTATCTTCTTCAGCTTTCGTTACGGCCAAAATACGGTCGCTTTCGATTTTGAGCTCAGGGTACTGAGGGGACATTGCACCGATTGCAGCCTTGGTTAACTCATTCATAATCGAATCTTCAGATCCAAGTAAACGCATATTACGAATCGTTCTACGCATCATTCGGCGCAGAACATATCCGCGGCCCTCATTGCCCGGCGTTACGCCATCACCAATTAACATCGCTGACGTGCGAGCGTGATCGGCAACAACGCGCAAAGCAATATCTGATTTTTCATCCTTGCCATATTTAACGCCGGTTAACTCTGAGGCACGCTTAAGGATTTGTGCAGTTGTATCGATTTCATAGATATTTTCTACGCCCTGCAATAGTGCAGCCATTCTTTCTAGACCAAGACCAGTATCAATGCTCTTCGCTGGCAACTCTCCAAGAATTGGGAAATCATCTTTTCCAGAACCAGCGCCTCGTTCATTTTGCATGAAGACCAAATTCCATACTTCCATGTAACGATTCTCATCGGCGATTGGTCCGCCTTCGATACCGTAATCAGGGCCACGGTCGTAATAAATTTCGGAGCATGGTCCGCATGGACCTGGGACTCCCATCGACCAGAAGTTATCTTCCATGCCGCGTCGTTGAATTCTTTCTAATGGAATACCAATTTTCTTATTCCAAATTTGAACTGCTTCGTCATCACTGTGAAAAACAGTTACCCATAACTTCGATTCCGGAAAACCATAGCCACCATCTGCAATAGGGCGAGTTAATAGGTCCCATGCCAATGCGATTGCACCTTCTTTGAAATAATCCCCAAAAGAAAAGTTTCCGCACATCTGAAAAAAAGAAGCGTGACGAGTGGTTTTTCCAACCTCATCGATATCTAATGTTCGAACGCATTTTTGTACCGAAGTCGCACGCTTAAATGGTGGCGTTACTTCACCAAGGAAATAAGGTTTAAATGGAACCATTCCAGCATTTACGAGCAACAAATTGGGGTCATCAGCAATTAGTGAAGCTGATGGAACTACTGTGTGCAGTAAACCTTCACGGTTATCAGATTCAAAGAAGCGCAGCCAGCGCGAACGGATCTCGGCGGATTCCACTTGTGGGGATCACTCAGCCTTCTTCTTCTTTTTCTTCGTGCGACTCTTGCCCATTTGTGCTGCTGTAACTAGCGCTCCAGCAACTTTTAACGCCGGACCGCTCTTATCGATTAGTCCGGTCGTTGCACTTGTAATTTTCTCGGAAATGTCTTCAACATTCTTAGTGATGCGATTAAAACTTTGTAGTGGTCCATTGACCAAGGTAACTGTGGTGTGAACTTCTTCTATAAGAGGAGTTGTTTCTTCGGTAACAGCCTTGAGGGAAGCTTTTGCTTCATCTATAAAACGTCCAACACGAATAACGGCATAACTAATTGCTATCGCAATTACTAGAAGGGATGACGCGGCAATAATTGTTGCAATTCCGCCTGGGCCCATAACGTCCTCCTCTGATTGCGCAGTTAGAAACTCCTACAAGGAGAGCCTACCCGATTGCCTTACTTGGCTCCCTCTTTTGGAGCCCCATCTATTCCGCTCTCTTTGCGTTGTGCGGGAGTAATTGGAGTTGGCGCGCCAGTCAACGGATCTCCACCACTGGCAGTTTTAGGAAACGCAATAACTTCTCGAATTGAATCTGAATGTGAAAGTAGCGCGCATAATCTATCTAATCCAAGTGCGATTCCACCGTGTGGCGGTGGGCCATAGTTAAAGGCTTCAAGTAAGAATCCAAATTTACTTGCAGCTTCTTCATCACTTAAACCAATAACTGTGAATACATCTTTTTGCATAGAACGATCGTGAATACGGATAGAACCGCCACCTAGTTCTGTTCCATTAAGAACGATGTCGTATGCGTAAGCAAGCGCACTTGCAGGATCTTTTGCGAATGTCTTTGCATACTCTGGCTTTGGACCAGTAAATGGGTGATGCACAGCGGTCCAACCGTTGTTATCAGTTGGTTCAAACATCGGAGCATCAACAATCCAGACAAATTCCCAACGATTGCTATCGATTAGGTTGCAGCGCTTTCCAATTTCTAGGCGAACAGCACCAAGTAAATTCAATGAAGCGGTGCGCTCCCCTGCTGCAAAAAAGATTGCATCCCCTTGCTTTGCACCAACGTGAGCAGCGATGTTTGCGGCTTCACTCTCAGTTAAATTCTTTGCTACTGGTCCACCGAGTGTGCCATCTGCTGCCACAAGAATATAAGCGAGACCTTTTGCACCACGAGCTTTCGCCCAATCTTGCCAAGCATCGAGTTCCCGTCTTGGCGAATCAGCTCCACCTGGCATAACAACTGCGCCTACATATGGAGCCTGGAAAACTCTGAAGGTAGTGTCTTTGAAAAATTCTGTGCAATCCACAAGTTCTAGATCAAAACGTAAATCTGGTTTGTCTGAGCCGTATCGAGCCATTGCATCGAGATAGGTCATACGAGGAATTGGTAAAGCGATCTGATAATCAAGAACTTCTTTCCAGACCTTTACCAAGATTTTTTCTGCCACTGCCAAGATATCTTCTTGGTCAACAAAGGACATCTCAATATCTAGTTGAGTAAACTCTGGTTGGCGATCGGCTCTGAAGTCTTCATCTCTGAAACAACGAGCAATTTGGTAGTACTTCTCCATACCCGCAACCATCAACAATTGCTTGAACAGCTGTGGGGATTGAGGAAGTGCATACCAACTGCCTGGCTGAAGACGTACAGGTACTAAGAAATCTCGAGCACCTTCAGGAGTTGATCGAGTCAGATATGGAGTTTCGATTTCTAAGAATGCTTCATCTTCCATTACTCGGCGAATAGTTGAAGTAACTTTTGAACGCAAACGTAAATTCGCTGCCGGTCCTTCACGGCGAAGATCGAGATAGCGATACTTCAATCGAACTTCTTCCGAAATTTCTACGTCATCGCCACTGTCTACTGGAAATGGAAGTGCCGCTGCTTCGCTCAAAATAACAACGTCATCGCCCATAATTTCAATGGCGCCAGTTGGGACTGCAGAATTTTCATTACCAGCTGGTCTTGCGACAACTTCACCAGTAATTTTTAAACACCATTCAGCGCGGAGTGCTCCCGCAATTTTTTCATCGCGAATAACCACTTGTACCCACCCTGTTGAATCACGAAAATCAATAAATGCAACGCCACCGTGATCGCGGCGACGGGAAACCCATCCAGCAAGGGTGACGCTCTGTCCCACATGGGAGGCGCGAAGCGTTCCAGCTCCGTGAGTGCGCAACATTTAACAGCCTCTTTTTCTAATGTTAATTACTTCGAAGAAACGCTCTGAAGATGTTCCTGCAAGGAGGTAAGAGTAACCGAAGATGTCTTGCCCGTGCTCATCTCCTTGAGTTCTACGGCTCCGCTAGCAATTTCGCTATCACCAAGAACTATTACATAAGCAGCGCCACTCTTATCGGCGGCCTTCATCGAACCTTTCAAAGCCCGATCACCAAAAGATATTTCAACGCGCAAACCTGAACTTCTTAACTCCTGGGCAATAGTTAATGCGGCAGTTTTGCTCTCATCTCCAAGCGGGATAATAAACAGATCTGATGTGAACTCTTGATCAAAGGAAATACCTTCAGCATCTGCTGCTAATACACATCGATCGATACCGAGGCCAAAGCCGATACCTGAAAGTTCTTGTCCACCAAGTTCAGACATAAGCCCGTCATACCGACCGCCTCCACCGATACCTGATTGAGCACCCAATAATTCGTGAACAAATTCAAAAGTTGTGCCGGTGTAATAATCCAAACCTCGAACCATCCTTGGATTGACTGTGAACTCGACGCCAAGTGCCTTCAAGTGTTTTTGTACAGATTCAAAGTCTTTTCGTGACTCCTCTGACAAGTAATCAAGGAGTAAAGGGGCTTTGTTCATCTGTTTTTTTACTTCTTCACGCTTGTCATCAAAGAGACGAAGAGGATTGATTTCCGCACGTTTTTTCGTGGCATCATCTAATTCCAATTTTTCAATATACGAAACCAAGTCGACTCGATGTTTGGCTCGCGATTGAGCGTCACCTAAAGAAGTGATTTCTAGTCGATATCTCTTTAAGCCGATCGCTTTAAATCCTGCATCGGCAATTGCAATTACTTCAGCATCTAACGCACTATCTTGGATTCCGATCGCTTCAATACCAACTTGATAGAACTGACGATATCTACCGGCTTGAGGTCGTTCAGCACGAAAAAAAGCACCGCTGTAATAAAGTTTTGCAGGCAGCTGACCACGATCTAAACCGTGTTCAATCACTGCACGCATTACGCCGGCCGTGCCTTCTGGGCGAAGTGTTATTGAGCGTCCGCCGCGATCTTCAAATGTGTACATTTCTTTAGATACAACATCGGTTGATTCTCCAACGCCTCGAGTGAACAACTCTGTATCTTCGAAAACTGGTAACTCGATTAATTCATAACCAGCATTTCTAGCTGGGTTGAGAAGGGCTTCTCTTACTGATTCGAATTTTCTTGATTGTGGTGGAACGTATTCACTCACACCTTTAGGAGCTTGGATTTGATCTCTTTTACTCATCGTTTCCCTGATTTCTTGGCCGCATCAATGAGATAAGGATTTGTTTTTCTTTCATGTCCAATATTTGTATCAGGGCCATGTCCAGGCAATACGCGAAGATCATCAGAGAGTGTTAAAACCTTATTAACCAAAGTTTCTTGCATTGATTGAGCAGAGCCCGAAGGTAAATCCGTTCTTCCAATTGCTCCTGCAAATAAAACGTCACCACTGATCAGAACCTCTTCATTTACCTTAAACATGAGAGAACCTCGAGTATGACCCGGGGCATGAATTGCTTGAAATTTCATGCCTAGCATTTCAACTTCAGCTCCATGCCGCAATTCTCGTACATCGCTGGGTTCGGAAAAGTCCATTGCGCTTAATGTCGCTAAAAATTCAGGACCGTGAGCCCGTTCTGGGTGCAATAACAAGGCTCGATCTTCGCTATGAATGTAGGCGGGAATCTCATACCCGTTGGCAACCGGAACAATTGAAAAAGTATGATCCAAATGACCGTGAGTGATGATTGCAGCAACGGGTTTTAATTTGTGCTCACTTAAAACCATTGCAACTGTGTCGGACACATCAGGCATTCCAGGATCGACAATGACACATTCACCTCCAGGTTTGTCGGCGATGATCCAGCAATTGGTTGCAAACATCGGGGCAGCAAAGGAGGTGATGAACACGGTGATTTCCCTTCAGCTACGCCTATTTATGGAGCTTGCTGCGCGGGAAATTTCGCCGCGCTCATGGGTACAGGGTACCTTTTACCTTCACCAAGCCGCCTGACCAACTCGATTTGAAGCTCCTTAATCAAAGAATTGAAGAGATTTAAGAATTGGTCCAATAGCGAAGATCGAAATCGATTAACGCGCTGAAGGGAAGACCATGTCCGACATCAATCCAACATCTATTTCAATTCCAACTTCTGCAGCATCTGCATTAATTGGTGATCCAGCCAAATTTGGATACGTGGCTCCTGATGGAACGGTCTTTGTAAAAACTTCAACTGGCGATAAAGCAGTGGGTTCATATCCAGGCAAGAGTGCTGAAGAAGCTCTTGCTTATTTTGTGCGAAAGTTCGAAGCAGTTGCTTCTGAAATTGCTCTCCTTGCCGCGCGAATTACGAGTGGTGCCATGGTTCCATCTGATGCCCTTGCATCCGTTAAAAAATTGCGTGACCAAGTTAAAGAAATAAATGCAGTGGGCGACCTTGAAGCTCTTGCTAACTCGGTAGACCAACTAGAACCACTCATCGAAGGACATCGCGGTGCCTATGAAGCGAAGAAGGCTGCTGCCGAAGCTGAGAAAAGTGCAAAGCGCGCACAAGTTCTTGTTGAAAAAGAAAAAATTGTTGCAGAAGCTGAATCTCTTGCGCTTTCAGAGAGTTGGAAAACCACAGGTGATCGCCTTAAGGAATTACTAACTGAGTGGAAGTCTGCACCTCGTCTGGATAAGAAAACCGACACAGATTTGTGGAAGCGCTTTTCGGCATCTCGAAACAAATTCGATAAGCGTCGTCGCGCACATTTCGCCAATCTCGAAGCTACAACATCAGTCGTAACAGATGCCAAGAAGAATTTAGTTGCCGAAGCTGAGAAGCTCGCGACTTCAACGGATTGGGTAGCAACAGCTAAGGCTTACAAGTCACTCATGGATCAATGGAAAGCGGCAGGTCGCGGTAAGCCATCTGATGATGCAAAACTTTGGGCAAGATTCAAAAAAGCACAGGATCAATTCTTCCAAGCAAAGGGTGCTGATCTAGAAAAGCGCGAAGTTACAATGACTGCCAACCTAGCGAAGCGCGAAGAACTCATTGTTCAAATTGAAGCCCTAGTGCCATTTACAGATGTTAAAGATGCAAAGAATAAATTCAGAGATCTTGCTCGCTCATGGGAAAAAATAGGAATGACTAATCGCGATAAGCGCGCAGCCCTTGATGCTCGTGTAAGCAAAGTGGAAGAAGCGATCAAATCAGCGGAAGCAGAGATATGGCGTAAAACAGATCCTGCAGCTAAAGCACGCGCTGCAGAAGTTGTTGCTCAACTTCAAGGTGCAATCGATAATTACGAGAAGATCGCAGCGAAAGCAACGAGTGCTGGCAATGCGAAGAAAGCCGCCGAAGCCTTGGAATCTGCAGCTGCTAGACGTACCTGGCTTGAAGAAGCACAGAAATCACTAGCTGAATTTAATTAATTGTTTGTAGTGCGGTAAACGTCGTACACACCTTCAATTGAACGCACGGCTGTTAGCACAGCATCTAAGTGCGTTGCATCAGCCATTTCAAATGTGAATCTAGATATAGCGACTCTGTCTTTTGTCGTGCTTACCGCTGCGCTCAGAATATTTACATGCTGTTCAGATAGCGTTCTGGTTACATCAGCAAGCAAGCGTGCTCGATCGAGTGCTTCCACTTGAATATTAACCAAGAATAAACTTGATGCTCCATCAAGCCATTTAACGCCAACGATGCGATCACTCTGATGTAGTCGCAGGTCATCTGCGTTTACGCAATCAGTTCGGTGCACCGAAATTCCACTACCTCGAGTAATAAAACCCATAATTGGATCTCCTGGAACTGGGGTGCAACAACGCGCAAGCTTCACGAGTACATCATCAATACCTTCAACTTTTATAGCGCTACTTGAACGTTTAGCAACAGGTGCTCCCCCAGGAATGAAATCCATCGTTGGTTCGGGATGTGAATCTTCCACACCCATAAAGAGAACCAATTTATCGATGATGGCAGCAGCAGAAACATGTCCATCACCAACTGCTGAATACAACGCTGAAATATCTGGATATCTCAATTCGTGCGCTAGTTCTAACAATGCATGTCCCGCAAAGATCTTCTGTAGAGGCAGCCCTGCTTTGCGCATTTGTCGTGCAATTGATTCGCGACCAGCTTCAATTGCTTCTTCGCGACGTTCCTTGCTAAACCAAGCCTTGATCTTTGACCTAGCCCGAGGACTCTTTACAAAATTTAACCAGTCTCGAGATGGCGCGGCAGAATCACTCTTGTTCGTTACAACTTCAACTACATCGCCATTATTAAGTCGAGTATCTAGTGGAACTAAGCGACCATTGATTTTTGCGCCCGCACATCTATTGCCAACATCTGTATGCACTGAATAAGCAAAATCAACTGGAGTTGATCCACCCGGCAGAGCAACAACACTGCCCTTGGGAGTAAAGACGAAAACTTCAGGTGTACCTAAATCAAAACGGAGTGCTTCTAGGAATTCAGATGGGTCTTCTGTCTCCTTTTGCCATTCATGGAGTTGGCGTAACCACAACATCTGCGGTGAAGACGAGTTTGTATCTGTGCCGTGCTTGTATTTCCAGTGAGCGGCAATTCCGAACTCAGCGCGAGAATGCATTTCAAAAGTGCGGATTTGAATTTCAATCGCCTTGCCATCGGGGCCGATAACAGTTGTGTGCAGGGATTGATACAAGTTGAACTTTGGCATAGCTATGTAATCTTTAAAACGTCCAGGAACCGGTGACCATCTTGCGTGGATTGATCCTAGAACTGCATAACAATCCTTCACATCATTTACTAATACTCGTATGCCTACTAGGTCATAAATGTCATTGAAATCTCGCCCGCGAACAACCATCTTTTGATAAACGCTGAAGAAATGCTTCTTGCGACCGGTAACTGTCGCCTCAACGCTATCTTTAGCTAGATCTTCTTCAACTGTTTTGATCACTTCAGCAGTTAACGCATCTCTAGAAGGACTGCGCTCAGCAACTAATCGGGAGATTTCGTCAAACTTTTTTGGTTCCAGTACGGCGAATGAAAGATCCTCTAACTCCCACTTGATCGCATTCATTCCCAAACGATGAGCAAGTGGAGCATAAATATCTAAGGTTTCGCGCGCTTTGCGTTCAGCGCTCTGGGGATCTACATGCTTCCATGTTCGAGCATTGTGTAAGCGATCCGCTAATTTAATAACCAAAACTCGAATATCCCGAGACATTGCAACAACCATCTTGCGAACAGTTTCTGCTTCTGCCGTTGGTCCGTAACTCAACTTATCTAACTTGGTTACACCATCTACAAGGGATGAAATTTCATCTCCGAAATCACTTTTAAGTTGTGCAAGTGAATACGGCGTATCTTCCACAGTGTCATGCAATAAGGCCGCGATGATTGTTGAATCATTTAAACCGAGCTCGGAGAGTATGTGCGCAACGGCAACTGGATGAGTTATGTATTCATCCCCTGATTTACGGAGTTGACCACTATGGGCTGTCTTTGCAACTTCGTAAGCGCGCTCAACCTTTACAACATCAGCCTTCGAATCATGCTCCTGTAAGGAGCTGATCAGAGGTTGTAAGAGTGTGTCCATCTGGGACGCAAATAAAGTTACTTGCGACCTTTCCGTTTTGGTTGATTGCGAGGACCGCGTTTTTCATTGCTCGCCTCAGCAACTGATGAACCAACTGTCGCTACTACTGTTGATCCTCCACGTGCATTAATGCGCTTAGCAAGTGCCTTCATTGCTGGTTCACGTTCACGCATTGCTGCTAGCAATGGTGTCGCAATAAAGATTGATGAATACGCACCTGTTGCCAGACCAATGAAGAGAGCGAGAGATAAATCCTTTAATGTTCCCGCACCAAGAAGTCCTGCGCCAACAAAAAGAATCGAACCAACTGGAAGCAAGGCAACGATGGTTGTATTAATTGATCGAATGACAGTCTGGTTGATTGCCAGATTGGCAGCCTGTGAATATGTCATTTTCGATGTTGAAGTGATTGATCGAGTGTTTTCTCGAACGCGATCGAAGACAACGACCGTGTCATAGAGCGAATAACCCAAAATTGTTAAGAATCCAATAACGGTGGCGGGAGTAACATCAAAGCCAACCAGTGCATAAATTCCAACTGTAATGAAAACATCGTGAACTACGGCAACGATTGCTGCCAGCGCCATTTTTGGCTCGAATGCCATCGCGAGATAGAGGATTACAACGATTAAGAATCCGACCAAACCATAAAGCGCTTTACGGGTAATTTCTTTACCCCATGAAGGTCCAATAATCTGAGTATCGATTGCTTCAACACTTACTCCAAAAGTTGAAGCAAGAGCGTCTTCTACTGCATTGGATTGTTCTGCACTCAGAGATCCTGTTTGCACGCGAATCTTGTCATTACCAACCTGCTGAATAATTTTTTCACCAGTTATGCCGGCAGAAGTTAAAGCGCTTTCTGCTTGGGCAATAGTTCCTCCAGATTTAGTGATCGTATAAGAGGAACCACCCTTGAATTCAATTCCAAGATGCAAACCTTGCAAAGAAAGTGCAGCGATAGAAGCAATTACGAGAAGTCCTGAAACCGCATACCAGCGACGGCGCTTACCAATGTAATCAATTGAGGTTTCACCTGAATGCAAACGAGCGCCTAATCCTGAGAACTTAGACATGGCTTATGCCTCCTTTGTTAATTGAGATGAGTTACCGAAACTCTTGGCCGATACGCCCGAGAGAGCGTGACCAGAGTTGAAGAATTTCAGTTTTGCCAAAAATACGGTGAGTGGCTTGGTGAAGAAGAACACAACAATTAGATCCACAAGAGTTGTTAATCCAAGTGTGAATGCGAATCCACGCACACCACCTACTGCAAAGAGATACAAAAGAATTGCAGAGATAATTGAAACAAAGTCGGCTACAACGATTGTACGTCGTGCTTTGGTCCAGCCAGTTTCAACTGCTGATCGCAATGATCGACCATCTCGAACTTCGTCTCGAATACGTTCGAAGTAAACGATGAATGAGTCAGCCGTAATACCAATTGCAACGATTGCTCCGGCGATACCGGCCAGAGTGAGAGTAAATCCAATCCACTTACCAAGTAGAAGGAAAGCCATGTACACAAGTGCGCCTGCGACTATTAAGGAACCAATAGAAACTAGTCCTAAACCGCGGTAGTACAACACTGAGTAAAGGAAAATAAGTATCAGACCTAGAAGACCTGCTAGCAATCCTGCATCTAACTGATCGGCGCCAAGTGTTGGAGACACCTGTTGAACTTCTCCACGATCAAAAGCCAGTGGCAACGCACCGTATTTGAGCACGTTCGCCAAATCTTGAGCTTCTAGCTGAGTGAATGAACCGGTAATTTGTGCATTACCTGAAGGAATTGCTTCATTGATTCGTGGAGCAGAAACAACTAAACCATCTAGAACGATTGCAACTTGATTTTGTGGACTTGGCAATGAAGTAACGCGAGCTGTGATGTCGGCAAATGCTTTTGTACCTTCACCATCGAAAACTAAAGAAACAAACCAAGCGTTTCCGCCTTGCTGATCGATGCCTGCAGTTGCTTCAGATACTTGACGTCCAAGAACTTCTGCTTTATCCAAGATGTATTTTGCTCCACCATTTCGATCGCACGCAACGATTGGAGCGTCAGCATTATCAGAACCGCTGCCCTGTAGATTCGCAGGATTTGTGCAATCTAGCGCCGCGAATTGCGCATTGATTTCTGGTGTAACGGCGGCTGCAGGAGT
>Ga0214168_1000208_pt1 | contig 23612 bp, 23 predicted proteins | sample LakMenepilimnion_FD_153002 | JGI IMG/M metagenome (GOLD analysis project Ga0214168, IMG submission 153002) | Freshwater microbial communities from Lake Mendota, WI - Practice 29OCT2010 epilimnion v4 | ecosystem: Environmental > Aquatic > Freshwater > Lake > Epilimnion/Euphotic zone | place: Lake...
CCCAACTGGTTACACAACTATCGGTGAAAAGATGGTTTCTGCTAACAAGTTGAACTTCAAAGTTATCTTCTCTGGTTCAGAAGCTGCTCTAGTTGACGGATTCATCAAGGCAGAAGAAAACAAGACACCATTCATTGGTTATGCATGGCAACCTTGGACACTTCACTCAAAGCTTCCAACACTTGAGGCAGCTCGCGTTAAGTTCCCTGCTAATGACTGGAGTGATCCAGCATCAGCAAGTGGACTAACTGACTACCCATCAACACCATTGATTAAGTTGATCTCTAAGAAGCTCAACGACGCTAACGATTCATTTACTTCACTTGTAAAGAACTTCTCGTGGACTAACGCTGATCAAAACGGTGTTGCAGCCGATCTTGAAGGCGGAATGAGCGCAGAAGAAGCAGCGAAGAAGTGGATCGCTGCTAACCCTGACACTGTTGCTTCATGGGTTGGTAAGTAAGTAAAAAATCCTAAGAAGCAAGGCCCTTACTCGGTGAAAACCATTGAGTAAGGGCCTTGTTTTATTAGTAGACTTTCGCCCATGAGCGCGCAGTACGACTACATCATCGTTGGTGGCGGATCAGCTGGTTGCGCGCTCGCTAATCGCCTCAGTGCAAACCCTGCACATAAAGTGTTGGTTCTAGAAGCTGGACGCCGTGATTACAAGTGGGATGTCTTCATTCACATGCCTGCAGCGCTCGCGTTTCCAATCGGTAGCAAGTTTTATGACTGGATGTATGAATCCGAGCCAGAACCATTTATGAATGGTCGCAAGATCTATCACGCACGTGGAAAAGTTCTGGGCGGTTCATCTTCAATTAACGGACAGATCTGGCAGCGTGGAAATGCTCTTGATTACGAACGTTGGTCAAAAGATAAAGGTATGCAGAATTGGGATTACGCACACTGCTTGCCATACTTTAAAAAACTTGAGAATTGTCTAGCAGACCCAAAGAATCCTTTCCGCGGCGATGATGGACCGCTTAAATTAGAACGTGGACCAGTGAAGGGTCCACTCTTTGCTGCATTCTTTAAAGCGACGGAGCAAGCGGGCTATCCACGTACGGATGACGTCAATGGATATCGCCAAGAAGGCTTCGCAGCATTTGATCGAAATGTTTATCGTGGCCGTCGCCTGAGCGCTGCACGCGCGTATCTGTATCCAGTACTCAACCGCAAGAACTTAACACTTAAGACACGAGCACACGTCACCAAGGTTTTATTCGAGGGCACAACTGCAACTGGTGTGGAAGTAATGATTAAGGGCAAGAAGCACACCTTTACTTCTAAGGAAGTTATTTTGTGTGGTGGCGCCATTAATACACCACAGATTTTGCAACTGTCGGGTGTTGGCAATCAAGAAGATCTTTCAAAACTAGGCATCAAAGTTGTTAAGCATTTGCCGGGGGTTGGCGCTAATTTGCAGGATCACCTCGAGGTTTATGTTCAATACAAGTGCAAGCAACCTGTAACACAACAACCAATTACACAATTCTGGCGCCGTCCATTTATTGGCGCTGCATGGTTATTCTTTAGAAAAGGCCCAGGAGCCACCAATCAATTTGAAGCAGGCGGATTTACTCGCAGTAATGAAGATGTTGCCTATCCAAACTTGATGTTCCACTTCTTACCACTTGCCATTCGCTATGACGGCAGTGGTCCAACAAGTGGTCACGGATACCAAGTACACGTTGGCCCAATGTATTCAGATGCTCGCGGATGGTTAAAGATTAAGAGCACCAATCCATTTGATAAGCCTGCAATGCAATTTAACTATCTTTCAACAGATCAAGATCGCCGTGAATGGGTTGAAGCAGTTCGAGTTGCTCGCAATATTTTGACTCAACCAGCGATGGAGCCATTCAATGCGGGTGAATCCTCACCGGGTGCATCTGTCTCAACAGATGAAGAAGTCTTAAATTGGGTGCGAAAAGACGCAGAAACAGCTCTGCATCCATCATGCACAGCAAAGATGGGCACAGATGAGATGTCTGTTGTTGATCCCGAGACAATGAAGGTCCACGGAGTAAATGGACTTCGCATCGCTGACGCATCTGTATTCCCATACGTAACCAATGGAAATATCTATGCACCAGTGATGATGGTTGCTGAAAAGGCTGCAGATTTAATTCTTGGCAACACACCATTGCCACCAGAGAACATCGAGTTCTACCGCCATGCTAAAAGATGAAGAGCTAGATAACGCACCTTCATCGATTGCAAAAGTAAAGGTTCAAAAATCAGATTCACTAGATGTCACATCTGACTCTGTAGTTGTAGAAGAACCCCTTGAAATCAGACTCAAGCAAGGCGAGCACGAAGAACAACTCGGCATCACAATGCGCACACCTGGCGCCGACCTCGAACTCGCTGCTGGTTTCTTGTGGGGCGAAGGATTCTTAAGTAATCCAAATGAGTTAATGCAGGTAAAAGTTTGCGCAGACCGCTCCCTAACACCGCGTCAACGCGCAAATGTTGTTATTGCAGAGATCACTGCTGATGCCCCAAAGCCACCGCGTTCTATGGAGCGCCGATTCACAATGACATCTGCATGCGGTGTTTGTGGTTCTACAAACATCTCTGATTTACATGCACGTGGCATCAAGAAGGTCACACCAACAACACACTCATTATCTGAACTCGCAGGCATGACAGCATTACTTGATGGACGCCAAGCAATCTTTTCTAAAACAGGCGGCCTACATGCTGCAGCACTTGTTAATCCGCAAGGAAAAGCTGTCTATGTTCGAGAAGATGTTGGTCGCCACAACGCCGTAGATAAAATCATTGGCGCAGCATTAATGGCGGGGGAGTTGCCACTAAGTAATTGGACCGTGGTTGTTTCTGGTCGCGTAGGTTATGAAATTATCCAAAAATCAGTTGCTGCGGGTGTTTCAGCACTGGTGGGCGTCAGCGCACCAACTTCTCTTGCAATCGATCTTGCTCACGAATTTGGTTTAACTCTGATGGCTTTCGCCAGAGATGGCAAAGCTAAGCAATTCTTGCCGAGTTAGATTTTAAATGGTTTAGGGCACGCACTGATCTTTGGTACGCGAACCTTTGCAATCACTGTTCCTTCGCAAGGGTGAACGTTCTGTGCAATCCCTAAATCACAGGCTACAGATAAGAAGATAAAAGCGTCTTCGTAGGTAAAGCCCCAGTGATTTACGAGCAAACCTGCGGCTTCTTCACAGGCTAATTTCATCGCTTCTTGAATATCTTCAACGGCAACGCCATGAGTAATCCATGAATCAGCTGTTTCAGTGACAGGAAAATCAGTAGTAATAGATTTGATGATATTTACTTCGATCAGAACATCGCCACCGATTTCAACGCCTGTGCCGCATATTTCTCCATCGCCCATGGAAGCGTGCATGTCGCCAATACCCAAGAGCGCACCAGAGTGCTTAACGGGCAGATAGATTGTTGAACCAATTTTGTTCATGTTGTTATCTAGATTGCCGCCGTGTTTTCCTGCAGGCATTGTAAGAATTGAGCCAGTCGCGGGTGCAACGCCAATTACACCGAGCATTGGATTAATTGGAAAAGAAACTTTGTCATTCATCTTTATAACGCCATCATTTACATCAAAGAAAGTTCCGTACGGTCCCTTTGCTTTCTGATGGAGTTGACCTTCGCCGGCGGAAAAACGTGCAGCGCCGCGAGCTTCAGTTTTAATGTCAATAATTGTTACAGCTAATGTGTCACCAGGTTCGGCGCCCTCAATATAAATCGGACCAGTTGCCGGATTTACTTGCGAGTCATCAATAACTTTCATTAAGTCAGAATCGACTACAACTTGTCCCTTATAGCAATCCCATGTCTGCACGTGGATGCGCTCTCCAGGGGCCACACGAAGGGCTGGAGTGAACTCGGCACCGAAACTCTGGGTGTGATGATCACGGGAGAGATAGTGCTGTGCGGTGGGATACAGAGTTGTCATGGCGGTAAATCTATCTTCAAATTCACTTCACATGCCACATACAACTGGGGCAGAATGAGCACTTATCTTGAACTCATTGGAGGATGCGTGAAATACGAAGCAGATCATCACATCGGTAAAGACCAACACGTGTGGGCATATTCAACGAATATGGAACCAGTGTTAAAAGTTAAATCTGGCGCAACGATTCACTTAGAAACTTGGGATTGTTTTACCGGTCAGGTTCAAACCGAAGATGACACCGTAGAAAAATTAGATTTAGCACGAGTAAATAGCGCAACAGGTCCAATCTATGTTGAGGGCGCTGAACCTGGAGATTCACTCTCAGTAACACTTCACCGCATTGATCCAGGCCCACAGGGTGCAGGAATGGTTATTCCTGAGTGGGGTCAACTCATTCACAAAGCAAAAGCACCAGCTACTCGAATCTTTAAAGTAAAAGATGGCATCGTTCACATGAATGATCGCGTTTCATTTCCAGCAGTTCCAATGCTCGGTGTAATTGGCGTTGCACCTGCAGAAGGTGAAATTGCAACATTTGCGGCTGGTCCTCATGGTGGAAATATGGATGATCACTTTAATCGCGTGGGATCAACTGTCCATATGCCTGTATTCCAAAAGGGTGCACTCCTTGCAATTGGTGACATGCACGCATCTATGGGAGATGGCGAAATCTCTGGCACCGGCGTTGAAATCGGGGGAGATGTATTAATCGAAGTTAATGTTCTCAAGGGCAAAGCAGGACGTTGGCCAATTACGGAAACGGCTGATTCTTGGTTTACACACGGCACAACAGATGCCGATCTCAACGAAGCAATTAAATTAGCGTGTGAAGAAGCTGCGCAACTATTAGTTGAGCAGTGGGGCTTTACTTGGGAAGATGCGTTTATCTTCTTATCCGTTGCAGGAGATGTTGGTATCGCACAATCATGTCATCCATCCCCAGGAACAAAAATTGCACGTATGCGCGTTCCAAAGATCGCAGCATGTCCACGACCATTTAAGGGAATGTAAATCATGAGCGAAATGAAATGGCAGCACGGCACCACCTGGTATCGAGTAGTTGGCGATCTAAAGAGCTCAAAGACTCCTGTCATGATTTTGCATGGCGGACCAGGCGCCGGACACAACTATTGCGAACCAATCGCTGATGTATTGGCACAAACAGGTCGTGCAGGCGTTTTGTATGACCAAATTGGTTGCGGCAATTCAACTCACTTACCGGATAAGCCAAAAGAGTTCTGGACTCCAGAGTTATTTATGGAAGAGCTAGTGCTTCTTACAGAGCACCTTGGTATTTCAAATAAGTACAACATTGTTGGTCAATCATGGGGCGGAATGCTCGGTATGCAATTCGCAATCCAAAAGCCAAAGGGTTTAAACGCGATGGTAATTGCGGACTCTCCTGCGAGCATGGAAGTGTGGGTCTCTGAAGCAAACAAACTGCGCAAAGAGTTACCACCTGAAGTTGAAGCAACTCTTCTTAAGCATGAAGCGGCAGAAACTACTGAGGATCCTGAATACATCGCAGCCGTAGATGTTTTCTACTCACGTCACTTGTGCCGAATTCCACAACCACCATATGTTGTCGCAAGCTTTGAACAATTAGCTGCAGACCCAACTGTTTATCACACGATGAATGGACCAAGTGAGTTCCATGTAATTGGTTCACTCAAGCACTGGGATATTCGCCCACAACTCAAAGAGATTCAGACTCCAACTCTTTTGGTTTCAGGCCAATATGACGAAGCAACTCCAGCAATGGTTAAAGAGATTAACGGCTTAATTCCAGGATCTAAGTGGGAGTTATTTGCTGAGTCTTCTCACATGCCACACGTTGAAGAGCCCGCCAAATTTAAGAGAGTTGTTGCTGAGTTCTTAGATTCACACGACTAAATTACAAGCAACATCAACTGCGCCAACACGGCGTAGTTCTGGCTCGCGTGTGCTGCACTCTGGCACTGCGATAGGGCAGCGTGTGTGGAATGAACAACCACTTGGACGATTAAGTGGAGATGGAATATCTCCGGTCAGAATCTGTCGTGTGCTCTGTGCGCTCTGATCAATACGTGGGTTAGCCGATAACAACGCCTTCGTATAAGGATGTTGTGGGTTGTTATAAATTTCTTCAACCGAACCGAGTTCGACGATCTTTCCTAAATACATCACAGCAATGCGATCTGAAATATGACGCACCACTCCAAGATCGTGAGCTACAAATATGTAGGTCAGCTTCATCTCATCTTGCAACTCTTTAAAGAGGTTGAGAACCTGTGCCTGAATAGATACATCGAGTGCGCTCACTGGTTCGTCAGCGATGATTAGCTCTGGCTTGAGGGTAAGGGCGCGAGCGATAACGACGCGCTGACGTTGTCCACCTGAGAACTCGTGCGGATATTTTTCGTAAGAGTTCTTATCGAGTCCAACCTTTTCAAGAAGTTCGTGTGCACGTGCACGACGTTCATCTTTGCCCATTCCATGAATGCGCATTGGTTCTTCAATGATTGCGCCAATTTGGCGACGTGGATTAAGGGATGCGTATGGATCCTGGAAGATAAATTGAATCTCTTTACGCAAAGGGCGCATTGCAGATAATGACTTCTTTGCGATGTCATTTCCCTTATAAATAATCTCGCCACTTGTCGGGGTATCGAGTCTGGAAATGATTCTGCCCAAGGTCGATTTACCGCAGCCGGACTCACCAACTATTCCAAGAGTTTCTCCGTGGACAAGATTAAATGAAACTCCGTCGAGTGCTGAAACTTTGTTCTTGCGACCAAAACTGCCACCGCTAGTTTCATAAATTCTGCTGACGTTATTTACTCTTAAAATCTCTTGGCTCATGAGCGCACTCCTTCAGTGAGAAGGAAACAGGCAGCGCCGTATCCATTGCTATCAGAGACAAATGTTGGTTGTTCAGTACATGCAGCGTGCGCAGATGGGCATCGATTTCTAAAGGCGCATCCACTCGGCAAGTTAAGAAGAGATGCTGGTTGGCCTGAGATTGTTTCAAGGCGTGATGTGCGCGCACGATCTACACGTGGCACAGAGTTCATTAATCCCTTTGTGTAAGGGTGCTGCGGATTAGCAAATAGAGAGCTCTTTGTTGATCGCTCAACCATGCGGCCGGCGTACATAACCAAAACTTCTGAAGAGAGTTCGGAGACAACTCCCATATCGTGAGTAATGATGATGATTGAAGAGTTGTAGGTCTTACGCAATCTTTCGAGCAGATCCAGAATCTGTGCCTGAATTGTTACATCCAGGGCCGTCGTTGGTTCATCGGCAATTAATAGTTTTGGATTTAATGAAAGCGCCATTGCGATAATTGCACGCTGTCGCATTCCACCAGAGAACTCATGTGGGTATTGGTCCACACGCTTATGGGGATCTGGAATGCCCACCTCTTCTAGAAGTTCGATTGCGCGAGCCTTTGCATCTTTATCTGAAATATTGCTGTGTAGTTGCAACTGCTCACGAATATGCCAGCCGATTGTGTAGACAGGTGTTAGCGCGGTCATTGGATCTTGGAAAACCATCGCAATATCTTTACCGCGGATAGCACGTAGCTCTTCATCGCTTTTCTTTAGTAAATCTTCGCCATTAAAGAGAACTTCGCCAGTAATTTCAGCGTTTTCATCTTTAATCAGCCCCATTACACCGCTCATCGAAACGCTCTTACCGGATCCTGATTCACCAACGATGCCCAAGACTTCACCATGGTTGATAGAAAACGAGAGGTTATTTACAGCGCGCACGACACCCTTGCGAGTTTTGAAAGAGACGCAGAGGTTCTTAACTTCTAATAGTTTTTCAGCCACGACGCACCCGCGGATCTATCCACGCATAAACCAAGTCAACGATGGCGTTTGCGATAACAATAAAGAAAGCTGCATACATAACCGTTGCCATAATCAAAGGCAGGTCAAAGTTTTGAAGCGCAGTAAAAGTAAGTCGACCCACACCTTGAATGCCGAATACAACTTCTGTCAGCAGCGCCGAACCACCAACTAGAGCGCCGAAATCTAAACCGAAGAGCGATACAACCGTTATAAGACTCATACGGCTGGCGTGTTTAATCAAGATTCGCTTCTCGCCCGCACCCTTTGCGCGCTCTGTCTTGATGAAATCTTCTTGCATCAAGCTAACAATTTCGCTACGGATGACGCGGATGTAAATACCTGCGTATAAGAGTGAAAGCGTCAGCCACGGAAAGAGAAGTGCTAAGAACCAGCCACCCGGACTTTCGGTAAATGGAACATAACCAAGGGGTGGAACCCACCTAAACAAAGTGGCGTGCAAACGCCCTTGCGTTATTAAGTTGACCACCTCGCCGAGCCAATACACAGGCAGAGATACGCCAATGATTCCGATAATTCCAATTGCGGGATCGACCCAGGATTTTCGCATTCCGGCGGCCGTTATTCCAAGGACTAGTCCGAGGAATAACCAAATAATTGCTGCACCAAAAACAAGTGAGAGAGTTGCTGGAATCGCTTGTGTAAGTTGTGGCAACACTTCTGCACCGCGGTTTACATAAGAAGTTAGGTCGCGATCAATAAATAAGTGCTTCATCATTGATACATAGCGGATGTGCAGAGGTTTATCTAAATCAAAGGTTGCGCGTACTTGCTGCAGTGTTAATTGATCAGCATTTCTACCTGCGATGCGCGCGGCTGGGTCAACACCAGGAGTTGCAAAGAAGATAAGAAATACCAAGATACTGATGGAGACCAGTACGAAAACGGCAGCGGCGAGGCGCTTAATAACAAATCGCGTCAAAATGCACCACGCAGACGAGCTTTAGGATCTAGAGCATCGCGCACCGCATCGCCGAGCAAGTTAAGGGCCACAGCAGTAACAACGATGAAAAGACCTGGAGTCAGAGCAACGATTGGTCGCGTATATAGAAGCCCAAGTCCATCTTTAATAATTGTGCCCCATGATGCATCCGGTGGTTGAACACCAATAGATAAGAATGAGAGCGCTGACTCAGTAAGCATTGCGAGGGAGACCATCAGAGGAATAAAGACTAGAACGCTTGGAATTACGTTAGGCAAGATTTCACGGAAGATAATTGTGGAGTTTTTCGCGCCTCCACCAATTGCAGCTTTTACAAATTCGCGTTCACGTAAGGCAAGTACTTGTCCGCGAATTGGACGCGCAACGTATGGCACATATACAAGACCAATAATAAATATAGGTAAATAAAGTGAGCCTGCTTCTAGAGAGAGCGGACCCCATTTAAATCCGCTGGTTAAGAGCACAACGGAGAGTGAGATAGAGAGAAGATAAACAGGAAATGCCCAGATAACATCTAAAATTCGAGAGATAACAGAGTCAATAATTCTTCCTGAATAGCCCGCGATAACACCGACAAGGGTTGCAACAATGAGTGTGAGTGCGGCTGCTGAAAAACCAATTAATAAAGTATTTGTGCCGCCATATAACAAACGTGCAGCCACGTCGCGACCTTGATTATCTGCACCTAAAAAGTAAGGGCCGATCTTCCACGTAGGTCCGATGGGATTAACACCAAGCTTGAGACCTTCAGTGGATTGCTGCAAAACCTGAACTTCTACACCATCTAATACGACGGTTCCGTTAATTGTTGAAACGAAAGGGTCTGTCTTTGAAATAAGTGATGCATAGAGCGGAGCAGAGAGTGTGAGTGCAACAACGATAAGTAACATCGATGAAGCAATCCACGATCTACGATCACGAACCAGCGTTCGGAGGGCAATTTTGCCCGGACTCTCCGAAGAGAGATCGAACGCTGGTTCGTGCGTAGTCATGTAGTTACTTCACCTGCAGTTGGCTAACCAACATGTAGAACTGCTTAGAGAAGTTGTAGTTCTTTACACGAGCAGACAAGAAGTCAATCTGCTTTGGTGTAAATGCAACAGCTACAGGAGCTTCGGCCATGATCGCTTGATCAATTTCGCCCCACTCTTTATCTGCTGCTGCTTGATCTGTTACGCCTAGATCCATTGCATCGATCATGCGCTTGTTAAGTGCTTTGTTGCAATAACCAGCCATGTTAATTGATGAATCTGAACCAGGTGTAAATGATTCACAACCGAGCAAGATGTACAAGAAGTCCATCGCTGCAGGGAAATCTTGGTACCACTGTGTTACCGAGATTTGAACCTTGTTCTTTGTGTTCTGAATGTAAGTGAATTGAATGTTTGATGAAATTGGCTTCAAAGTTGCCTTGTAACCGATTTGGTTTAGGACGCTCTGGAGATATTCACCCATCTGCTTATTCACTTCGTCATCAGATACAACGATGCCAACTTTCTGGCCAGCTGTTCCTGACTCCTTAACGAGTTGCTTTGCCTTTTCAATATCTGGCGCAGCCCAACTTTGTGCAGGAGATTCAACGGAAGCACCTTCTGTGTATTGGCAGAAGTCCTTGTGCCCTGGGAATCCTGGTGGCAAGAACGTACATGCAGGTGTTGCAAGTTGTTCTCCACCGAAGATCTTTACCATTGCATTGCGGTCAATTGCGTAGTTCACAGCTTGACGTGCTTTGACGTTATTAAATGGTGCCAAGTTTGTGTTCATTGGCAAGTACCACATAGCTGTCAATGTATGAACATTGATCTGGTTTGGAAGTTCAGTTCCAATTTCTGACAAACGATCTGCAGGAATTGGATCGAGCATCCAGTCAGCCTGGCCATTCTTGATCGCATTTACCTGTGCTTCAGCTGTAAGACCGAATTGGTAAACGATTTCATCTGGGTAACCAGCTGGTTGCGCTTCGCGGTTCCACTCTTTGAAGTTTGGATTACGAACCATCTTAAGTTCCTTGTTTGGATCATATGAAGCAAACATGTAAGGACCTGTTGTAGGAATAGGAGTTGTACCCGCATCCTTAGATGGTGCATCAGCAGGAAGAATAACTGCGTGTGGCAGAGATAGCTTGTAATTAATTGTTGCATCTGGTGCAGTCAATTTAATTTCAATCTTGTTTGTTGCTGGATCAACGATTACGCCTTGATCCAACTTACAAGTTGCTGGCTTAGCCAAACATGCATCTGCTCCAACGATTCCGTTATAGAAACCACCGGCTGTTGGTGATGACACCTTGAAGATACGCTCGAATGATGCCTTAACATCATTGACAGTTACTTCACGGCCATCTGAGAATTTGATTCCCTTACGCAATGTAAATGTAAGAGTCTTTCCACCGTCACTGAGTTCAGGTAGAGCTTCTGCTAAGTCTGGAACTGTTTCGAATGACTTAGGACCATCTACTTTTCTAAATGAAAGAAGACCATCGTAAGTAGCCTGGTATAGCTGCCAGAATTGAAGTGTGTAGTTAATGTGTGGATCTAATGTTCCAGCTGCACCTTTTGCAACGAGAGTTAGAGTTCCACCAGCTTTTGATGCGTCATAAGGCGCAAGAACACCTTCTTGACCTTGTGCGCTTGAATCTGAACCACTGTCAGAACTCGAGCTACCGCATGCACTGAGAACAAAGCTCAGGGCAATGAGAGATACGAGTGTTCTAGAGCGTCTCATTCATCCTCCTTGTTAGCCCGCGTGGGGTGGGGCTTGGGAAGCAAATACTTACAGTAAATAGGTATAAGCGCTAGGTGGAAGAGAAGAAAATCATCGATGTACTTCAAATAGAATAGAGACATGGAAATCCGTAAGGCTTGGAAGGGTATTCCAAAGCCTGTGCGCCAAGTAGTCACTCTGGTAGTCGGCGGAACCCTCTTGGTTATCGGTGGATTACTGATTGTGCTTCCTGGTCCCTTTACATTGCCATTTGTTTTCGCAGGATTATTGGTTCTAGCTGGAGAATTTGTTTGGGCTCAACGTTTTCTTGACCGTGCTCGCACTGAAGCTAGAAAAGCTGATCCGCGCAAACTCTTTAAGAAAAAACCACCCCGTGAGAATTCGTAATATAGAAAGAACAGATAGGCAGCAGTGGAATCCGCTGTGGCAGGCATATCTAGATTTTTACGAAGCAACCGTTTCAGATAAAACAACTGAAGTAACGTGGCAACGATTCTTTGATGACAGTCATGTGTTTACCGGTTTCGTGGCAGAAGAAGATGGAAAAATCATTGGAATTGCTCACGCCATGTTGCGCCAATCAACGTGGGAAGAAGTAGGGGAGATGTACTTAGAAGATCTATACATCTTGCCCGACTTTCGCGGCAAAGGCGTTGGCAGAGCGATGATTGATCACGTGAAAGATCACGCAATCGCAGTTGGTGCTGGATGCATGTATTGGCAAACCAAAGCAGGTAACGCCACCGCTCGTATTTTGTATGACTCAATTACAAAAAATAATGATTACGTGCAATACATGATCAAGCTTTAGTTTTTGGGCGCTTCAATCTCTAACTTTGCCACGCGCGCTGATTCAATAGATGCCGCAGTTGGCTTCTTTGGTTCATCTTCTGCCAACTCTTTGAGTTGAGTGCGCACACTCTTTAAAACAACGTCGACGCCTTCTTCGGCGCAGTTGATTGCTTGGGCTAAGAAGCGGTTGAATTCGCGGCCTTGTCGTGGACCAAAGAGAATTCCGGAAGTTTTCTGTCGGTTGCTGACGTGAAAGATGTAATCAGATTCATCAGCCGTAGTTGATGCACCATTCCACTTTGCAAATGACCACTCTTTTGTATTCATCTGACCGTTAAACAAAAGCCGCTCTGTTGTGAGCAGCACTTGCCCAACTTCTTTATATGCCTGCACTTCTTCGCCAGCAACAAAAGTTCCTCGTTGTGCACCGACTCGATAACGGATGCCACCAACTAAAGGAATGCTAAAACCTTGTGAAGTTCCCTCATAGCGCCCAGGCGTCCTACCAGTTTCGTGAAATTGTCCTTGACCTTGCCACAAAATGATTTCGCCATCTTTTTGCACGGTGTTATTTGGAACAGAGTCTTCGCCCTTAACTGCTAATTCAAATGCTGCTTCGATATCTTTAAAGATCTCAACATCTCGTTGCCAGTCGGCGTATTCGAGTTGGTATTGCTTGGTGGCACTCTTTAGCGCTCTCTTTGCTTTGAAATCTGACCAGAAACCCATGCCGTTAGTTTGGCATAGCCCACCGACAGGCACTAGTAATCAGCAAATTAACTCCATAAACTTTCACGCATGTCAGAGGACAAAGCACTCGGATTAGATGAGGCGTATTCAGTAAAGACGCCCGAAGATAATCGTCGCCTGTATGCCAAATGGGCAGCCACATATGAATCATCTTTTGTTGATGCCAAGCAGTACAGGTACCCCAAAGCGATCTCTGAAGTATTTAACGAACACGTTCCAACTGATACTGATGAAGTTGCTCGAGTAATCGATATTGGATGTGGCACTGGTCTTACAGGAATGTATCTATCGCGGTTGCGTTCTCACCTTGCAATAGATGGTTTAGATATTTCTCCTGAGATGTTGGCAGAGGCACGGCAGAAAAAGCGCCTCGATGAATCTGCTGTTTATACAAACCTCAATGAGTGCGATCTAACTCAACCAGTTGTAAACAAATTTGAACCATATGATGCATTGATTTGTTCTGGAACATTTACACATGGCCATTTAGGGCCGGATGCACTCAAGAATGTTTTAGCACTCGTTCGCCCAGCCGGCTGGATTGTTATCGGCGTGAACAACGAACACTTCGAAGGCAAAGATTTTCAAGGTGAACTTGATTCATTGGCCGATGCCAAGAGAATTACCGCACCAGAGATATTGCGCATCGATGTCTATGAAAAAGGTAGCCCACACTTTGGTGACCAAGCGCGCGTAATCCTGGCTCAAATCATCTGATGTCGGTGACTGCCTGTAACTTTGGGGCATGTTCGAATTCATAGCGATATTTCTAATTGTTTACCTATTTCTTAACCGCAAGAAGCGTAAGAAGAAACCACGCGGCTTAGATGCCGAACTCAAAGAGTTGGTTGAAAACTCAACAGATCCCACTGGTATCGGCCTTGATATCAAGCGCTTCTTATTATCGGTAATCGATGATGACAAGAATGACCGCGCGAAATTTAGCGATGCAAAGATTGCAGAAGCCCAAAGAATTCTAGATCGTGCGGGTCCAGCTGCCTTTTATTGGATAACAGAGATTGCAGCTCAATTAACTTTGTTGGCTGCGGCTCAAATAAATGGAATTCCTACAAATGTTGACGCCGAACTCAAGGGCAGCGCAACACCGGAGGATATTGTCAGAATCGTTGTGCGCCCTTAACTAAGGCTTGAAGCAACTTTTTTCGCAACCGCGCGGGCATCAACTGCGCACTTATCGGCTGCCTTAATTGGTAAGACGAGATTGCCCACTGCATAAATAGATGTGCCAGGTATCTGAGCATTTGCACCAACAACAGGTGATTTATAAGTTGAATCAATAGCAAAACCGCCGCGGCGCACTAGTTCATTATCTGGAATCCAATTGCCTGTAAAAACAATGGTGTCACACGCTATAACTTTTTCCACACCGTTTCGACGAATACGAATTCCAGTGACTCGTTTGTCGCCGAGCACTTCAACGATCTCTGATTTTGTCATCAACTTAAATCGATACCAAAGGCCAAGTGCGAAGCGAACAAGGCCAACGGTTTCGTGTTTTTTCTTATCAGTTAGCATTGCAACAGTTTTTACACCCGCGTGCTTCAGTGTCATCACGGCAGAAAACGAAACATGTTCTGCGCCAACGATTACCGCGCGTGTGCCAATTGCGAGATCTTCAAGGTAAGTAGCCTGCTGCAATGATCCTGTTGTGTAGATACCTGCAGGTCGCTTGCCTGGCACTGCGCGCGCCGCTCGTGCTCGCTCACGTGCACCTGTAGCCAAGATAATTGCTCGTGCACTAATTGTTTCAAGACCTGAAGGAGAAGTGACCTGCACAGAGTTCTTCTCTCCAAAATGTGTTGCAGTACTCAAAGTTGAAATAACAACGCCTGCAGATAGAGCGCCATCGACATACTTCTTCGCGTACTTTGGACCAGATAAGAATTGTTTGAAATCGCGCAGACCATAACCTGGATGAAAAGAGTGGCGCGGAACGCCGCCAGCAACTCTTTCGCGTTCAAGGACTCGAACAGAATTAACTCCAGATTTTTTCAATTCAATCGCAGCAGCAAGTCCTGCTGGTCCGCCGCCGATTACGAGTACATCTACAAGGGAGGTTTTCATTTCTTCTCAAGTAACTTTCGTAGCTCGCTGTGGCAATAAAATCCCTGGCAGCGCCCAAGTCCAGCGCGAGTGCGTCTGCCTAAACCGCCAAGTGTTGTTGGCGGCAAAGGTGATTCGAGTGCGTCAAGTACTTCTTGTCTCGTTGCACGTTCACAGTGACAGATGATTTCGCCATAGCCACTCTTGTCGGCAATCGCTTTCTCATCTTGGTATGGACGAGTAAACGCTTCACCCAAATTTGGCATTGTGATTACAGGCAGTGTTTTTTCTGCGCCCAGAGATAATCCTGAATTAACTAGCAACTCTTTAACGTGCTCGGCAATAGCCATAGATGCAGTTAAACCTGTAGATCTAATGCCACCAACAGTTATGTATTTGTTCTCGTGTGCGCGAATCTGAAAATCTGAGTGTTCAGTGGAGGCGCGAAGACCTGCATAAATTGCTGTGATCTCTTCATCTAATAACTCTGGCGCAATCTTGCTTCCTTTTTCCCGCAAAAACTTCATTCCATCTTCACTTGATCCTGAATCAGTTTTGTCATCAAGGTTTTGCGCAGTTGGACCAAGCATGATGTTTCCAAAGACAGTAGGGGAGACCAGTACACCTTTACCCATGGAAGATGGCACAGGCAAAATAATGTGGGAGATCAATGTGCGAGATAGCTTGTCAAAGACCATTAATTCGCCGCGACGTGGAATAACTGTGAAGTCCTTTATTCCAAAAGCACCATCTATTTCATCGCTATATAAACCAGCAGCGTTGATGACGTGGTGCGCGGCAATCTCGCCATTAGTTGTGTGCAAAGTGTTGTGCGCACCGATTGTCACGCCAGTTACTGCTGTGCTTAAAAGTATGTCAGCACCATTTAGTTTGGCTTGTGTAGCAAAGGCAACAATCGGTGTCCACGGATCAATAATCCATTCACCCGGAACATAAAGAGCACCGAGTGCGCCAGGGCCTAAGTGTGGTTCGCGTGCATAGACATCTGCGGCACTGATGATTACTGAATCTTTGTAACCGTTTTCTACAGCCTTTGCTTGTAACTTCGAAAGGTTGTCATGTTCTTCTTGACTCCATGCAACTAGCAAGGCACCGAGTTCTTCAACAGCGATTCCTGTTTCGCGTGCATAGTCACGCAGTAAGTGATACCCACGAGCAACAAGTTTGGATTCAAGTGAACCCGGCACCATGTCAAAGCCAGTGTGCAAGATTGCAGTGTTCGCCTTTGATGTTCCATCACCAACATCTGAGTTAGCGTCAATGAGTGCAATAGAAAGAGTGTGCTTTGATAACTCGCGCGCAATTGCTGTGCCAACGACTCCGGCACCAATGATTGCTACGTCATAAATCTTCTTACTCATGCGCGGATTCCATGGCATTTGCTGGCAACGTGCGCCACTTTGTTAAATAACTCTCTGCGCGATCGGCGCTCCACTTAGGAGAATATCTTTCGACAGGTTTCCATGCGGATGCGAAGTCACCCAGATTCAGTGCGCTATTAGTTGCCATTGCCGCAAGGTTAGCAACTCCCATTGCAGTTGCATCTGGATGCGGATAAACCTCAATGTTTACTTGGGCAAGATCTGCCTGCATCTGCATCAATGTGTGTGATTGCGTCAAACCGCCATCTACGCGCAACTCTTTCACTGCAACACCATCTGCTGCGATTGCCCCTAATAAATCAGCGACTTGCGCCGCAATGCCATCGACCATTGCTCGTGCAATCTCACCTTTTCCGTGGCTAAGAGTTAATCCTGCAATGCTGGCAGTTGCATGTGGTTTCCACAGCGGTGCGCCATAACCTGCAAATCCAGGTGCTGCCATTACTCCACGCGCATCCGGCAATGAATCAATTGCTTCAGCCGATGCCAATAAATCATTGTCAACTAACCACTGCACAGCAGTTGCTGCCGTAAATACTTGGCCATCTAAGTAATACGCAGAATCACCGCGGATATTCCAGGCAAGAGATGTGGCTAATCCATGCGCCGAAATCTTTGGCGCAGATCCGATATTGGTAAGCAAAAACGCACCTGTTCCGTATGTGCACTTAGCTTGACCGAGTGCAAAACAATTCTCAGCCAATAGAGCAGCAGGTTGATCCACCATTGAGCCAGCCAAAACAACACCACGGAGTTCTTCGATATCTGGATGACAAATTTCACCGATGACTACATCGTTATTGATTAACTCAGGCAGATCAGCAGTTTCTAAACCCCAAATATCTGCTAACTCCGTACTCCAGGTGCGAGTATGTAAATCAAATAGCAAGGTACGTGAAGCAGTTGAAACATCGGTAACAAACTTGCCTGTTAATCGAGCGATAATCCACGTATCAGTTGTCGTGATGACGCCTGATGAAACTCGTTCGCGTAACCACACCATCTTTGGTGCAACAAAATATGGATCCAGAGCTAAACCACTTTTAGCCAAGATTAAATCTGAGTGAGATCTGCGTTCATCACATAAGGATGCTGAGCGAGAGTCCTGCCAGATGATTACTTGAGATAAAGGTTCTCCGTTTGTTTTATCCCACGCGAGAATTGATTCGCCTTGATTTGCCAACCCAACAGCAGTGATTTTCTCTGTGGACCCAGCAAGTGCTTGCTTTACTGCTTTAACAATTGATTGCCATAAATCTTCGGCAGCGCATTCACTGACACCAGGTGCGCCGTGTTGTAAATCTAGATGGGCATAACCACGGCTAAGTACTTCACCTGTTTCACCAATTACAAGTGCCTTGGTGCCGGATGTGCCTTGATCAATTGCCACAATGGCCATGGCAGATTCTAACTTCCTTCGATTGGCTGACCTAATATGCGCATGGCTTTTTGATAATCCTTATCGAAGACCATTAATTGCACGCCATCATATGTATCTGTCACCGTTGCTTTAATCTTAAAATCTAAGAGCATCTCTTGGGCGCGTGCCACATCTATTTTCATCTGCGCTGCATCGATTGGCTTTAGCAATCCGTATTGATCTTTCTTACCTGCAGCAATCGGCAAAACAGTCATCTTTGGATTAGAAGAGAAGGCCCACTTCAGAATTATCACGAAGATAATCGAAGCAACGATTGCACCAATGAACTGCTGCAAAGGATCGTTGTAGCGGAAAAAGCCCATGGCCAAGAGTAACTTCATCCTTGCAATCTGCACCTTTAACCTTGAAAATTAACGCATGCGTAGAGTGATTGCAGTGGCAATGGCGGCGATATTAGTTACTGGAACATTCACTACTTTCGCTAATGCTGCGGCCCCTAAAGCTGGTGCGAAGTGCCCGAAGTTAAACCAATCCCAAATAGCCAATGGCAGCAAATACGTTTGCTTTAAGTCAGGTAAAAAACTTGTATGGAAGAGCGTCGGACTTGTTCAACCGAAACCAAGTGTGAACGTAATTGATTTTTCAAAAACACACTCGACGGATAATGGTTACTTCGCACCCTTTACTGATCCATGCCAAATGGATGTGAATATTCCAGCTCATCTAAAAGAAGTGCAGGATTACTTTTATCTCATCAATCGTTGTGCTGGGCAATTGCAACTTGGAAAGTACACACTTGGTAGTAAACGCCCAACTTCAACATTTGATGCAGCTTCAAAATTTGCCAACTTCGAACCCTGCAAATTAACTACCCCACAGAATCTGCGCAGTAATTTGGGTTATACGGTGGCAGACCCTGGCAGAAGACAATATGACAACCTTTTGCGGCATCCATCCCCAAATACCGTTATTCAATTTATACCTATCTATACAAGTGATTCAGCTAAGCCCACAACTAATCCAGGGGCAGATTACAAAGTATTTTTAGATTTCTTCCGAAACTGGATTGAGTATTCCAGCGACTTTGGTTCTAACGTTCAACTTCGTATTCCAAGCACTTATTTCAAAATGGACACAACGTTGGCAAGCTATGGTCTTGTTCATCATTCAAATTGGAATACTCCATCCCACGTTAAATTCAACAAAGACCTTGTGGCAGCTGTCGATTCTTCTATAGATTTCACTGGTGCCAATATGGCAATCATTGTTCCACCGCCAGGAACAGAAGCTTCGGTTTTCTCACAAGCTGCCATCGGCGCACTTGAAACAAGCGAAGGTCGCGTAACCAATGTAATGACGGAATTCGCAGCTTTTGCGGCTAACCCACTAAGCAGTACATACACATTACTGAGCCATCCATTTTGGTGGGTTCACGAAATCATGCACGCAGGTATTGGTTTTGACGATCACTATGGAGATGCAAAGAAAGATCTCTTCACCGAATATGGAATGGGCCACCTCACTCTGATGACTCCATGGGGCGGAGATCTAACAACGTGGGAAAAATTACGACTTGGGTTTATGCGCGAATCTCAGGTGCAATGCAAATCTGATTTAACAACTTCCACACATTGGATTACTCCATCAACTGTTCAAACTACTGAGAGCAAAGCAATAGTAATTCCAATTTCACCGACAAAGGTTGTTGCCATAGAAAGCCTGCGCCCAGGGGGATTGTTCTATAAGCATCCAGTGCAATCACAAGGTGTGATCGCTTATGAAATTGATTTAACACAAGAAGGTCACGGAATGGGTATGAAGTTATCTCTTCCAATCGGTCGCAAAGTTGAGAGCAACACATTATTCATGGCCTCTGCTCCATTAAAGCAAGGCGAGAGCACGCTCAATAACGGTTACAGAATTACAGTCGTTGAATCAGGCACATTCGGTGACGTTATAAAGATAGAGAAGGCTTAAGCGCCTAATTCACATCCAATTCTCAGAATCTCGTACTGCGCCCAAAAGCGACTTCTTGTACTTTTTAGCCATGCGAAAAACGGTCATTGCGATATCTCTAACGGCTGCTCTATTAGGTCTACACACACCGGCACATGCGCATCAACCTGTTGTACTACTTAATACAGATACAACAGCGGCCAACGGACCGCTCTTAGTAGATGGAACCATCTCATTTGCAGTTCGGGCAGCATTTACTAAGGCAGGACAGAAGAAAGCTTTCCGTGCAGGATTTAATTCAGGGGACACAGTCGCTGTTCAATTATTGATTGTAGATAAGAGACCTGAGAACAGATTAAAGAATTCGCAGATACCAAACGTCACAATCACTTCTCCTTCAGGCAAGAGCACAACATTGAGAGTTACAGAGCGCACAAAGTTCTTTGAACCGTATAGCTCAACAAATTATTTGTACCTCTCTCGTTACACCGCACCAGCTGAAGCAGGTATCTATAACTTCGTAGTTACATCTAGATCAAAGGCTGCAGTAACAGTTGCAGTAGGCGATAAGGAAATTGCCGGCGAAGTTATTCGTGGCGCAGCGCCAACACCAACAGTCACACCAACTCCAAGTGCATCAGCAACTCCTGCTGGTTACACAATGGAACAAGTAAAAGCTAATAACACAGCAACAAAATGTTGGAGCGCAATTGATGGAAAGGTTTATGACCTAACCAATTGGATTTCATCTCACCCAGGTGGAGCAGGAGCAATCACTTCACTCTGTGGGACAGATGGCACATCCTCATTTAGAGGTCAGCATGGTGGATCTGGACAACCGGCGAGCCGATTAGCAGGATACTTACTCGGTCCTCTAAATAAGTAGTAGTAACATGCCAAGGTGCGTGTAGATACTCAGATTCTCAAAGTACTCGAGAATGAATCTCTCGAGATTTTGCGTGAAACTGCCGCTTCATTTCGAAAGCCAGTGTTGATGTATTCCATTGGCAAAGACTCTTCAGTTCTATTGCACTTAGCAAAGAAAGCTTTTTATCCGGCTCCGATGCCATTTCAACTTCTGCATGTAGATACAACGTGGAAGTTCAAAGAGATGATCAGCTTTAGAGACAAGGTAGTTGCCGAAAACTCTCTCTCACTTATTGCGCACACAAATAAAGAAGGCGCAGACGCTGGAGTTAATCCTTTTACAATTGGTATTTCTGAGTACACGCGCATCATGAAAACAGTTGCGCTACGACAAGCGCTCGATCATCACGAAGTTGATGCGGCTATTGGTGGGTCACGACGTGATGAAGAAAAGTCCCGCGCGAAGGAGCGCATCTTTAGTGTTCGAGATGAAGGCCATCGTTGGAATCCTCGCAATCAGCGTCCAGAGATGTGGCATACATACAACACTCGTTTGGCACCTGGTCAGACGATGCGTGTATTTCCATTATCTGATTGGACCGAATTAGATATTTGGCGCTACATCGAACAAGAGAATATAGAAGTTAATCCTCTTTATTTTGCTAAAGAGCGACCAATTGTAAAACGTGGCACCCAATTAATTATGGTTGATGATGATCGATATCCACTCAATCCTGGCGAAGTTCCCCAGATGATGCAGGTTCGCTTTAGAACTCTTGGTTGTTATCCACTGACTGCAGCGGTTGAATCAACTGCAACAACGATCGAAGAGATTGTTCAAGAAGTATTTGATGTAAAACTGAGCGAACGTGCCACGCGATTAATTGATGGCGAAAACGAAGACTCTATGGAGAAGAAAAAAACTGAGGGGTATTTTTAAATGCAGACCTCAGTTCTTCGCTTACTTACGTGTGGCAGTGTTGATGATGGAAAGAGCACGCTCATCGGCAGGCTTTTGGTTGAGACAGATAGCGTTCCTCATGACACTGTGGGCGCCGCACGTCACGTGCGCAGAGCTGGTTCAACAATTGCAGCAGGTGAAATCGACTTTAGTCTGCTTACTGATGGGCTGGAGGCAGAGCGCGAACAAGGCATCACAATCGATGTTGCATATCGTTCAATGTCGTTACTAGATGGCAGACGTTTAATCATCTCTGATGCCCCAGGCCATGAGCAATACACACGAAATATGGCAGTTGCCGCATCTCGCGCGGACATTGCAATTGTTTTAGTTGATGCAACAAAGGGCGTGCGTACTCAAACGCTGCGCCACTTGATGATCTGTAATCTCATGGGAGTTTCTCGAGTGATCGTTGCAATCAATAAGTTAGATGCCGTTGCCTACAGCCATGATGTATTCACATCGATTCAAAGCGATCTCCTTGCCCAGATGTCGCGATTTGATCTACCAGATATTCACTTTATTCCGATGAGCGCCCTAGCTGGCGATAACGTCATCACTCACAGCTCAGCAATGCCTTGGTATGACGGCCAGAGTCTTCTTGATTGCATTCAATCCTGGCACCCACAAAAGAGCGCCGATATAACAATGCGTGCTCGTGTTCAATCTATTGTCCGCGCAGAAGATTTCCGTGGCGTAAGCACCACAATTCATCGCGGCTCAATCTCCTGTGGCGATCGCGTCTCAATATTTCCGAGCAATCAAAGTGCAACTATTGCAACCATTGTCTCTGACATGAAAAATGTTCAGAGCGCAGCGGAAGGCGATGCTGTCACTCTCGTACTAGAACCAGAAGTAGATATCACTCGCGGAGATTTGATTGCATCAGCCGATGAAGAGATTTCAGCAAGTGATCGCTTTAGCGCACACCTTGTCTGGCTCAATGAAGAAGCTCTTGTCCCTAGCCGTTCGTACTTATTGATTTCGGGTCCAACACAGATTCCAGCAATTGTGACAAAGATTCGCCACAGCATTGATGTCAACACTGGCGAAGAAAAATCAGCGACTTCTCTAGAGATGAATGAAATCGGCGTCGTAGAAATTGCCACCAATTCACCACTTGCCTTATTGCCATATAAAGAGTCCCGCGAATTCGGAAACTTTATTCTTGTAGATCGCCTAACTTTCCAAAGCGTTGGCGCTGGCATGATCCGCCACCCACTTCGTCGTGGCGAAAACATCACTTATCAATCGTATGAAGTAAATAAAGCTGCACGTGAAAGCGCTAAGAATCAGCGTGCACAGATGATTTGGCTTACCGGCTTATCTGGCTCTGGAAAATCAACAATTGCTAACGCTCTAGAAAAGAGATTGCACGCACTTGGTATGCACGCCTACGTTCTAGATGGCGATAACTTACGTATGGGACTAAATGTTGATCTTGGCTTTACTGCCGCAGATCGCGCAGAAAATGTGCGTCGCGTCTCTGAAGTTGGAAAGCTCATGGTTGATGCCGGTCTCATTGTCATTACAGCTCTCGTTAGTCCATTTGAAGTAGATCGACAACGTGCGCGATCAATATTTAATGAAGGTGATTTCATCGAAGTCTTTGTTGATACACCTGTAGAAGTCTGTATCGCACGTGATCCAAAGGGTCTCTACAAGAAAGCTGCAAAGGGTGAGATTCCAAACTTCACAGGAGTTGGTCAAGATTACGAAAGACCAACCAATCCAGATTTGAAACTAGATGGACAAGAAGATGTACAGAAAAATACCGATCAGATATTAAGGCACCTGCTATGAATTGGATTTTCTTTGCAATAGCCGGCTCTATAGCCCAACTCATCGATGGCACACTCGGAATGGGCTTTGGATTAACCAGCTCCACACTTCTGCTCACACTGGGTGCATCTGCAGCTGTGGCTTCGGCTGCTGTGCACGCCGCTGAAATTGGAACGACATTAG
>Ga0214168_1000211_pt1 | contig 23569 bp, 23 predicted proteins | sample LakMenepilimnion_FD_153002 | JGI IMG/M metagenome (GOLD analysis project Ga0214168, IMG submission 153002) | Freshwater microbial communities from Lake Mendota, WI - Practice 29OCT2010 epilimnion v4 | ecosystem: Environmental > Aquatic > Freshwater > Lake > Epilimnion/Euphotic zone | place: Lake...
AAAAAAATAAGGTCATTACAGGGTTAGAATCTGCTAACGATATGCCAAATACACTCGTATTTCAAGCCGGTACCACAGTAGGCCAAAACGCCGTTGTTACAAGCGGTGGAAGGGTTTTAGCCGTTACCGCCTATGGCGAAAACATCAAAGAGGCTGTTACAAATGCAACCGAGCGTCTTCAAAAAATTGAATTTGATGGCATGTATTTTAGACGCGATATCGGGTACGAATTTGAAAAAAAATAAGCCGACAAAATTCGTAAGAATAGACTTTGTTATTTCCATTTATTTCAAGCACCTTTGTAGTAATACATTTACTCAAGCTTTACGCACAATACCATGGGATTATTTAACTTTTTTACACAAGAAATTGCAATGGATTTGGGGACTGCAAATACCCTCATTATTCATAACGATGAAGTAGTCGTTAACGAACCTTCCATTGTTGCATTAAACCGTAACAATTTAAAAGAAGTTTTAGCAGTGGGGAAAAAAGCACTCATGATGCACGAAAAAACGCATGAGAGCATTAGAACGATTCGTCCATTAAAAGATGGTGTAATTGCAGATTTTAACGCAGCAGAATTAATGATTCGGGAGATGATGAAAATGATCTATCCTAAAAAACCATTGTTTCCTCCAAGTTGGCGTATGGTAATTTGTATTCCTTCTTCAATCACAGAAGTTGAAAAACGCGCGGTAAGAGATTCAGCAGAACAAGCTGGTGCTAAAGAAGTATACATGATTCACGAACCTATGGCAGCTGCACTAGGTATTGGTATAGATGTTGAAGAACCAGTTGGAAATATGATCATTGATATTGGAGGTGGTACCACTGGTATTACGGTTATTGCACTTGCAGGTATCGTGTGTGACCAAAGTATTCGTGTAGCAGGTGATGAATTTACAGCAGACATTATGGAAGCACTTCGCCGTTATCATAGTTTGCTAATTGGGGAGCGTACTGCGGAGCAAATTAAAATTAATGTTGGTGCTGCCATGAAAGATTTAGATAACCCACCAGATGATTTGCCAGTGAATGGTAGAGACCTTGTAACAGGTATTCCCAAGCAAATTATGGTCAGTTACCAAGAGATTGCCGAAGCACTTGATAAGAGTATTTTTAAAATTGAAGAGGCGATCTTAAAAGCCCTAGAAACCACGCCACCAGAGCTTGCTGCGGATATTTACCGCCGCGGATTGTACCTAACAGGTGGAGGTGCTTTACTACGTGGACTCGATAAAAGATTAAGTGCAAAAATTAAATTACCTGTCCACGTTGCAGAAGATCCCCTTAAGAGTGTTGTGCGTGGTACGGGCTTAGCACTTAAAAATTATCAGCGTTTTCCGTTCATCATGCGCTAATAATTTACCTTGAAAAATATTTTTGATTTTATTCGGAGGCATTTTACTTTACTAAGCTTTTTGCTATTGCAAATAGCTTCGATTTATATGCTTACAAAAGCAAGCACTTCGCATCAAAGTTTTTTTGCTGCAAAAATGAGCGATGCAACTTCAAAAATTAATGAGCGCTATTATAACATGCGAGGTTACTTTTTTTTAAGAGAAACCAACCAACAATTAGCCCAAGAAAATGCACGTCTCTTAAATTTACTAGGTTCCAATATATCGGCGCCTGATTCAACGATTCAAATAATTACCGACTCGGTATACAAAGACTCTCTTAATAAATATAGAAAATACAACTGGCTTCCTGCTAGAGTTATTGGAAATACTGTTTCATTACAAACAAATTTTTTAACACTAGAACGTGGTCGTTTACAAGGTGTAAAAAAAGGAATGGCCGCCATAAGTGCGGAAGGAATTGTTGGGGTGGTAGTGGAAGTATCAGACAATACAAGTAAAGTAATGAGTCTTTTACACCGAAACAGTAGGGTTAGTGCGATGTTAAAAAAAGACAATAACGCAGGTAGCATCGAATGGGATGGCGCCAGCCCGTATTACCTGCTTTTACGCAACGTTTCCAAAGGAGCAAAAGTGGTAAAAGGCGACACGGTAGTTACAAGTACCTACTCGGCTAATTTCCCGCCTTACCAAATTGTAGGTCGTGTAGCTGAAATAGACGCCGACCCATCCAGCAATTTTTATACCCTTAAAATTAAGACAGCTGTCAATTTCTTTACGGTTCAGTTTGTATACCTTGTAGAAAATCTACGTTACCAAGAACAATTTGATCTAGAAAACAACAATTCAAAAACACGTGAATAGCCTACTCAAAAATATCATTCGATTTGTGCTGTTCTTGCTACTTCAAATAGTGGTTTTAAACGAAGTGCCGCCTGTGCACCGCTTTATTATACCCTACCTGTACTTCTTATACATACTTTGGTTGCCTTTTTCAATCAACCGGTTTTCCTTACTTATTGTTGCTTTTTTGTTTGGACTTTCATTAGACTACTTTACGGGTACCACTGGCTTACACGCCGCTCCCTGTGTGCTTATAGCATATATTAGACCTTATTTACTCAACCTATTATTACCACAAGAAACCATCGAACAAAGCTACGCCGAGCCAGGTGTAAACAGCATGGGATGGGCGCCTTATGCGGTTTATGTAGGACTCTTAACTTTTATCCATCACTTTTACTTGGTACTCATCGAATGGCTTCAATTTGGAGACTTTGTATACTTTTTAGGTAAGGTTATTGGTACTGCCCTTGTAAGCTTTATGATGATCGTACTTTCTGAACTTCTTTTTTTACGAAAAGGCAAGTACAGAACCAATGCATCCTAGTTTTTACTGTCCACAAGTATGCATAAGTTTTTTTTGACAAAATGATGTATTGTTGGCTTTGTTACATCAAATTTGCACTAGATTTTCGTTGAATTATTTTTTCCAAGCCACTATGTCTGCCTTTAACCAAAACCGAAGTAGAATTGTACAACTTATTTTTATAGGTGCTTTTGTTTTAATTACGCTTCAGCTTATTAATCTTCAAGTTTTTTCGACGAAATATAAAATGGCTGCGGATAACAATGCCTTTTACCGAAAAGTGATTTACCCAGACAGAGGGATTATTTTTGATAGGAAAAAAAGAGCCATCCTCGAAAACACCATTAGTTACGATTTAGTAGTAATCCCCGCAGAATCGAAAGGCACAGACACGCTTGCCCTTTGTGCATTATTGAATATTGATACCGCAACCTATAAAAAAAGAATGCGCGATTTAATATTTAAAAACGGTGCGGTAAAACCAAGTGTTTTTGAACCCCTACTTACCACTGAAAACTTTGCACGCCTCAACGAAAATATGTACCGCTTTCCTGGCTATTCGCTCAGTGAAAGATCAGTGCGTTCTTATCCCTATGATTGTGGTGCTGCGGTGCTTGGTTATACGGCAGAAGTAGATACTGGTTTTTTACGTAGGCACAAAGATGAAGGATATGAAATGGGCGATTACTTTGGTACCACAGGACTTGAAAATAGTTACGAAAAAATACTGATGGGCCAGCGCGGTATTAAGCGATTTATTCGAGACAATAAAGGAAGAATTCAAGGACCATGGGAAAAAGGAGAATTTGATACAGCCGCCATTGCTGGAAAAAATTTATACTCTAGTATCGATGTAGAACTCCAAAAACTTGGAGAAAAACTCATGGAAAATAAAGTAGGTAGTATTGTTGCGATAGATCCCAAAACAGGCGGTATTTTATGTATGGTAAGTGCTCCTACCTATAACCCCAACTACCTAACCGGCAACCAAAGAAAAAAGCACTTGGTTGACATGATGTACTTTGATCCAAGAAAACCACTACTTAACAGAACCGTTAGCACCACTTACTCTCCGGGTTCAACCTTTAAAACACTGGTGGGGATTATTGGAATGGCCGAAGGTGTTATTGACGATCAAATGACGGTTTCATGTGGAGGAAGTTACTTAGGTTGTGGTAGAAGGATGGGGTGTCATGCGGCTGGTACATTTACACTAAAACCAGCTATTTCAAAATCATGCAATAGTTATTTTGCCGTTGCTTTTCGTAGAATTTTAGATAATGCAAATGTTAATAATAGAGATATAACTCTTGGCCTCTTTAATGAATACGCCTACTCATTTGGACTTGGAAGAAAATTAGGCGTCGACCTACCTTCCGAAAGAATGGGCAACATTCCTACTTCGAAATACTACCAGAAAATATTTGGAAAAAACTGGCAGGCATGTAATATTATTTCTAATTCTATTGGGCAAGGAGAAATTACAACAACCCTCACGCAGCTTGCCAATGTTATGGCCATCATTGCCAACAAAGGATGGTATTATTTGCCGCACTTAATTGACTCTGTAGAAGGTGGAGACGATTATGAAATGCTTGCCCGCTTTAAAGTAAAACATAGAACTAAAAATATTGCTGAAAGTATTTTTGAAGAAGTCCATGATGGCATGCAAGGCACTATGGAATTTGGAACAGGCGCTTACGCAAAAGTACCCGGCATTAATGTTTGTGGCAAAACAGGCACTGTAGAAAATGCGTACAGAGGAGAATCTTTAAAAGACCACGCTTTTTTTGGCGCTTTTGCACCTCGAGAAAACCCGCGTATTGCCATTGCTGTTATGTGCGAGAATGCAGGTTATGGTGCTACTTCTGCGGCACCCATTGCTAGCTTACTCATCGAAAAATATTTAAGAGATTCTATTGCAGGGCCCGAACGTAAAGCTAAAATTGAGCAACTATCCAATATGAATTTAATACCGCCTCAAATGAAGCGCTTAATGAAACCGGATACCACTAGAAAAGTAAATATTAAAAAAGTGATTGCCAAAAACTAGCCAACTACAAAATGAACAGACGAAATAATAATTTAGCAGCAGAAGGCATTGATTACACAGTCATTTGGCTCTACGGCATTTTAGTATCGATTGGTGTTTTGTGCATTTTTATGGTAGAATATAAAGCGGGCTCTAATTGGCTTTCTACTTTTTTGGGAGGAAAAGCAAACTATAGTAAGCAACTTATATTTGGAGGTGTATGTGCGCTTGTTGCCACATTTATATTACTAACCGATAGCAAAATATTTACAGCATTTGCGAATCTTTCTTACCTACTTGGCATCTTACTCATGTTGGCCACATTTGTACTAGGAAAAAATATCAATGGTTCTAAATCTTGGATTCCACTTGTTGGGGGTTTTAATTTACAGCCTGCCGAACTTTGTAAAATCTTTACATCGCTTGCCATTGCAAAGTTTATTTCCCGTCAACAAGTAGATTTCTCGAATGTGAAATCGCAGTTGATTGCTGGCGTGATTGCATTAACCCCAGCGGCACTTTCTATTTTACAACACGAACTTGGTTTAGCACTTGTTTACCTCAGTTTATTAATTGCCATGTTTCGGGAAGGACTTCCGGCACAGTTTTTAATCATTGGGTCTTGCTTTGGAATACTGGCGCTTGCTACCCTCATTGTAGAAAGAGATGCACTCTCTATTACCCTTACCATTTTAGCAGGTCTTATTATTTTTTTAGCATACAGGCAGGTTAGAAAAAAACAAAGACTCATCACTATCACGGCTATATTGTCCATTTGGATTTTATGTGTAGGCGTTCAGCGTTATGTGGTACCCTATATCTTTAATAACGTGCTAGAATGTTACCAAAGCACCAGAATTTATAGCATGGTGGGTAAAGATTATGATTGCAGCTTAAATCAAAAATCGAACGAAAAAGTCACAGGAAAAGCAGCTCGTAAGCCCGATGATTACAATGTAAGACAAAGTAAAATTGCAATTGGGTCAGGCGGCTTTTTTGGAAGAGGCTTTTTAAAGGGAACCCAAACAAGAGGTAAGTATGTGCCCGAACAAGACACCGATTTTATTTTCACTTCCCTTGGAGAAGCCTTTGGCTTTGTAGGTTGTGCTATTTTTTTAGGGCTCTATTTATATTTCTTATTTCGAATTGTCAGAATTGCCGAAAGACAACGCAGTACTTTTAGTAGGGTATATGCCTATTGTGTTGCGAGCATTTTATTTTTTCATATCGCCGTAAACGTTAGTATGACAATTGGTCTTTTTCCAATTGTGGGCATTACACTCCCACTCATTAGTTACGGAGGATCTTCGCTACTTACTTTTACTGTATTAATTTTTATTATGCTTAGACTAGACGCCGATAGACAAATGGTGCTGCGTTAGTCCAATACTCTATTTCATGCAAATCATACCATTATCCGAAGGCAGTTTTACCATTGATAAATCTAAAGTATTTGTTCCATTTGATACAAGTACCGAACTGCTTCAAAGTAGACCTGCGGGAAGCATACTAGTAGAAATTCAAACCTTTGTTGTAATAACCAGTAAGGATATTATTTTAATTGACACAGGACTCGGGTATGCAGGTACGAATGGAGAATTACAGATTCATGAAAACTTAGAAAAAGCAGGTATAAAACCCGCTTCAATTACCAAAGTACTAATGAGTCACTTACACAAAGACCATGCAGGTGGCACCACATTTAGTAATATTGACGATACAGCTAGGTATATTAGTTTTCCCTACGCTACTTATTATATACAAAAAAGAGAATTCGACTATGCAACTGGCGTAGGATCTGCTTCCTATATTCCAGCAGATATTTTACCGCTTCAAGCATTTAGCAAAGTGGTATGGCTTGATAGCGACGAAGGTGAAATAGAAGGAGGAATCAGATATCAAGTAACCGGCGCACACTCCAAATTTCATCAAGTGTTTTGGATTACCGAAAACAACGAAACCGTATTTTTTGGTGGAGATGATGCACCACAACTTCAACAAATGAAAAGCAAGTTTGTGGCCAAATATGATTATGATGGAAAAAAATGCATGGAGCTGAGGCAAGCATGGCTAGAAAAAGCAAAACAAGAAGGCTGGACCTTCCTGTTTTACCATGATATTAAAACGCCTATTTGGGTAGCTCGTTAAATGGTGGGTTCTTGACCTGGTGGTGGCGGAGGCGCTCCATTTCCTTTGTTTTTTAACCCAGGCTTACCACCTTTTCTATTTTGCAACTCTTCCCGTAACATACCCATAAATGCACGGTCTGCACCCATCGCTTTATTGACACGTTCATCAGAGCCCAATGCTTTTTTAAAGTCGTTTTTGTATTTTTTACGAATGTTTAAAGCGGCTTCTTCAAAAGCGAGTATGTCTTCATTTTTTTCTTGACGAGCTTTTTTCAATTCTTCAACGTAAGCATTGTAGGCAGGCCAAAATTTTTGCGCCTCGTCAACACTTAAATTTAAATGCTTGGTCATAAAAGCAACTTTTAGCGCTTCAATATTTTCTTTGCTAGGCCTTGAACCTTTGCCGCGGGGACCCATTGGTCTTTCTGGTGGCTGTGCCATCGTTACTGCAACAACCAAGAAAAATACTAGAAAAGATAAAATGATCTTTTTCATACTTGTTATTTTAAATTTTTAATTAATTGCTTGACTCGATATACTCTAAAAGTTCCTCATCAGAACTTTGTTCAATTAATGAGGTACTCGTTTCCAAATCATATTCCGGAATAGAAATATCAGGAGTCATCATTAAATTTTCATGCACGTCCATATAAGATAAAAGTGTAGAGTCACTAATCGTTTGTAATAATTTTGTTTGATCTACATTCATGTATACCGCATAATCGAATTGCTCGACTTTATTGTTATATATAAATGCGCCAACTGCCACAACACCTATAAATACAGACGCTACCGCCCATTTTACAAAACGAAATAAAGGCAATGCTTTTTGTGGTAACGTTACTGGCTGCTGATACACATTTGTTTTAGGAATGGTATTTAATAGAGGTGCAACACTTTCTAATTCCGCGTAAACCGCTTCCTTTTCGATACTTGCTCTAACAATTCCATGCAGCTCCTCAAAATATTGTGCAGGAACTTGATAAGGCATTGTAGCACTCATTGTTTGCCAAAATGGACTTATGGTCTCTAATTCGCTTTGTATGTCAGTGTTTTTGTGCATCGGTAAATAATAGACCTTATATCTACAAAAGGGTTTAATTGTTTTTAATAAATTCTTCAATTTTTTTGGCAGCAATATGATAACTCGCTTTTAAAGCACCTTCCGATGTTTCTAATAATTCACTCATTTGATGGTATGGCATTTCATCATAGTAGCGTAAATTAAATACCAGTTGTTGTTTTTCTGGAAGACTCTTAATGGCTAGTTGCAATTTCCAAATGAGTTGATTTTCATTAAAATTTGGATCCGCTTTTATTTTATCCTGAAATCCACCATCAACCTGATCCAATGAAACAGTAGCTCTCTTTTTTTGTTTTTCTATAAATGTGAGGGTTTCGTTGGTAGCAATGCGGTACATCCAAGTAAACAACTTACTATCGGCTCTAAAACTATCTAGCCCATTCCAGATTTTAAGAAGTGCCTGTTGTAATACATCATTCGTGTCTTCATGGTCTATAAGCATCCGCCTAATATGCCAATACAGCTTCTCCTGGTACTTTTTTACAATACCCGTATACCCCTTTTCTTTGGTAGAAGGGTTTTGAAACTGAGCCAGCAAACTTGTATCATCTAGGTGCAAGGACATAGTATAAAGGTAAATAGTTGGACTGCTGGATTGGAGAAAAGTTTAATGCTGCCTTCTATTGATCATCTTTCCAGCGCCAAAGATGCAAACAAGCATAAGTCCGGTAAGGGCTCCAGGCTTTTGACCTTTCTAACATATCGATTTTCAATTGCTTTTTATGGTTGGGGTCTAAATGATAGAGCTTTATCATGGCCTGCTGAATACCCAAATCGTCAACAGCAAATACATCTTCCCGCCCAAGTGAAAACATCAAAAGCATTTCTACCGTCCATTTGCCAACGCCTTTTATTTGAGTTAGGAGTTCAATGATGGCTTCATTGGAAAGTAGCTGCAATTTTTTATCAGTAATCTTATGTTCGAGGCAAAAATTTGCCACTGCATAAATGTATTTGATTTTCGCATAACTGATACCAATACTCCTTAGGCTCTCTTCTGGCGTATCCAATACTTTTTGAATGGTTGGTTTTTTAGCCGGGTACAAGGCTACAAAACGCTCAAAAATAATAGCTGCCACTTTGGTACTTAATTGCTGGCTAATAATACTAGCCATAAGTCTTAACGGAATATTTTTTTGAAGGGTTAAAATATGCGTTTCGCCTTTTAAAATGACTGCCAACCGCTTATCCTTTTGCAAATGTTTTTTGTACGACATACGGCAAGTTACATCCACTAATTAATCTTACAAAACCAATAAGAAGTAGTAGCTTAGTGTAAAATTTAAAGGAGCATGCATCCCCGCTTTTTTTCCCTGCTTTTACTTGCTACTATCGTTTCTAGTCAAGCATTTGGACAATCTAAAACAGCCGCTAATCGATCAGACGAAACTGCCATAAGAGCGCTACTTGCAGCGCAAACCAAGGCTTGGAATAACGGCGATTTAGTAAATTTTATGGAGGGCTACTTACCTTCCGATTCTTTACTCTTTGTTGGAAAATCGGGGCCTACTTATGGATTTCATAATACCCTTAACAATTATAAAAAAGGCTACCCTGATACGGCAGCAATGGGCAAGCTTACTTTTACCCTGCTTTCCTTATCACCCATCGAAAAAAAGCATTATCGTGTTTTAGGAAAATGGGAATTAAAAAGAAGCAAAGGCAATGTAAGTGGCTATTTTACATTATTACTTAAAAAAATAAAAGGCAAATGGTTTGTGATACAAGACCATAGCAGTTAAATTAAAAATTACAACATGGCAATTATTATTATTGGAATTATCATACTTGTAGCAGGTATATTAATTTTAAAACAAAGAGAAGAATTCAATAAATTAGGTAAAGGTGTTAGAGCTTTTGGTATTGTCCTAATTATAGTTGGTGCACTCAATGCTTGTATCAAACAAATTGATGCGGGACAAATTGGTGTTTCAAGTTTATTTGGTAAAGTGTCTAACGAAGTACTTACCCCTGGACTAAATGTTGTTAACCCACTTGTAAACGTGTACAATGTAGATATAAAAACCCTTAACTACACCATGAGTGGCGTTCATAACGAGGGTGAAAAAGATGGAGATGATGCGATTCGTGTACTCACCGCTGACGGTTTAGAAGTAACCATTGACTTAACGGTTTTATACCGCGTTGTGGGTACAGAAGCGCCAAGGTTAATTAAAGAAACAGGTCTCGATTACAAAGACAAAATTGTAAGACCGCTTACCAGAACAAAAATTAGAGATAACGCTGTATACTTTACTGCCATTGACTTATACTCCACCAAAAGAGATCAATTTCAGAATAAAATATTTACAAGCATCGAATCCGATTTCAAAAAAAGAGGTTTGATATTAGAGCAGTTACTACTCAGAAATATCACCCTTCCGAACAATGTTAAAACTTCGATTGAAGAAAAAATTAAAGCAGAACAAGATGCACAAAAAATGGAATTTGTGCTACAAAAAGAAAAGCAAGAAGCTGAGCGTAAGCGTGTAGAAGCGCAAGGTATTGCAGACTATCAACGCATTATTAGCACTGGACTCAACGACAAGCAATTGCAATACGAACAAATACAAATGATGAAAGGATTAATCACCTCTCCTAATTCAAAAGTGATTGTAATGGGCAAAGGAAACACACCCGTTATTTTAGATAGCAAGGATAAATAATTATTCTTCGTTGTAATCTATAGGATCTTTCCACTTGTTGTATAGATACCAAAATAGTAGTCCTGTACTCAACAAAAGCCAGGTGTAAAAAATTACATTGGTTGTGGTGAAACTGCTCTCCCAATAAGCGGCACCATACATAATGCCTGCGCATGAATTAACGGCCATCCATAATAAAAACATGGAAATGGTATTGACAATTCGTATTAAATATTTACGTACACCTGGTTCCATAGGATTAATCTAAACTTTGGTTATTAGCAGCTGCCAATTTCAAGAGCCTATCAAATTGCGCTGGAGTTAAATCATTGTAAAAGAAGTTAATGGGGTCAATAGGAATACCCGATTTGTGCACTTCATAATGCAGGTGCGGCCCTGTGCTTTTTCCTGAATTACCCACATAACCTATCACTTCGCCTCTTTTCACACGCTGCCCTACTTTAGCTTTTATCCGCACCATATGACCATAAATTGTTTGGTAGCCGTAGCCATGATTTACAATTACATGGATACCAAAACCACTGGTTGTAAATCCTGATGTAGTTACAACTCCGTCCGCAGTTGCGTAAATGGGCGTACCAATGGGGGCTGCAAAATCGAGTCCTTCGTGCGCTTTTCTGGTTTTATAGATGGGGTCGATACGGTAACCAAAACCAGAAGCTATTTTGGACAATTTTTTATTACTAATGGGCTGAATGGCCGGAATGGCAGCCAGTAATTTCGCCTTATTTTTTACCATGCCAATCAGCTCATTAAAGGATTTATTTTGGTATTCCATCCGCAGCGCAAGGCTATTGAGTTGATCAATGACGGTATGCACTAAATCGGTAGAACCCATACGCTGCACGAGTTGTACCTCTTTTTTTTGTTCCATATCCTTGATACGAGCACTGTCTGCAACCGGGTCGGCTTCAAAAATAGACCGGTAAACGGTATTATCGCGATTGGTGATTTCACCCATTTTTAATTCAAGCTGTTTGAGGCGCTCTTCAATAACGGCGTACCCCTCCCTTAGGTCTTCATTTTGCTGTCTTAGCATCTTTTCTTTGGGAGAGTCGATATACTGAAAGGCAATGGCAAAAATGATGATTCCGGTAACAATGGAGGCCGCTATAAATCCAAACACCTGAAGGAGTCGAACCCGCAGGGGCGTCTCCAGCTTTTCGAACCTGAGGGTATGGGTATTATAGTAATATTTTATTTTGCGCATAGGGTTGTTGGTATCAATAGCTATAGGCTCAATTCCTTACCTTTGAGGCTATTAAAATATAGAACAAAGATAGCCTGCTATCTAGTAAAATTAGCATATTAAAATTTGACCCCATTTATGATGACGAGTGCCGAGATAAGAAAAGAATTTCTAGCCTTTTTTGCTTCGAAAAAACACCATATTGTTCCTTCTGCCCCTATCGTGGTAAAGAATGACCCTACGCTTCTATTTACAAACGCTGGCATGAACCAGTTTAAAGACTATTTTTTAGGAAATAAAAAACCTGAATATAAACGTATTGTAGATACCCAAAAATGTTTACGCGTAAGTGGTAAACATAATGACCTCGAAGAAGTGGGTGTAGATACCTACCACCATACCATGTTTGAAATGTTGGGCAACTGGAGCTTTGGAGATTATTTTAAAGATGAAGCGATTGCATGGAGTTGGGAATTACTAACCGATGTCTATAAAATTGATAAAGACCGATTATATGTTTCTGTTTTTAAAGGAGACGAATCGGAAGGTTTGCCCATGTCTACTGTCGCATATGAAGCATGGAAAAAATTAGTACCAGAAGACAAAATTATTTTCGGAAATAAAAAAGATAATTTCTGGGAAATGGGAGACACGGGGCCTTGCGGTCCATGTTCTGAAATTCATGTTGACTGCCGATCAGATGAAGAAAGAAAATTAATTCCAGGTAGAGACCTTGTCAATAATGACCATCCTCAAGTAATTGAAATCTGGAACAATGTATTCATGCAATACAACCGTTTAAAAGATGGAACGCTTGAACCTCTTCCTGCAAAACACGTAGATACAGGAATGGGATTCGAACGTTTGGTGCGCGTGCTGCAAGGCAAGCAGAGTAATTATGACACCGATGTATTTAGCGGTACCATAGAGGCAGTGGCTTCTATTACCGGAAAAAAATATGATAGATCTGATAGCAAAGAAGCAGTTGCATTTAGAGTATTAGCAGATCATATTAGAGCCATTTCATTTACGATTGCAGATGGCCAACTGCCTTCCAATACAGGTGCTGGCTATGTGATTAGACGTATTCTACGAAGGGCCGTTCGTTACTACTACACCTACCTCGATTACAAACAACCTTTACTTTTTCAACTCGTTCCAATACTTGCCGCTCAATTCGCAGAAGTGTTTCCTGAATTAATTGCACAAGAGGCTTTTGTAACCAAAGTGGTGAAAGAAGAAGAAGATTCTTTTTTACGAACCCTAGATAAGGGTCTTAAAAGAATAGATGAATTAATGAAGGCTTCCACGAATAAAATGATTGAAGGTAAAGCCGCATTTGAACTATTTGATACCTACGGATTTCCAATTGACCTTACCAGACTTATCGCGCAAGAAAATAATTTAACGGTTGTCGAAAATGGATTTGAAGCAGAAATGCAGCAGCAAAAAAATAGAAGTAGGGCTGCAACTGCGATAGATGCAGATGATTGGACTATTGTGAATGAATGCAGTACACAAAAATTTACGGGCTATACAAACACCGAAGCAACAACCAAAGTTTCAAAATATAGAAAAGTAACTGCCAAGGGAATAACAGGATTTCAAATTGTTTTAGAAACAACACCTTTTTATGCCGAAAGTGGTGGACAGGTGGGAGATATAGGTGCACTTGAATGTAACGGGTCAAGGGTTGAAGTGATTGATACCAAAAAAGAAAATAATCTTTTTATTCATTTCACTAATGAGCTACCAACAAGTTTAGAAGGGGCTGTATTTGCAAAAGTGAATGTAAACAATAGAAAAAAGATAGCCGCTCATCATAGTGCCACACACTTATTACACGCCGCTTTAAGACAAGTACTCGGTAGCCATGTGGCACAAAAAGGGAGCCTTGTCAATGCTTCGCAACTTCGTTTTGACTTTTCTCATTTTGCAAAAGTGAGTGATGATGAAATGAAGCAAATAGAAAATATTGTCAACGAAAAAATCAGAGAAAATATTCCAGTAGTCATTAAAGAAATGACGAAAGATGAAGCAGTTGGTATGGGCGCCATGGCACTATTTGGAGAAAAATATGGAGATACTGTAAGGGTCGTGATTATGGATCCTAATTACTCTATTGAACTATGTGGCGGTACGCATGTTGGCGGAACTGGTGAGTTAGGTTTATTTAAATTAAAACATGAATCTGCGGTTGCAGCAGGCGTTAGACGTATTGAAGCTGTGTGCGGTGAAGGTGCTACAACTCAGGTTAACGAAGCACTAGCGGAGCTAGAAACTATTAAAGAGCTTGTAAAAAATAGCAAAGAGCCCGTAAAAGCGGTACAACAAATGGTTACCGATCTGCAGTCGCTAAAAAAGCGCATTGAATCGTATGAGGCACTAGCACTTGTTGGTATCAAAAAAGAATTGGCGTCCAAAGTAATACGCATTGGTGACACACACTTTGTTGGAGCTGTTGTTACAGTTGGTAATCCAGATGGTCTTAAAAAATTATGTACTGAGCTACAAGAGGATTTTACTAATTTATTAGTAATACTCGCCGCTAATATTGAGGGCAAAGCAGCTGTTGCTGTTTTAGTGGATGATACCTTGCAGGGAATCAAAGGATTAGAAGCGCAAAAAATTATAAAAGATCAAATTGCACCACTTATTAAAGGTGGAGGCGGCGGACAAAAAAGCCTAGCAACAGCTGGTGGGCAGGATCCTAGCAATTTGACACAAACTATTGAATCTGTAAAAAGTTTGTTAAACTAAGCCTTTATCGAGCGTAAAAAAATATATTTGAGCGTATATAAAAACCAAAATCATGAACAAAATTATTGCATTATTTACAGCAGGCTGCTTAATCGCAACAACCGCTAGCGCACAAGAAGAGAAAAAAATAGTCATTGTAAAAAAAATGGATACCACCATCGTTCACGGAAAGGCCGATGGCCCTCAAAAAATGACTGTCATTATAGAAAATGGAAAAGTTACCATTAATGGCAAACCTGTTGGTACTGACGGTGTTAATTTACCAGAATTAATGGGTAGTGGTGGGCCTGGTATTCCAAAAGTGATGATGTTCAAGTCTGATGATATGAATGCCCCACTTCCTAAATTAGATGGAAAAGTTGGTGAACTAAAAATCGTAAAAGGCATGCCACTTGATATGAGCAAAATGGGTGAGAATTTTGCACTTTCATTATTTGATGATGGTCCAAAAATCGGAATCAGTATCGAAGATGTTGCAGAAGGCACAGGTGCAAAAGTGTTAGAGGTAACAGAAGGATCTCCGGCTGCAAAAGCAGGTATCACAAAAAATGATATCATCACAGCTATTGATGGAAAAGAAATTAAAGACGTTACTGCCCTTCAAGAAATAGCGGCAACAATGGAAGCTGGAAATACACTAAGTGTTAAGTTAACACGCGATGGTAAGTCTAAAGACGTGAGTGTCAAAATTCCAAAAAAAGTAAAGAAGGCTAATATATAAGCTTATCAATTGTACGATAACCCGGTAACTAGTCTTATTTTTGTCTGAGATGACCGAAGGCAAACAATATGAAGCAGTTATCGGGTTAGAAGTACACGCACAGCTAGCTACCAACAGCAAGCTATTTAGTGCCGATGCTACAACCTTTGGCGCGGCGCGCAATACCCACATCAGCCCCATCACTATCGGCCATCCGGGTAGTATTCCAAAAAGATATCAGATTTCTCATCACACTACGCTAGGTCCTATTAGATCCTTTTTAAATGAAAAGGGACTTAATTATAGAGAACTTGCGGCCTCTAAAATGTTAGCTCAATTAGTAGATGGTAAAAAACAAAGTAAGCGATATACTCATAAAAAAAATAACCAACTAATTATTAATCAATATATCAATCATGAAAAAAACAATTAGTGTCTCTCTAATTGCAGCAACTATTTTATTAAGCTGTGCCGAAAAAAAATACGGCAGCTTTACCATAAGTGGAAAAGTAACTAATGGAGGTAACCAAAAAATATACTTGCAAGAACTACCTTTTGCAGGATCAGAACCTCTGATACTTGATTCAGCTACTTTACAAGCAAATGGAAAATTTGAATTAAGCGCCACTGCCCTAGAAGAAGGCTTATACAGACTAAGTTTGGAGAAAGGGCCCGAAGTATTACTAATCAATGACGATAATAATATTCGCGTCAATATAGATGTAAACCAACCTAAAAAATACGAAATTGAAGCGTCTGATGCTAGTAAAAGTCTTCAAACTTTATTTGCAAAATATACCGCAGCAGACTCCTCATTGATGGTGGTTTTTAATACACTAGAAAACGTAAAACAGCAGTCGGGTAGCGATAGTTTAATACAAGTTTTAACTCAAAAAAGAGACAACGAGCTTGTGTCTATCAACAATATCGTTAATGAATTTATTAATAGTTCAAAAAGTCCTGCTGCTATCTATTATGCCATTGGTATGGCAACTAGAACGATGCCAGAAGAGGCCGTTAAACAACTTGTAGAAAAAGCTACTACCAAGTTTAAAGAACATACGGGGCTTGCTAAAATTAAAGCACTCATGACAGTTCAACAAGCTGCACCAAACACAGGCAACACCTATGCATTATTAAATAAGCAGGCACCTGAAATTGTTTTACCTGACACAGATGGTAAATCATTTTCCTTGTCTTCCTTAAAAGGCCAATATGTACTCGTTGATTTTTGGGCTAGCTGGTGTGGTCCATGTAGACAAGAAAATCCAAATGTAGTAGCTGCTTATAATAAGTTTAAAAATAAAAATTTTACCATTGTAGGCGTGTCGTTAGACAATGACAAAGAAGCTTGGATAAAAGCTATAAAAAACGATGGATTAACTTGGAAGCATGTAAGTGATTTAAAACAATGGGAATCTACTATGGTTCCTCTATATGGATTCGATGGCATTCCATTTAATGTATTAATTGATCCTTCCGGCAAAATTATTGCAAGTAGTTTAAGAGGGGAAGACCTAGAAAAAACATTGGCAGCAGTTTTACAATAAAATCGTTTACAAGCTTGGATACATGATAAGAGAGTTAATGCCTATTTTATTTCTTTTGAAAATGTAAAATCAGTACCGGCAAAAGGATCAAATTGGTTAAAGTACCTACTACAAGGGTTAAAGAGGTAAGCCAACCTAGTGCCTTGGTCCCGCCAAAATCACTGATACAAAAGATAATAAAACCAGCTATCAGTACAAGTGAAGTATAAATGATACTTATACCTGTGTGCTTGATGGTTTGGACAAGCGTTGGAGCTACCTGGTTATTATAATGGGGTAATTCTTGTTTGTAATTGATCAAAAAACGAATGGTTACATCGATTGCAATACCTAGCGCAATGCTAAATATTAATACTGTAGAAGGTTTTAATGCAATACCAGCCCAACCCATTACCCCTGCTGTAATAACAAGTGGAATAACATTTGGAATAAGAGAGCAAAGTAAAATTCGAATAGATCTAAACAAATAAAGCATACAAAGTGCAATCAGTAAAAAAGCCCAAATGATACTTTCTTGTAGGCCTTTAATAATAAAACTAGAGCCTTCTAAAAATGTAATCGTACTGCCCGTAAAAGTTACTTTATAATGCGCCGTATCAAAAATTTCATTGGCTTTTGTTTCAAAATCTTTAATCAAGACAGGTAGCTTAGCACTTCCAATATCTTTCATGTTTACACTGATGCGCGCTACTTGCTTTGCACTATCCATAAAACTATTGAGCAGTTTAGCCACCCCTTCTTTTTTAACCTGAACACTCGAATCTTTTGTTGCTGGTGACTTTAAATAAGGGCCCATAAAGGCGAGGTCACCCTCATAAGGTATGTCATAACTTAAAGTATCTCCATCATAGTAAGCCTGCTTTGCAAATTTCAATCCCTCTACAAAAGAAAGGGGTCTAGCTGTTTCCGGATGCTCGGCTATGTATACAGACAACTCTTCGATTTTTGAAATAGGTCCGGTGGTACGAAGTAAGCCATTTTTCTTTTTGGTATCCACCATAATTTCAAGTGGCATTACGCCGCCAAAATTCTTTTCAAACCATTTAAGATCGGTATAAATTTTATCTTGTTTTGGAAGGTCATCCACTATAAATCCTTCCGACTTTAACTTACTCATTCCAATAAGTGCAAAAACGGTAATTACAATGGTTACGCCATATACCCATTTTGCGTGGTTAAATGTCCAGCGCTCAATTTTTACCAATAATTTTTCTAAAACTTTATTATCAAGATAACGTGTATGCTTTGGCTTAGGCGCTGGCAAATAACTCAGTACAGCGGGTATGAACACAAGCGATATAAAAAACAACACCATGATATTGATGCCTGCAACGAGTCCAAACTCTTTTAAGAGGGCGCTCTTTGTTAAAGCAAAAACAGCAAATCCAATAGCAGCAGCGATATTACAAAACAGGGTTACAATACCCATTCGGCCAACCATCGTAATAATGGCTTTGTCCTTATCTTTTAATTCTAAAAAGGCAGTATGGTATTTATTAAAAAAGTAAATGCAATTGGGAATACCAATCACCACCACAAGTGGTGGAATGAGCGCTGTTAATAATGTTATTTTATAACCAAATAAAACAACAGTTCCCAGGCTCCATACTACGCCTATTGCAACCACTACCATACTCATAACCATAGCACTGATGGATCTAAAAAACAATAGTAAGGTTAAAGCGGACAATACAAAAGACGCAATTAAAAAGATATTCATCTCCTTTTTAATTCTATCAGCAACAATGGTTCTTATATAAGGCAGTCCACTTAGGCGAACTGTTGAGTTTGTTTCTTTTTCAAATGTTTGAATGGCCTTATTGATTTCATAAATGAGGGCTGATCTATTTTTAGAATTGATAATTGCACCATCAAGTGAAACCCCCATCAAATAAGCATTGGAAGTTGGACTATAAAGCAATGTTTTGTAAAAAGGGAGGGATTTAAAAATAGATGTAGCACTATCCAAACTTGCTTGATTCGTATAGGGAGGAGTAAATATTTTTACCGATGTAAATTGAGCAGCAGCCGTGTCATTTACTAGATTAACAACATCTGGAATATTGAGTATGGCTGTTACACCACTTAGGCTCTTAATTGTTTTTTGCAATTTAGCAACCGCATTAAAATAAGACTTCTCGTAAAATTGATCTGTTTCAAAACCCACAACCATGGTATTGCCATCTGTGCCAAAACGTTTCAAAAAAGTTTGATAATCTTGGTATTTGGGATTGTCCGTTGGAATAGCTCTTGTGAATTCGTAACTGAGCGACACTTTTGAAGCGTGGTACCCCATAAAACAGGTACTTACTAATAAAATAACCAATAGAAGAACGCGACGTTTTAGAATCGATTGACCTAATGAGTACCACATAGTGAGGGTTTTATTGATTTGCGCTGCAAAAGTCGTATAAATATGGCATTAAAATGCTATCTACATCACAAAGAAATAAGAGGCGGCTTGACAAAGGGCGCCTACCAGTAATCCCATATACACTTCTTTTTGGGAATGATCTGAAATATACAGTCTGCTAGTTGCTACGATGCCTGTAAGTAATAAAACGCCAGCAATCACAAGACCCATGGGCTGATGGTAATAAAATGCAAATAAAACAACAGCCATACTTGCTCCGCCCATACCAATCCCATGCAAACTAATTTTATAAAAATTGTTTGCGATAAGTCCTACCGAAGTTGCCATAAAAATGCCCGTATAAAAAAACTGTAAAACAGCCGGTTGATCCGTAAAATTTCTACTTAAATAATGCATCCACCAATAAAAAAACATAGTAATAATATAAGGGATGATGCGTTCTTTTTGGGTACGTAAATAAATACTCTCCGAAAATTTTAAGCGCCACAATAAAAAAACAGCAAAGGCAGGAAAAAACGCGGTCATCCAAAAAACACTAAACAAGCGTAGTTTTAACTGCCAAGGTGTAATACCAGCAAACTCATACGGAAAAAGCGTCATGAGTAATAAAAATATATAAGTAGGTATAAACAGCGGATGTAATACATAGGAAACAACTTGCGCCAAAAAGCGAAGGATGGGATGCGTTGTTGAAGGCGTATTTGTTGTCATGCTGTTATAATTCTTTTCGTAAACGCGCAACGGGTATATGCAATTGCTCTCTGTATTTTGCCACAGTTCTTCTTGCAATATTATACCCTTTTTGTTGTAACATATCTGTTAAAATCTCATCGCTGAGTGGAAATTGTTTTTCCTCAGATTCAATGAGTTCACTTAATATTTTTTTAACTTCTCGGGTGCTTACTTCTTCTCCACTATCGGTGCTTAATGATTCGCTGAAAAAGAATTTAAGCCTGAATGTGCCATACTCCGTTTGAACAAACTTACTATTAGCAACCCTACTTACAGTAGAAATATCTAGTCCTGTTTGAAGCGCAATATCTTTTAAAATCATGGGCTTTAATACTGTTTCATCGCCCGATAAAAAAAAGGCTTGTTGGTGCAGCAATATCGCCTTCATGGTACTGGTAAGCGTTGCCTGACGCTGTTCAATCATATCAATAAACCACTTGGCTGCATCGATTTTTTGTTTGATAAAAAGTACTGCTTCTTTTTGACGTGGATCTTTTTTGCTGCCTTTCTCATACTCCTTCAGCATATCTCTGTAACCCTCACTTACACGAAGTTCTGGGGCATTTTTACCATTTAAAGTGAGCTCTAATTGACCGCCATTATTGAGCACATAAAAATCCGGAATGATATAGGTTTGTGCCTTATCAATATTTGTAAAATTACCGCCTGGCTTTGGATTTAATTTTATAATCTGACCCACTACTTCTTTAATTTCTGCGTCACTTAGGTCGAGTTGACGTTGGATTTTTTCGTAGTGCTTTTTAGTAAACTCATCAAAATATTTTGTAAGAATCGTAATGGCTAATTGCACCGATTTGCCTTCTGATTTTTTTCTTTTTAACTGAAGCAAAAGACATTCTTGTAAATCTCTCGCGCCAATACCCGCAGGATCAAAATCTTGAATACGTACAACAATTTTTTCAATTTCTTTTTCTGAAACTTCGATACCCTGTCTAAATGCTAAATCATCTGCAATTGAACTTAGCGCTCTGCGCAAGTAACCATCGTCGTCTAAACTTCCTAAAACTTGTTCTGCAATCGTATATTCGCGCTCATCAAGTTCCAGCATCCCTAATTGATCGGTTAATAATTCATGAAAGCTGGTTTCAATTTTAATGGGGATCACTGCATTATCATCCATTTCAGGATAATTGTCATCTTTTAACTTATAGTCTGCAATTTCACCATCATCATCTACAATAAATTCGGTTTCATCAGAAGGCTCGTATTCATCTAAGGGAGCGGGCTCATCATCTGGTATTTCAGCATCGAATTCATTATCGACTTCTTCCCCAAATTCAATTTCTTTTTCTCCCTCCGCCATTTCAAGTGCAGGATTTTCTTCTAGTTCAGATTGAATTCTCTCTTCCAAATTAGCCGTAGGTACCTGCAATAGTTTCATCAGCTGAATCTGTTGCGGAGATAGCTTTTGTAATAATTTTTGTTGAAAAGATTGACTTAAAGACATCCGTGAAATTCAAGTAATTATAATGCTTTGGTAATCGCTGCTAACATTTTTTCGCCCTTCTCTTTTATTTGTTCTTCTGTCCAAATTAAACTAATGGCCGTAGAAACAGTTCGGCTCATAATGGCGTCACTTTTCGCAAAAGACTGTGTTTGTAACCCTAACAAAGCGTTTGCTTGATCATCATTTAAACGGTTCAGTGTTGTAGCATTTTTTAAATGATCCCACTTGGTAATATAGTGCCAGTTATTTGCATACCAGTAAAAGTTACCTGCAAAAACCCCTGCTTCTTTCAATGACTCGATCGCAGCCTTAGTACCAGCTTCTGTGGGAAGCATCCAAGATAAAAAACTACAGCTATCGCCTGCTTCATCAGGTACTGATCTAAATTGAATACCCGGCACTTGTTCTAAATAACTACGTAATAATTTGTTGTTTTTTCGTTGGATGGCTAAAAAAGTATCGAGCTTTTTAATTTGCGCTAAGCCAACGGCAGCGTGCAGTTCACTGATTCTAAAATTGTATCCAATAAATGGATGCAGGTCGGCACCGCGGTCTACGCCAAGGTGGTCATGACCATGATCGGTGTAGGCATCACATTTGGTGTACACGTCTTTATCGTTTGTCATAACCACACCACCTTCACCGCAAGTAATTGTTTTTACAAAGTCAAAAGAAAAAGTTCCGGCAGCCCCAATGGTACCTAATTTTTTTCCTTTATACGTGCCGCCAATACTCTGACAAGCATCTTCTAATAAAATTAAATTATGGTCGGTGCAAATTTGTTGAAGCGCATCCATATCGGCCATGCTGCCGCACATATGAACGGGCATGATGCATTTTGTTTTTGGCGTAATAGCAGCTTTAACAGCGGCTGGATCTAGCGTTAATGTTTCATCGATGTCTACCAATACGGGCACGGCGCCAACGCTTAAAATGGCTTCAAAACTTGCCACAAAAGTAAAAGAAGGCATGATCACCTCGTCTCCAACACCAATTCCTAATGCCGCCATGGCGGTAGTGAGTGCCGCTGTACCGCTAGAGGTCAGTTGCGCATGCGCGCAACCAAAAACAGTAGAAACGGCAGCTTCTAATTCTTTGGATTTCCAGATCCCTTTTCGGGGGCCATCAAACCCATAACGCATGAGAATTCCGGTTTCTAGTACCTCATTCACTTCTTTTCTTTCTTCGTCACCAAAAAATTCAAATCCTGGCATATAAAATGTTTAGAATGCAAAGGTAAAGAACTTAGCCGCATCTTTTATTGGCATTATCTTTGCTTTATGAATCCAACCTTATTTTATTGCTACGACGCTTATTGCGGCTGGTGCTATGGGTTTTGCCCCGTTATCAAAAAAATAGCCGAAAACTACCCCAATCTTCCCATAGAAGTGCTTTCGGGCGGTATGATTATGCCCGAAAAACCCGTTCCAATAAGCGCTACCGCCCATTATATTTTGGGTGCTTACAAAAATGTAGAGGAATTATCAGGCGTTGAATTTGGCGAAGACTACTTATGGCATATTAAAAATCCTGAATTAAGTGACTGGTTCCCGCATTCCGAAAAAGCGGCGATCGCACTTTGCATATTTAAGGAGTTTTATCCGAATAGACAAGTTGAGTTTGCCACTGATTTACAAATTGCACTACACTACGAAGGTCGTGATTTAACGGACAATGAAGCCTATAGACACCTACTCGAAAAATATAGTATTGCACCCGAAACATTTTATGAAAAACTTAGCAGCGAAACCTACAAAGACCAGGCCCACTATGAGTTTTCGCTTGTTAAGCAACTACAAGTAACAGGTTTTCCATGCGTATTATTACAAGTCAATGAATCAAAATTTCATTTGTTAGCAAGGGGCTACACCGATTACGAAACGCTACGTTCAAGACTTGATTTAGCACTACAAGAAGCGACAAAATCGAATTAGTAGTTTTTTAACCTGATTTTACCTTTACTTTGCAAAACGTAAACAAAGCATATGGAGTATAGTAATTTAGTATCAATTTCAGGCCTTAGTGGTCTATTTGAAATGGTGGCGAGCAAAACTGATGGCGCCATCGTAAAGTCTTTAGAAGATCAAACCACAAAGTTTGTAAGTAGTAGAGTGCATAATTTCTCGCACCTAGAAAGTATCGAAGTGTATAC
>Ga0214168_1000212_pt1 | contig 23567 bp, 46 predicted proteins | sample LakMenepilimnion_FD_153002 | JGI IMG/M metagenome (GOLD analysis project Ga0214168, IMG submission 153002) | Freshwater microbial communities from Lake Mendota, WI - Practice 29OCT2010 epilimnion v4 | ecosystem: Environmental > Aquatic > Freshwater > Lake > Epilimnion/Euphotic zone | place: Lake...
AATTTCACAAAAAAAATTTAAAAAAATAATTTGACAAAATGATTTTTTGAAAAGAGGGGAGGGGGAGAGATTTCTAAAAGACTCTTTTTAAATGTCTTACAAAAACCCCTTTTGGAAAACCCCTTTTGTCAAGTTTTTTGGAAAAATTTTATGATGTCTTACAAAAAATTTTCCATTGACAAGTTTCAAAAATCCCCTTGTCAAGATTTTTTTTAAAAATTTTGTAATGTCTTACAAAAAACCCCCATTGACATGGGGGTTGACATATTCAGAATCTATGCCATAATGGTTGTAATGAGTGTTCAAAAGTACAATTTGTACATGGGGAAATACGAAGAATTGGTGGAACATTTTTCTTTCATTTCGGAAAAGTATGATGGAAAGAATACCCCATATTTCGATATGCCTTCTATAAGTGTTAAGAAACAATTTGATTCTATCTTAGAAGAGAGGGTTAATATGGGGGTTATTAACTATTGTAAGGCTATAAAGCATAGGAAAGATCCTTTGGTAGAGGTTAAAACCGAGTTTGTTTATATTGAAGACATGTTGGAAGTGGCAGACGGGAAAAATTCAACATCGTGTGGCAATACAACAAGGTGTGGCAATACCGCAATTATTACACCAGAAGAACTTTTGGGAGATGATTTTAAGAATTTATGACATGGCAAAACCCAAGTATATGGAAAACTTCTTCTGTTTGGAAGAAGTTATCAAACGAAACGAAACAACAAATCCTTGGAACATATAAGGAAAAGAAACCGATTCCAAAGAATATCAAGAATTTTGAGAAACAAGAGGAAGGAGGTGTGTAAAAATGATTATTGAGCAAAATATTAAAGACATTACGAATGGAATTATTAATAGAAATTCCCCAAGAAGCGTTAAGATGCAAGTATTGGATACTATTATTAATCCAACCAAGTACAAATTCGTTGGATTTGCAGAGAATGGTTCTGTAGTAAGACTTGAAGCAAGGTATCACAATATTCGTGATAAGAAAGGTAGATTCAAGTGCACTAAAAGAAAGTAATTTAGATATATTTTAATAAAATTCTTTAAAATACTTTATACTTAAAGTATACGCATAAAGACCCTTCGCCTATTTTTTGAATGGCGAGGGGTCTTTTTTTTTGTAATGTCTTACAAATCATTGTAATGTCTTACAAAAATTTGGGGAATTTTACCAAAAATTTTGAATTTTGTCAAGACTTTTTTTGTAATGTCTTACAAATCATTGTAATGTCTTACAAAAAAGATTTCGGAAGATTTTTATTGACCAATTGGAATTGTTTTTGTAGTGTTTGCGGCATGGAAGACGACATATGCAATTGGCTACCAGAGGAAATTTCCTGTGTTATAGTAAATGGGGAGAAAATTCCTGTTGACAATGTAGAATTTGTTGATATAACAGAGGACATAAATGGAAGGGACTTGATGACCTTCATTTATCTTGGAGAGAAAAGACAATCATATGTAGTAAAAAAATACATTTAGAATAAAAAAACCAACCAAACCAACCATGAATACCAAACAAGTAGATGATTTCTTCGACTCAATCGAAGATAAAGAGATCAATTTTCAGTATAACTACTGGAATAAACTAAAACCAATCAATGATAGTGAGAGGTTCCAAAGGTTCCTATTCGCTTTTATGAGTGTCCATACCACTTGGGAAAGGAATGTCATTGGATATAACAATATCAAGGATTGGTGGAACTGGATGAATCGTTGGGAAGTTCTTGAACAAAAACTAATCGATTCAAGAGTAGGACTTCACAACAATAGACTTCGATTCATTTCAAATTTCACCACAAATTTCTGGTCTAATCCATCAAACTTCAACAAGGGAGAAGGAGAAAAGTGGTCTGGTTTCCGTAATCGTATTGTAAAAGAAATTACTGGACTCGGACTTGCCAAATCTTCTTTTGCAATTGAGATGATTTATCCAGATGAAGCAGAAGTTGTATGTCTTGACACTCACTTGTTCAAGGCATACGATCTCGACCAAACGAAACACAAAAGAATGTATGATGAATTGGAATCACATTGGGTGAAAAATTCTTTAAAAAAAGACTTGCCTCCATATATCGCTCGGTGTATCTATTGGGATCGCAAGCAGGAGAAGCAAGATTCAAGGTATTGGAGTCATGCCTTGGAAGAAGGAGACTTCTCATCTGAAATAAACCTAAACTAAACCAACCATGACAAAAGAAAAACTAAACGAAATAGTAGAAGAATCATTGGGAGATGAAACAATTCTCCTTGCAGATGGATTTGAGAATGCCTTTATTGGAATAGGTAGGCAATTCAATACACCATTTGCGATATACGATAGAGAAAAATGTATTGACATACTCATGGAAGATATGTCAAATGAAGAAGCAGAAGAATACTTTGAATACAATGTTCAAGGTGCTTATGTAGGAGAGAACACGCCAGTATTTGTAGAGATGCTAAAATTCAACGAGGAATTAACCAAATGAAAATAACAACACCACTACCAGACACAGAACAATCATTGTTCTATTCCGCAATCAATGCACTTCGCATTGCAGGACAAGAAAAATTAGCCGATGACTTCGATCAACGCATGGAGAATCTTATTAAGACTCCCAAGCTTGCAATCTATGTCAAAGGCGGCATGGTCGAAGCAATTCGTTCCAACATCTCATCCGAATTGGATATTGAGATTGTTGATGAGGATTGCATAGATGAAGTAAAATGCACAGAAGACAGATGGGAAGAACTTCAAACTGAATTGGAATTTGGCAACTACTAAAAATAATATGGATAAAATAACTAAAATTGTAGAGACTCTTCGCGTGAGAGGTGAGAATCCAGAATACATCATTTCATACCTTACGAAGATCATTAGCGGTCTTGAAGCCGCAGCACCAAAACCTGTCAAGGGATATTTGGAAGTTACAATCCACAACATGACACCAGTAAAAACCAAATAGAATATGACAATCAATCCAATCAAACCAAGACCTATTACTCACCTTGAGGGCAATCTACCTTCAAACTTTGACGAAATACAGGACTTCATTTTCCATAGGGAAGTCCTAACAGACTTCGGAGAACAAGTATGGATTCCCCGAACCAGCATAGATGAAGCAGACGAACAAACAAAACAATCAGAATGTTTCAAATATATCAAAGCAGCATTTGATCAGTATTCGGAATTTGATTGCATCCTACTAAACAAATAATATGGACACAAAAATTACACTCACCTTTAGAGAAAGTGAAATGAAATGGATTGAAACCATGATGACCAAATACTATGGATTCAAACCAAAAAATAAAAAGGAATTAAAAAGCCGCCTTGGAATGTTCATCAGCACAATGTTCTCCAAAGGAATGTATGCTTTAGAAGAAGACAATGAATATATGGAGGTAGCATGAAAATAGAAAAAATTATTTCAATTGGAAACTTACCAACAGGAGAAATTATGGTAGCACTTTTGGAAGATAAAACATTTCAAAACAAAAATTGGAAAGCAGTCTTACAAATGATTCCAATGGGAGTTTCAAAAATTGGTCAAAAATTCTTCTTTACAATACTCGCAGATGATGCGATAACATTCAGCATTCCCCACTTGAACATTCAATCAACAATCAACCAAAATCAATATGCCTAAAACATTTTTTGTATTGACATCCGATCAAGATTCTGATGAAGGATTTGATGTAGAAGCTGAGACAAGACAAGAAGCACTCGAAAAAGCATTGCAAGAACTCGGATGGTATGTTATAGAGGAGGATTCAGATGACAACTAAAACCAAACCAAAAACCAAACCAAAGAAAAAACCCCTGTCAAGAAAGAAACCAATTGAAAAAAAGATTCCCCAACTTTTTATTGACAGCATGGGAGTCAAGAAATCAATTACAATTATGGTTGAAGGCGGATTAATTCAAGATATCATAAAAACTGCTTGCCCAAATATCAAGATTCAGATACACGATTATGACTTGGATACAATCACAGACAATGAAAACATTTTTCTTGACCAATACAATAAAAAATTTCATTTAACAGAATTAGAATAATATGGACACATACACAATCAGCAATGATATCAAAGGTTCTCGCAGACCATTCTTTCGAGATGAGTTTGAGGAATGGATCGAACAAGCTTGTTCAGCCAGAACAAATGAAGAACTTTACGAAAGCCGATACGAAAAGATGCAAAGGGAGTTTGAAGAAACTTTGAATGAAGATGAAAATTTCGTTGACAATCGCACCATTGATATGATAGAGTAATTACATAGTGAACGAAGAAGGTTCCCGATGATCCTGCTAAAAAAATCGGAACCAAGAAACCAGTCTTGTAAAACATTGGAATAGATTTTTGATAAGATTTTATGCCCTCATGATGAAATTGGTAAACATTGTTGACTTAAAATCAACTGCCGTTAGGCTTTCCGGTTCGAGTCCGGATGAGGGTAGTTTTTGCAAGGTTAGTGTAATTGGAAGCACCGCATAGCTTATACCTATGGTGCCCTGCGACGAGGGCCGAGCATCAGTTCGATTCTGATACCTTGCACCACTTTTTGTAAGCCCTTGTAGTTCAATGGTTAGAACAGGCGGCTCATAACCGCTCAATGTGGGTTCAATTCCCAACGGGGGCACTTTCTTTCATAAGTTCCTATAGCATAATTGGATAATGCAACGCTCTTCTAAAGCGTAGATTACTGGTTCAAGTCCAGTTGGGAACGCCAATCTTGCCAAGATGGGTGGTGATGTTCTTTGTGACAATTTGAACAAATCAATTCACATTTTTCCGCTTCTCTTAAAATAAATTCCCATGTTCTGTTGGTTAAAATTCTAACATCTAACCTTGATTCTTTTTCAAGAGGATCAGTATGATGAAATTCTAAAGCCGATAAATTTTTATCGTAACCACATTTTGAACAGCATCCACCTTTTAACAAAACAAGTTTACGCTTTCTTTCAAAACCTCTTTCTTTTTGATAAGAATAACTCGACTTTGTTGATTTTCCTTTTTCCAAAGAAATTGTATTGTGTTTTCCAAAAGGAGAACATTCAAAACAATATTTTCGATTTTTGAGATTTCTACTTTTACCATCAATTTTAATCCAATTCGGAATTATATTCACATTACATTTAGCGCAATTTTTCATATAACAATACTTACTCACTAAGCTACAATTTCAATCCCCTTTTTTTAAAACCCTTTCCTATTTGTAAGACATTGCATTTGTATTGTCTTACAAAATAATATTCAAAAAAATATCTTGACAAGTTGTAAGACACAACAAAACAATTTGTAAGACATTGTAAATATTTCTTGACAAACTATTTGTCTTACGATCCAAATCAATTTGTAAGACATAAGAAAAAAAATAAAAAAAGTTTTGACATAATGAATCACCCATGAGATATTGATTGCGTTCTAACGAACATCAAACAAACCAACCAACAAACCAACCATGATTATCAAAGATACAGAAACCACTCTTGAAACTATCGGAAACATTCAAGACGAGGCACAATTCAAAATGCGGACGAGTCAGAAAGCATTTCAAATCCTTTCTTCTCTCTACTCTGACAAACCACTCGCCATCGTTCGTGAGTTGGGTTGCAATGCTATGGACTCCCACATTGCAAGTGGTCAACCAAATCGCCCATTCCATATCCATGCTCCCAATAGCTTGGAACCTTGGTTGCTCATTCAAGATTTCGGAACTGGTATCTCCCATGAGAATATCTACGAAATCTATACCACTTACTTTGCTTCAACCAAGACCAACACCAACACACAAGTTGGTATGCTCGGACTTGGTAGCAAGTCTCCGTTCTGCTACACCGACAACTTCACCATTACTTCCAATCACCTTGGAGTCAAAAGAATCTACAACGCATACTTCAACCAAGAAGGTATGCCCACTATTGCTTTGGCATCACAAGAGCAAACCAAGGATGAAAATGGAGTATCCATTCAAATTCCTATCAAGATCAAAGACCTTGGGGATTTCAACCATGCTATCTACAAAGCATTTCGTTTCTTCAAAACCAAACCAAATATCTCTGGTGCTGATGTTAATTGGAATCTGAACAAACCAGATTTCGAGGGAACCTTTTGGCAATCATATCACAACCAGCACAACCAATGTGTTGCTATCATGGGTGGAGTTGCATATCCAATCGACATTTACAAATTGCAAGACGATCATTATGACATTGCTCGCAAAGCAGGACTTGTGATGCAATTCAATATCGGTGAACTCGATGTCACTCCCTCGCGTGAATCTCTCATGTATCACGATTGGGTAATCGCCGCACTCAACGAGAAGATTGCACTTGTCAAGAAAGATTTCGTTACCAAGGTAGAGGATCAGATCAAGAACTCTGATAACCTTCTGGATGCTTTGAAGGCACTTTACCTTCTGAACAACCAATGGTCTTTCCTCAACTCGGCAATCATTAAAGGTAAAGTCAAGTGGAAAAATGTTGAGATCACAGAACCACGCAAGTCGATCAAGAATATCTGCCAGAACAATCTCAAATCATATTCCAAACGCCAATGGGGTCGTGCCAAGTGGAGTGAATCGGAATATGCTTCTCTGGATAATTCTGCCTTCTGGTATTATGCAGACTTGAAGGTGGGAAGCATCAAGAGAGTAATCAACTTCATTAAGACTAATGCTGATCAGAATGTATCGGTGAATCTGGTGGATCAGCAAGGCATGAAGGATTTGATTGCTTCGGGATTCCCTGCATCAATCTTCGTTCCTACTTCGACATTGCCAGCAGTCAATGCAACTAAAGGCAAAGTTGGTAGTGGAAACTCACGCCCCAAAGGTGTCATCAGTTTGTATGATTTGGGATATGAATATCGTCAATCTTGGGAATCCAAATCATTCGACCTTTCTAATGGAGTTGCTCCGAAATACTATGTTGTCAAGAGCAAAGATAATTGGAATGCAGAAGCAGGAACTCTGAAAGATTCCAATGGAAAAGATATTGTTAGTCCAAAGGACAAAGGAAATCTTCGGGAAGTGTTGTCATTCCTTGGAATCAGTATGAATGATGTTCGCATGGTAGCACAAGGTAATGCTAAATTCCTTGATGCTCTCGGTAGCAAGAACATTGCCGATGTAATCAATGACAAGAAAATTTCTGTTGACATTGAAAAAGTCAAGATGGTCAAATCTCTTGATCACCGAATGGTTCGTGAGATTGTCAAGGACAAAAAGTTTCAGACTCTTTCCGATGGGAATACCTTTAAGAAAATGATTCTGGAATGGAATCAAGCATTGAAGGATGTTGTCAAGATTGAACCAATCATAAAATATATTCGCACCGATGAAAAATATGAGTTGACATTTCCTTCAAAGATGGTAGAAATGATGTATCACGCTTGCGGTAGCTGGCAAGTGGGAATCAGCAAGGTAGTCGATGCCTTGTTGGAACAAGAACAAATCAGCTAAAGAAAGAACAAACCAAGTGAACAATACAACCACACACAATGCAGTCATCATCACGGGTAGCGGCAAGATTGCCGCTACCATCAACGGACAATCTTACACGATTGATACAGACCATCCTCGGTATAAGCAAGCACTCGATGCAGTTCGCCGCAAGGATTGGAATGGATTCATCAACCTTGTCAATATCAGTCAGCAGGTTCAATCCTACTTCAACGGAACTAATGTTGAGATCAAGGATGGTAGCATCAACTATCATGGACAGGTGATTCACAACACGCTCACAAAGCGTATTCTGAATTTCATGCGCGATGGACTTCCCCATGAACCACTCTTGAATTTCTTCAAGAACCTCATGGAGAATCCAAGCAAACGAGCAGTCGATGAACTCTATGATTTTCTGGAAGCAGGAGAACTTCCCATCACAGAGGATGGACACTTCCTCGCATTCAAGAATGTTCGTTCTAATTACAAGGACATTCATTCTGGAACATTCGACAACTCGGTTGGCAAGGTATGTGAAATGCCTCGCAATGGAGTCGATGAGGATAAGAATCGCACTTGTTCAGCAGGACTTCACTTCTGTTCGATTCAGTATCTTCCATCCTTCTCTGATTCTGATGGTGGTCACACAATGATTGTCAAGATCAATCCAAAGGATGTTGTGGCTATTCCATCCGATTACAATAACGCCAAGGGACGCACTTGCCGATACGAAGTGGTTGCCGAATACAAGGACGATTGGAGGAGCAAGGTTCAACGCGAGGAATCTGGTTGGGATTCTGAACTCTATTCCTCCGATGGTGGAGAGTATGAGTTTGACGACGAGGAATGCTCCTACTCCAACGGATGCGATGAGAACCATTGCTTCTGTGATGATGTATCGGATTCTGATTCGGCATATTATGGTTTCACAAATAACCAATGTTCCAATTCAAAATCAATCTATGGGACAAAACCAAGTGGTCATAAGTTCTACGATGTTCGTGGACGAGATGGCAAGTTTGTCAAGAAAAATTAGTGGTGGTGGTTGGTCGGCGGGAGGGGTGGTTCCCTCCCGCCAAATCACCTTAACAATCAACCATAAAATAAAATGGAAGAAGAAAACAATTTCGATAAAGTTGTAGAGCGAGGAGAAAAAATAAATCCGATTAGTTTGAAATCTGCATTCTATGTTGTTCTTGGAATACATCTGGTAGCCATATTTGGAATCGCATATTTCGGTTCTATGAAGAAATCAAACGCAGATGATAAAAAACTTCTTGATGAACCTATGCCAGTATATGTGGGAGTTGATAACCCAACTCCTACCCCAACACCAGAAGCAACTCCTTCACCAACACCAGAAGTTGTAAAACATGAACAGGCATGGCCGAAGGCAACACCAGAATTGAAAACATATCCGAATACCAAGAAGGCAATTCCCGTTGTCAAGGAAAAAGTTTCCCACTACACAAAAGAATATGTCGTTAAAAATGGTGACACATTCTATAGCATAGTGAGAAAATACAAACTCAATCCAGAACGATTGAAAAAAATAAACAACATAACAAACGAAAACAAAATCCAAGCAGGACAAACGCTAAAACTAATGTAATGAAAAATCATATTTCAACCTTGACAATCCTATTCTATCCAGATCATGCAGTCTATGGCTACGAATACGACGACATCAATGGAAACATCCAGTCTGAATCTGGATACCCAACAATCGGTGAGGCATTGGGCGATGCCTTCAAGAGAATCAAAACATTTCTTGTATTGCCAGATGTAGAGACTCGCTAATTGCATTGTCTTACAAAAATAAAAATATAGACAAAGTTCTAACCTTCGTCTATATTAAAAACCAACCTAAACCAATAATGAAAACAATTACAATTCTATTATCAATCGTTGCAATGACAGGTTGCACCACATTCAAACAAACTACTCATCAAGCAAAAACAGATTGGAATAACTTCACAAAAACAATTCGTTTCAATGCGCATCAATCAGCAGTCTATAAAAATGCTTATTTTTAAAATGAATGACGAAAAAATAGTTGACGCAATCATGGGGTGGATGGTATTACTCTGGATACTATTCGGTGCTTGCATGATTGGCTTGACATTAACAATCATCAAAGCAATACTGCTGGCATTCGGAATAGAAACCAACCTATAAAACCAAATGAAATACAAACTTATTGATATCGAGGATGAATCCTCGAATGAATGGAGTGAACCAATCACCAAGAAAGAAGCATTGGAACAAGTCCAAGAGTGGAACGACGAAATGGGAACGAACTATAAAACAATAGAAGAGTTCAACGAGAATGAACAATACTGGCAATGGCAATCTGTATGACACCATACAAACACGCTCAAAGCTCCGCTCAAAAGTGGGGTGGACAACCAGAAGATTATATTGTCTTACATGACTGGTTTGATGAAACAAAAGCATATACTGGTGATTGGACTCATCGTGTATTGCGTCATCATTCAGCAGGAGTTCAATGGTCAATAGAAAAATTCGGACATACCATTACAAATAGTAAAGGTCAAAAGATTCCCACAAAAATTCTTGCAGAACAGCACTTGATGGAGGATTGTGGATTCATCCCAACTCCAAAAGATTACCTTTCCCCCTTGACAAAGCATCCAGAAAAGTGGATGCTCCAAGTCGGAAAGCAAACCAAAACACAAACATTAGAAGTCAAATGAACAAACCAACCGAGTTAGAATTGGAGTTTTTAAAACTCTTGTCAGAAGCAACCGATGAACTCTATTCATACGGAGCAAAAGAAGTAGCAGACGAGATCAACAACAAAATCGAAACAGCAATCAACAACTCAAAACAAACCAAATAAAATGAAAGCCGAACCACTAAAAAAATCCATCTATAATAAAGCCAAAGAACAAGGCATCGAACAAATCATTCTCCATTTCAGCGGAGGGAGTGATGAGGGATACCTTGATGTCGAAACCGAACCAAAATGGGATCAAGACCTTGCAAGTGAGGTTGAGGAATGGGCATGGGAAGTCTATGACTATTCTGGTGCAGGAGAAGGAAACGATTATGGAGATGATATTGTCTATGATCTCAAGGAGGGAAAGGTGACAACAAGTGAATGGTTCACCTCTCGACAAGAAGGAGATACGGACAACGATAAACTGGAATTAGAGGAGGAATGACAAATGAAAAAGATTATTCCAATTCTATTGTCTTTGACTCTGGTTGGATGCACAACTGGTAGCAAATACAAATACATTGAAAACAATTATACCAATGTTCAATCATTCGGAGAAACAGGTAATGATTTCTCAACACCAGTTGAGATGGACTTCGCACAAGAACCAAGACGAGTAGTGGTGGAAAAGCCTATCTACATATACGATGAGCATGACGCTACTATGGGAGACTTGGGAAAGGCTATTGGTAAAAAACTATTGAGAAAAATGTATGCCGCATACAATGCAAATTGACAACCAACAAAAAATATATCACAATAACAATATGAAAATCCTTGACACAATTAAAAACAATTTAAAAGAAAGATTGGAATGTCTTGATGATACTGCAAAGCATATCAACAAGCACAATTTGTATTCAGATGATGTTATGAAAATTCTAATCAAGTCTTACCTATACAAGAAGCGTTTTTATACAACATCGTGTTGAAACGAAACACCGTGTTTCATTACCGCGAGTGATGCACATACGCGCATATAATAACAATATTAAAAAACAAAATACAATAAAACCAATTAAAATAAATGAAAACAATTAAAGAACTTCGCCAATCTGGTAACAAAGTCCGCGTCCTCCATTCTCGAAACATTGTATACCAACAGAGAATTGATGGATCGGTAAAGGTATTCTCTCCCAAAGGAGGAAAAACCACTATCGAAATTACAACACCAGATGGTAAGAATGTTATCGGTCATTCCAAGTGTTCAGATAAGGAAACTTGGAACAGGAAACTTGGAAACTCTATTGCTCTTGGTAGAGCATTAACACAACTCTGAAATGTTTGAGAATCCATATTTCTTTGTTGCTTTAGGTTTAGCTCTTATATTTTGGGCAATGGTAGCAGTAATTCTAATTGATTTCCTTTGACATTTGAATTGTCTTACGATATCATTTCTTTGTAATGTCTTACAAAGACATATATTTGCAATGTCTTACAAATCAAAAAGAGAAAGAAACCATTCGTAAGACACTAAATTTGTAATGTCTTACAAATCAGTCGGACAAAAAAAAATAAAAAAAAGTCTTGTGGTGATTTGAAGTTGTGCTATTGTGGTGTCGTAATGAAACCCCGCCATGAAAACCAAACAACCGAAAATTAAATTAGAAATAAAAAAACCAAAACGCAGGGGATTTCCAATCCCGCCAACAAAAGTAATAAAGGATAAAACAGAATACAAACGCCAACAATTCAAAGGAGGATACGAACTATGAAAAAAATACTTGACATTATATTTGGAAAAAGAGTAAAACCATCTCGTCTTGCATTGTCAATATGGAGATTCACAAACGAATCACATTTGGAACAACTCGATAGGCAAGGTCGCATTTGGGAATATCAAGCAAACAAATGAATACATTTACAGCATTTGGAATAATTTTGCTTGGAATCGGATTGATTCTGATTGTTCCATTCATTCTTATATGGGCAATAAATGGATTGTTTGGGACTATTATTACATACACATGGACAAATTGGTTTTACTCTTTAATTATTATACTTTTATTTAAAATTAACAGATGAAATTGACATTCAAATATCACGATGGAGGAAGATCGGCGGCTGGTTATGAACTATACACAAAAGATTGTGTCACCAGAGCAATATCATTGTTTCTTGGTGGTGACTACTTGAACGCATACGAATATGTCAACAAGATAATAAACAAGGTTGAAAAGAAAAAAGTTTCTCATGCGACAATCGGAGTTTCCAACCAAACAACCAAAAAGATATTTGCAGAGATTGGATTAAAATGGATTAGAACAAATAAGATTCCATACCGAAAGAAAAAACCATTTATTCTAAATATGGTGAACCATGTATGCTTTGCCAAAAATGGTGAAGTCTTCGATACACACGATTACTTCCAAAAGAACAAAAGGATTTACGGATACTGGACAATTTAGGTGGAGTGGTTGGAAAAGGGGGAGAACGAAAATTCTCCCCCTTTTCTTTGGGGAAATTCTTTTGTAAGACAATGCAAAATAAATCTTGACATTCGCCTCGTCTTACAATCCAAATCCATTTGTAAGACATAAGAAATAAATTAAAAAAGATTAAAATAAATGTTGACTCTAAAAACGATTGGTTTATATTGGGTGAAGTTAGATGAAACGCATCTGACGAGCAGAAACAAAACCACAAACAAACACAAACACTATGGCACATCAAATCGACACTACCTATGATCGGGTCTATTCAATCGAAGGAACGGAATGGCATGGACTCGCACGGCAAGTAGAAGCAATCGGAGACGACGAGTTCGACTCTCTCTCGCATGAAATCAAAGAAGTAGAACTCAATCCTGTTATCGATGGGGTTGTGGTTCCCTTCCCAAACCACAAATTGCTGGTAGCGGATGTTAGCAAGTCCCGTCCAGATATCGAGAACAAGTTTGTCCCTCTCCATATTCCCAAGGCGAAGTATGGGGTTATCGACAATCGGCAAGTCATCGACTGCATGAAGAAATCATTTACTGATTTCGGAGTGAAGATCACAACTGCTGGCACACTCGACTGCCTCAAGAAGTTCTTCGTTAGCGTGGACATTGGCGAGTGTGAACAGATCATCAATAAGGATTTGTTCAAGTGCTATGTCAACTTTGTCACCTCGCATGATGGCACTATTGCGATGGATGCTTATGATTCTGTCGTTCGAATTGTGTGCATGAATACTCTTAACGCAAGCCGTGAAGCCGCTGGCGAGGCTGGCTTTAAGGTGTATCATACTAAGAATGCACAACTGGCGATGGATGGTCTGGCGGAACTATTCAATGCGATTCTCAAAGGTCGCGCCAATCTCCGCGAGGTGATGGAATATCTCGCCAATCACAAGTGCGAACCAAACGATGCCTTGGCAATGGCGGCTGGATACTTCTGCCTCGAAACAGATACCAAGGAAATCGGTAGCCGTTATTTCAATTCTGCACAAGGAATTGCAAACCTATTCTCTCGCGGACTTGGAAACAATGGCGAAACCCTTTACGATTTAGCTAACGGAGCTACGGAATACTGGACTTCCGGCAACGGAGCAGGTGATCCAAAGCGTGTTAGCAATTCGCAGAGAGCATATCGCTCGCAATTCGGATCGGCGGCAACTCACAAAGAATCCTTTGTGGCGATGCTGGCGAACGATGATCGACGCTCCCTCGCCCTCGACATTGGACGCAAAGCGGTGACAGATTATCTGGCGAAAGCATAAGCCAAAGCAAACAAAAAAACCCCACTTCCGAAAGGGAGTGGGGTTTTCTTTTGTCTTACAAAAGACTATATTGTAATGTCTTACAAATCCTGTTTTTATAAAACACGGTGTTGTAACGAAACATGGTGTTGCATTGTCGCGTGTGTGTCATATATGCGCATATGATATTGCATTGTCTTACAAAAAGATATTTGGAAATAATCCTTGTAATTAAAAACAATTGGATTAAGGTAATAGCAGTTCAGCAATCCTGCTGAATGAAACCACTACACTATGAAAATCAGAACCTATACAAAAACCATCAATTACAGAGGGGGAACAATTACTCTGATGCACACTACTCCAGAGTGGAGATCACAATGCAAAATCAATGGAAGTGTCTTTTGCTGGTTCAATACCGAAGGATACGCAAAACAGCGTATCATAATCCGCAACTTTGACTCTCTCAAACCTGCAATGACTCTCAACTACATTCGTAATCGGATCAAAAACGATCCAGTAGTTAGATAATATTCTAATCATATTTAAGAGGGAGTCGAAAGACTCCCTCTTTTTTGTCTTATAATTTTTGTATTGTCTTACAAATGGGATATTTATAATGTCTTACAAATAAGAGTTTTTCAGGTATAATATATAATAGTAAGACAATACATTTGTAATGTCTTACAAATAAAACAAGTGGTGTAAGTGGTTGTAAGACAACAGAAAAAGGTGAAAGTTTTTATTGCAACAAAAACGAATTGGTTTAAGTTGGTTTTCGTCGCAAGACACCAACCAAAACCAACCAAACCAACCACCACCACAATGAGCAAAGCATATACAGCAGATAAAGCATCCCATATCACCAAACGCCAATCCAGAGCAATGGTTGCCAATGACCTTAAAAAAGAAATGAAAGAAGGTAGTGTTATTCACTATCTCGGAGGAACATCAACTCAAACGCCATTTGAAAATAAATTCAAAGGAGAACAAACATTCGTTCGATATGAGATGATGAGGGCGATTACACCTAAAGGATACAATCAAGTTGCATTCGATATGAAGGGTGATGCAATCCTTCCAGAGAAAGGAGAGAAGGGGTATTTTGTGAATGACAATTTTTTCGATTCGTTTTTCGCAGTCAATCAAAAGATCAAAGGAAACGAATTGCACCTTTGGCTTGACTTCTGTGGAATGCCAAAAAGTGATTTACTCGATTCAATCTACTATTCATTCTTGCATGAAGATTCCGTTGATTTTAAAACTCTTTACATCACATTTTTCTTGAATCCACGCAATTGTAAAGAAGTCAAGAACTTATACAATGGTGTGAAGGGATCAAAAGATAGAGCAAATATTATCATTAAAAAGTTGCAAAGCATGGCAGGAGATGATAACTTCTCCTTTGAAGTGTTCGATATTTACAATAACGAAAAATCACCAATGGCAGTTTTGAAAATAGAAAGGAGGGAAAAGATAAACGATATGTCACAGAAAGCATCAGTCGAAAATTATGTGAATCTGCACAAACGCGGATTCTCTAACAAGCAAATTGCAATCTTCTGGCGAGCAGGAATCATGCAAGTTGCAGGTTATGCCGCCAGCGCAAAGCGAATGAAAATGATCTAATCATTTCAAAGGGGAGTCGAAAGACTCCCCTTTTTCTTTCTCTAAAACAAATAGTAAGACAAGACAATTGTAATGTCTTACAAAAACATTTTTTAATTTTTTTGTTGACGCATTATAATATTTTTGATACCTTCTTTTTCCTATGAAACAAACTCCACAATTCGATATTGTTTTATGTCCAGATTTAAAAAAATCTTGGGTTCATTACGATGTAGAAATCCACAACGCTGATGGAAAAAAGAATTGGAGAGATCGTATAGCAATCTATCGATCAGTTCATTATGCTGGTTATGTTAATTACGCATCATTTAGACCAGATGTTGAAAGTGATTTAGCAGAAAATTTAAACAATCACAGACCATGTGTTGCCAGTTTAACAAACCATGAATTTTATTTTAATAAATCGGTTCCAAATAATTGGAGAGAAAATGTTAATTCGATAACCATACGCAATCCAGTATATTATTGTCTAAAAAGTAAACTCGTTTGGCAAAATATTGAAGATGATGAAAATCCAGTATTTTCCGACAAATTACTGGAGGTGAAGGAATATAAAAAAGGTAGCCATGTGTGTGTGGCACAATGCCAAGAAAAAACACAAAAAAACTATGATGAAGGTGGTTCAATAGAATTGGAAAGAAAAACTATAAACAAAGCATTAAAAATGTGGATAGATCGTTGCGATGAACAAGTGACTGAAAGAATGTTGAAGGATCACTTTTACTATACAATGTTGGGATTGCTTACTGATGAAATAGACCTATACACATATAAAAACAAATACAGCAATTGCTAAAATAAAATGAATCCAATTGAAAAACTATTCAATGCTATAAAAAGAAACGGCATTGAATTTATAAACTACGAAAACCAAGATATAAAACTGTTATGCACTTGGATGGATGATCATCAATTATATCATATCGTTGTCAACGGAAAAACTATTCATTCGGGACAGAAGTATAGAATAAAAAAAATCATTCAAGAATGGATGGAAGGAAAAAGAAAATTGACAGATTGTGGAGATGAATTGTTTCTTCTAATCAACTGCTAAAAAATTTCGGGAGGCTAAAACCTCCCGATTTTTTTATTTCCATATATAGTAAGACAAGACAATTGTAATGTCTTACAAAAAGATTCTTGAAAATAATCCTTGCAAATAAAAACAATTGGATTAAGGTGAAGACTCAATCCTATGTTTACTCCATCACCAAAAACCAAAATCGAAGTAGCTGAAGTTTATCAAGATCGTGTGCCAGTCGATGAAGACATCGAGTTCGCTGATATGTGCAACCCTCGCGGGTTCATTTACGGAACATTGTGGTTCGTTCGTGCAACAGCACCAAACGGAGAACGCTTCATTCATACTCATCGCTTCGATGATATGGAAGAGGCACAAGACCTTTGTCATCGTGTTAACGGACGCAAAGAGATCAACGAGGTTCATTGGACTCGCACATATTCCGAATACGGATCGCCAGCATGGGAAGACGATGAGTGGGATCGTCGCGCTCGTCTTCACGATGCTCTATCTCGCGGAGATTCCGAAGAGATCGACCGCTGGTCTTGAGAATCGAGGGGGAGGCGAAAGCCTCCCCTTTTTTCTTTTCTGGAATATATCGTAAGACATTGCAATTGTATTGTCTTACGATCTTGAAATCACAGATTGTGATATCAAAAATCATTTGTAAGACACAAGAAAAAAGTCTTGACAAAAACCTTGTCTTACTATCCAGATTGATTTGTAAGACAATAGAAAAAAATAAAAATAATTGTTGCAATGGCGACAGCTTGTGATAAGGTTAATTCATCGACGGCAATCACGCCTTCGATAAACAAAAATCAAAAATAGCCAAATATGACAAACATCAAAATCAAAGCAATCGACGCTCTGCGCGATGCGACAAAAAGCGGTTGCAAGTTCATGACATTCCTTTACACAAGCAAAGGACAGAACGAAACATCGAAGTATCAAATCAACTTCGGCATCAGCAACAAAGCGGCTTGCGAACATGATCGTGAAGCACTCCTCGCATACACTCCCAAGGATGCACTTGAGGAAACCGCCAAAGCGGAGCTTCTGGAATCCCTCACGCAAACAATCGAAGAGGGCGTGAGCCAATCATACACTCAAGCCGATACATATGACATTATCGGCAAGGGGATCAAACAGCACAAAGAGACTGGCGAGATTTATATCGACGGCTTTGTGGAGTCGAAAGAAGTGGTAGTCCCTGCGACTAATCCGAAAAAGCCTGTCAACTCTCGCCCTCTCACGCTGGCGAAAAACCACATTAAAAAGGTTTGCGAGTTTAAGAGGAATCGTTTCGGGTCTTTCATTCTCAAGCCAGAAAATATCGGTGGGGTCAAAGTATGCGGTGAAGTTGTGGAGCTTCACCCATAATGTGGATGGTCGAAGGGGAGGCGAAAGCCTCCCCTTCTTTTTGTCAAGATTTATTTGTATTGTCTTACAAATAAAATACTAAAAACTTTTTTGTAAGACATAAGAAATAATTGAAAATAATTATTGCAATTGGTTTTTCTTGTGTTATCTTGATTGCCTTATGACACCACTCCAACTCCAACTCCAACTCGCAACTCGAATGATCAGCCAAGGCATCGATGAAAAACTCGTTGCCGAGTCTTTGGTCAGCGTGTTGATAGAGACATACAATATTCTGCCTGATACAACTCCGCGCAGGATGGTATGCCAGAACACAATCATGCCAGATATCCAGTTCAACGATGAAGCCAAGTGGTATGAAAAATACAACGGCTTCATGACAGAAACCCCATGAACAAAAAGGGGGGAGTTGAAAGACTCCCCCTTTTCTTTTCTCCATATCCTTTGTAAGACAATGCAATTGTAATGTCTTACAAAGAAAAAGTTCTTGACAATCAAATTTTTTACTATCTAAAAACATTGTAAGACATAGAAAATAATTGAAAATTTTTCTTGTATAAAAAAACAAATAGAATATAGTGATCCTCGTTATGACCACCACCACCACATCCTATCTCGCAATCGACACAAACGCCAAGACACGCAAGGGACAAGCCAAAGGATTCATGACCGGAATCCTCTATCTCGCGCCTTCCGATATCAGCGGAAAGAATCTTTGCCCCCATGCATCGGAGGGATGCAAGGCAGCTTGCCTCTTTACCGCAGGGCGTGGAGCGATGTCACCTATCCGTAATGCTCGCCTTAAAAAGACAATGGCTTTTCTTTCCGATAGAAAAGGATTCGCCGAATCTCTCAAGAATGAGATTGCCAAGCTCGTCAAAAAGACAAGCAAAAACGGAATGACACCTTGCGTCCGCTTGAATGGAACGAGCGATATCCCTTGGCACAAGGTAGAAAATATCATGCAATCATTTCCGAATGTCCAGTTTTATGACTACACTCCAAACCTTTTCCGTATGCTGGAATTTACAAGCGGAAAATTGCCAGCCAATTATCATTTGACATTCTCTCGAAAAGAGGACAATGATCAAGCCGTGGATAGTGTATTGAAAGCGGGTGGAAATGTCGCGGCTGTATTCAAGACAATTCCTAAAACATGGAAAGGTTTTCCAGTAGTCGATGGAGACGAGACAGACCTTCGTTTTCTTGATGGCAAAAATGTTATTGTGGGACTAAAGGCAAAAGGTAAAGCCAAGAAAGACACAAGCGGATTTGTAGTGGTATAAGTGGTAACATAGGGGGAAAGGGGGAGTCGAAAGACTCCCCCTTTCTTTGTCAAGATTTATTTACATTGTCTTACAAAGCAATTTCACCCTTCGTGCAAGGGGTGAAAACTACTTGTAAGACAAAAGAAATAATTGAAAATATTTATTGCAATTGGATTCTTTCATGTTATCTTGATTGCCTTATGACAAACACACCTACAATCGAAGACATGATGAAATACCGAACCCCCTGTAAGGCAATCCTCGCCGAGATGCTAACGCAACAATTCCTCCGAACATTCAAACTGAACGGAAAGTTGGGAGAGGAGCTAAACCGAATCTCCGCTTGCCGCGCTGTGAACAACACTATTCGCCTGATCCATGTTTACTCTCGAACATTGAATCCCTATGATCCAAACGAGCTAATCGAAAAGTCAGAGAAAGAAGCATGGGAAAGGTTTAGAAAATAACCAACCCAAAAGGGGAGTCTCGAAAGACTCCCCTTTTCTTTGTCAAGATTTATTTGCATTGTCTTACAAATAAACATAGTGCTAAAATAAAACACGGTGTCGCATTGAAACGCATGGTGCATTGCTATATATGTAAGACATTGCAATTGTATTGTCTTACACATACATATATAAAGATTTGTAAGACACGAAAAATAATTGAAAATAATCATTGCAATTGGTTTCTCTTGTGTTATCTTGATTGCCTTATGACACAAACACCACATCACACCGTCCTATTCAATGTCGCTGGCATCACTATGATCCACCTGACAGGCGAACAACTCAAACAGGTCTACGCAATCGTGGAAGACACGATGAATGGTGATGGTCTTTACGAAGGTGCTAACAGGGAGACAATCCTTGAGGCATACTACTCACAGGAAAACCCAATGGGTGATCTCACATGGATCGACCTGATCAAGAAGATCATCACAGAACACTACATCCACATGATCATCTGACCGAAAGAAGGGGGGAGGCATAAAACCTCCCCCCTTCCATTGTCTTACAAATTTTTTTGCCCCCCATATATTTGTAAGACATTGCATTTGTATTGTCTTACAAATCAATCACCCTGTTTTCCAGACACACCCTGTTTTCCAGACACACTATGTTTCAATACATCACCAGAACACTTTGTTTTTTCAGAAAAGACATTTGTAAGACAATACAACTTTTTTGAAAATAATTGTTGCAATCCAATCGAATTGGTTTAAGGTGGGTTTCGTTATGACAACCACTACCACAGCAGTATCACCCGAAATCGTCACCTATCTCAATGATCGCATCGAAGCGATGAAAGCTTGGATCGCAGAAGACCCACAGAATCGTGGGGGAGGATGCGTCGAGCCAACTCCAGACTACTTGGAGGAACTCGCCAGAGAGGGAGTGTTCACGCTTGATGACTACAAGCGTTATGAGATGGCATACGATGTCTACGATGCCCACAAATCCGCTTGGGGCTGGAAGCCCAACTACGCCCACCTCCGCACCATGTCGATGGAGGAACTCCAACAGGAAATGGAGTATTGCAAACGCCAGTTCCGCGCCAATGAGGAGGTGCGTAAGCAGGCATTGGAGGTCGCTTGGGCAGAAGCGAATGAACTCGCCAGCCGCCTCGGTCAATCGATCAAGACCCTCATCAAGTGGGGAGTCTTGAAGCGTGACGATCTCTACGCATGATCTCAAAAAGAGGGGGAGCTAAAAACTCCCCCTCTTTTTTTGCGACATAGTTTTGTATTGTCTTACAATTCCCCCTCGAAAAATTTTTTAAAAATAACATTGACATTCAGAAAAACTATGATCTCAAATCCGAAAAATTTTTTAAAATAATTCTTGCTATGTCTTACGAATCTGGTAAGGTGATGGCAGTTCGGTGATGGTCACCGGACGCAACCAACCAACCAACCACTATATGAAAAACAGCCTCATCAATATCCGCCTCGCCAATCGTTTCGCTCCTGCCCTTAACGGCAAGACTCTTTCGGAAGTAGTTCGCGCCACTCTCGAAAATGCAATGGCAAACGACATCGTGCCTGCCAGCTTCGGCAAGGTTCGTGGTGAAGCAAGCTCGCCCGTCACGATCCGCGTGAGCGACGATCTGGCAATGTGGATTGCCAGCTTCGAGGGAAGCAAGAGCGCGACGATCATTGGCCTGATCGTCGCGGCCTCCAAGCCAGTCAAGGCCAAGGCCAAGCCAGCCAAGGCTAAAAAGTAAAGACAAAAGCAACAAGAAAAACCCGCCCTTCACAGGGCGGGTTTTTTTTTGTCAAGACATAATTTGAAAACCGATTTTTAAAAACACGTTTTTTAAAAACCTTGTCAACAAAAAAAATGTTTTATTTTTCCACATGGGCTGTGAAAATCGACCCATGTCAAGAAGTTTTTTCGAAAAAGTTGCTGGGCTATGCCCCCCTCCCCCCATAGGGGGGTATACCCAAAAAAGGGGGGTATATATAGGGGGGTATAGGGATGGTATGGTATTGTCTTCCTAAAACGTTTTCCCAAAAGTTTTTATAAAATTTTTTTGAAACCGTTACGATTTGTCACGGTTTGGATTTTTTCTCAAGGAGAATTTTAAAATCTGTCAGTTCTTTTATTTTAAGGTTATAGGAATCTTCCTTGAATGTCATCATATTTGATTCGTCTGTTTCTCCCTTTTTCCATAGTTTTGCCTTTTCGAAGAATTCTCTTTTGGAAATTACTCCACATATCCATCCTGTTTCAAATGTATTCATGATACGTGTAAAAACATATAGGTCACATTTTTGTCTTGTGTTGTATGCAGGAACAGAGCAATCATAATCTCCCTTTGGAATTGATGTACATTTTTTGCTCTTTACGTCTATTTTGACATTGTTTTTAATTATGTCATAGTCATATGTATTTTCTATTTTTCCCTTTAGAAAATCTTCTACCATGAATTCCCCTATGAATCCTGTTATATTTCCATTTCCTTTTAGAATAGAATGGTTGAGTACTCCCATTTCATTTGCCTTTTTCTTAGCATTTTCTACCCATTCTTTTTTAATTTCTACCTTTATCATTTCATTTGATTTGTAACATAATCAACTGCCTTTTGTGAATGTCCTCCGATGTGCCAGTTATATTCTCCTAGTGGTACTGTCTTTAATTTCCAGCAATAGATTGTTGAAATTGTTCCGTCATCCCATTCCAGAACCCATTCACATATTACTTTACCATCTCCGCTATTTGGATATAGAGGTTCACCAAATACCTCATTTAGTTTATCAAATGTTGTTGTTACATATCCTTGCAAGGATGTACCATTTGCTTTTCTTGTATTTGTCAATTTGTCATATTCCATATTTTGATTTTATATGTTTCTTTATTCTTGTCAAGGTTTTTGTAAATATTTTATAATCTAAATGAAAAGCAAAGATCAAATATTATTGGAAAGTCTTTATGATAAAATATCTGAAAAAAGTTTTTCATTTCCCCTTACTGTGTTCCATGGAACAGATTTATCCTCTGCAAAAGATATAAAGGAAAACGGGTTGAATTTAAGTAAATGTCATAAAGGATATTTTGGACAAGCTTTTTATGTTACTACTGATGAAGAATTGGCAAAAAGTAATTATGCAGATTTCTCTGGTGACGAAGAAGGTGGAATTGTTTTAAAATTTGAAATGCATCCAACTGGAAGAGTATTGGATTTAAGGAATTCTGAAGATTGGGATTATTATCAAAATTTAAAATATAAGGGACGTGAACTTAGTGGATGGATGGGTTTTGATGAGTTGCCAAATATTATGAAATCATTTGGAATAGATGCACTTTATGATAGATCTAATGATGCATTTGCAGTTTACAATTTAAATATACTTAAACAATAAACCATTCAGGTTTGTTTCCCAATTTCCAAGTGGCAAAATCTTTTTTGTCTTTGATATAATATGTTCTGTATGCAGTGACAGGATCTTGGTTTTTATATTCGATTGGCATTGCCTGTGCGAAATCTGTCATATTCCCTTCTGGAATCAAGTTGGCATGGTTCTTGCATAGTTCAAAAATAGGATATGACTTGTGTTGTTTTCCGTATCTCTTTGTATATTCTTGAAACAATTCTTCTGTCATTTCACACAGCCAAAGAAAATTATTCCTTGTCTTTCTTGTCCAAATACTACAAGGATGGTTGAGATGTGCTTTCTTATAAACCGTATCAACTGTGTCATTTGAATGAACACGAATAGCAGTGGAGAGCATTTGAGTATGTTCAAGGATCATTTTGATTGCATGTTTATCGCAATGAAATTGAGCAGCTTCTTTTGGGTCGTTGGAAAGAATAAAAATATTCATTAAAATAAAATATATTGTTTTATTCTCCTATTGTCAATAAATAGTTTTATGGAAAAAAATATTGTAAATT
>Ga0214168_1000214_pt1 | contig 23514 bp, 19 predicted proteins | sample LakMenepilimnion_FD_153002 | JGI IMG/M metagenome (GOLD analysis project Ga0214168, IMG submission 153002) | Freshwater microbial communities from Lake Mendota, WI - Practice 29OCT2010 epilimnion v4 | ecosystem: Environmental > Aquatic > Freshwater > Lake > Epilimnion/Euphotic zone | place: Lake...
TTGAGATTGATTGACAGCTTTATTTTTATGCAAGTATAAAAGATTGATTAACCTATCAAATCTGTTGATGATAAGTTGTTCATTTGCTAAAAGACTATCGATTGTAACTGCATCATTTTCTAGATCCTTTAAAATGGCAACTTTATTTTGCTCAATGCGGTGCGTAATGATGCTGTGTTCTCTTAAATTTTCTGCAAAAAAACCAAGGGTAACGGCTGCAAACAGCATAATAAACTCGGTGATGTATTCTTTCCAGTTTTTTGGTTTGTGTGAGTGGTGGTGTACTTCCATATTTTTTAATCAATAAAATTTTAGAACCATCTTATAATACCCACTATATCTACAATTACATAAAAGAAATTCATAATGAATAATGGCCAATCTTTTCTTTTATACATAAGTACTTACAGCCAAATTCTTGCTGTTGCCAATATTGGGAAGGCCCACTTTGAAGAGGGCAAGTTGAGTGCTAATAATGTTGCACCAATTAGAAGTAAGATGACGGATGCCCAATTTTGTTGTTTTTCTTTCATATGGATTATACTTTATTCATGGTTAATTGTAGTGAAAATAAACTTTATTTTTGAATTATCTTGATTTACAGCCACTGAATAGTGTTCCTGTATACGACAGCATAAAAAATAGAATTTTGGGCTCTTTTTTGAGGGGTTGTAATCTTCATTATTTCTATTAAGCGTCTTGCATATTTATTTAACTTTGAAGGATGCAAGTAGCTGTTTTAAGAGTCTTTAGAAAAGTGCACCGGTTAATGGGGGCAGTTTTATTTATTTTCTTTTTTGTTGTTGCAATTACTGGTGTTTTATTAGGGTGGAAAAAAAATACAAATGGCTGGCTTTTACCCGTTACCTCTAAAGGTACATCTACCAACCTTGCAGTTTGGAAACCCATTTCAACTTTACATGCAATTGCAGACAGTGTTTTATTGCAGCGAGTTGACAATCAACTCTCCACTAAATTGGACCGTATCGATATTCGAAAAGATAAGGGTATTGTTAAGTTTGTGTATGTTAAACATTATTGGGAAGTACAACTTGATGGCGCAACAGGTAATGTGTTACAGGTAAACCTACGCAAATCTGATTTCATAGAAGACATACACGACGCTTCCTTTTTGGATACTTATTTTAACACCCAAGGCGAACCTATAAAACTAGCTTACACATTGATTATGGGCACAGCCTTATTTTTATTTTGTACCACAGGCTTTTGGCTTTGGTATGGACCTAAACTTCTTCGCAATAAAAAAAGAGGCTAATGATGACGACTCATTATCACCGATTCATAGTTGCTTTTTCGAATAATTCTTACATTGTGTTATAATACTACAATATGGAATTAATTGGACCCATTAGTCAATTAGTGAGTTTACAGGATTTGCCCCTTAAAGGCCCCATCAATGATAGTGCCCTCCAACCAATTTCCAATGCAGGTATTGCTATTGAAGATGGTACCATTAAGGCAGTTGATACTTGGGATGCACTATTAACTGCTTATCCCAATGCAATTATTACTGAACTTCATGGACCTTATGTTGCGGTTCCTGGTTTTATAGATTGTCACACCCACCTCTGTTTTGGTGGCAATAGAGCACGTGATTTTGCACTTAGAAATGCCGGTGTTTCTTATTTAGAAATTGCACAATCGGGTGGCGGTATTTGGGATACGGTAACCCAAACAAGAAAATGTACCGAGCAGGAATTAACGCAAATTGTAATTCAAAATGCGAATAAACTTTTACAATTGGGGGTAACAACTATTGAAGTTAAAAGTGGTTATGGCCTTTCGGTAGAAGAAGAAATAAAAATGTTACGTGCTATAAACAATGGTAACAATGAGACAGCAGCAGACTTAGTGGCTACATGTTTAGCTGCACATCTTAAACCCAAAGATTTTACTGGCACCAACGAAGACTACCTACATTACTTGGTTACAAATTTATTTCCTGTTTTACAATCTCAAAATCTTACAAACCGTATCGATGCATTTATAGAAACTTCTGCTTTTTCAGCATCAGAAATAGCGCCTTATTTACAAGCAGCAAAAGCTTTGAATTTTGATATCACCATTCACGCCGATCAATTTACCACAAGTGGTTCTCAGGTTGCTGTACAATATGAAGCTATTTCTGCAGACCATCTAGAGGCATCAGGAGATACAGAAATTGAATTACTTGCTCAATCAAAAACCATAGCAGTTGCGCTACCTGGTGCGAGTGTAGGACTTGGTTGTGCTTTTGCACCAGCAAGAAAAATAATCGACAAAGGAGGTGCTTTGGCAATTGCATCTGATTGGAATCCAGGATCGGCTCCTATGGGTGATTTGGTATGCCAGGCTTCCATACTTGCTACATTCGAAAAACTTACAACCGCCGAAGTCTTTGCTGGCATTACGTTTAGAGCAGCAGCAGCACTTAATTTATTTGATCGTGGAAAACTCATTGCCGGTAACAAAGCAGATTTTATTTTGTACTCTACTACTGATTATAGAGATATTCTATATAATCAAGGGTCTTTGCGCCCATCTAAAATTTGGAAATCAGGAAAATTAGTTAGCGCTTCATCTATTTCATTTTAAAAATGATACAAACAATGACTTTTAAGGAAATGATTTTGCAGGGCATACCTCATCACCTGCCGAGTAAAAAATCAAGAGACGATAAATTTTCACATGCACCCAAGCGAAAAGATATTCTTACCCCCGCCGAAAAAAAATTAGCAATCGCTAATGCACTTCGTTATTTTCCTGCATCTTGGCATGCCGAATTGATACATGAATTTGTAGAAGAATTAAAATTATACGGCAGAATTTATATGTACCGTTTTATGCCAGATTACGAAATATATGCAAGGCCCATACATGAATATCCTGCACAGTCTAAGCAGGCTGCTGCTATCATGCTAATGATTCAAAATAATTTAGATCCTGCTGTAGCACAGCACCCTCAGGAATTAATTACCTATGGTGGTAATGGTGCGGTTTTTCAAAACTGGGCTCAATATCTCATCACCATGAAATACCTGGCTCAAATAGCAGATACGCAAACTTTACATATGTACTCTGGGCATCCCATGGGAATATTTCCGTCTTCTATTGATGCCCCACGTGTAGTTGTCACTAATGGCATGATGATTCCTAATTATTCTAAACCAGAGGATTGGGAACGATACAATGCAATGGGCGTAACACAGTATGGCCAAATGACTGCTGGTTCTTATATGTATATTGGACCGCAAGGAATTGTACATGGCACTACCATTACGGTGATGAATGCCTTCAGAAAAAAATTAGGGCCTGGCGTAAGTCCAAATGGGAAAATATTTTTAACAGCTGGTTTAGGCGGCATGAGTGGTGCGCAACCAAAGGCTGGAAATATTGCAGGTTGCATTACAGTATGCGCAGAGGTGAATGCGAGTGCTGCTATCAAAAGATTTGAACAAGGCTGGGTTGATAAGCTTACCCATACCCTAGATGAATTAATTGACATTGTAAAAGTGGCCGTATCAAATAAAGAAGTGGTATCTATTGCTTATGTTGGAAACGTTATTGATGTATGGGAGCGTTTTGATACTGAAAATATAAGTGTTGATTTAGGTTCTGATCAAACATCACTTCACAATCCATGGGCTGGTGGTTATTATCCAGTAGGACTTTCGTTTGAAGAGGCCAATGAAATGATGGCGAATGATCCAGCACAATTTAAAACGGCTGTTCAAGCTTCACTGCGTCGTCACGCAAATGCAATCAATAAACATACTTCAAAAGGGACTTACTTTTTTGATTACGGAAATGCTTTTTTATTAGAAGCATCAAGAGCTAATGCAGATGTAATGCACGACAATCATATTGATTTTAAATATCCAAGTTATGTGCAAGATATTTTGGGCCCTATGTGTTTTGATTATGGTTTTGGACCATTTAGATGGGTTTGTACTTCTGGTTCCCACGATGATTTAAAACGCACCGATCAAATTGCTGCAACCGTTTTAGAATCCATGTTAGCGAATGCCCCAGCTTCCATTGCACAACAGTTACAGGATAATATTACATGGATTAATGAAGCTGAAAAAAACAAATTGGTCGTAGGTTCTAAAGCAAGAATTTTATATGCTGATGCAGAAGGCAGAGCAAAAATTGCCGCCGCATTTAATGAAGCGATTGGTAATGGAATTATTACGGCGCCTGTTGTTATCGGTAGAGACCATCATGATGTAAGTGGAACCGATTCGCCATACCGTGAAACCAGCAATATTTATGATGGAAGTAAATTTACCGCAGACATGTCTATTCATAATGTTATTGGAGATAGTTTTAGAGGTGCTACTTGGGTGTCTATTCATAATGGTGGTGGTGTAGGATGGGGCGAAGTAAGCAATGGTGGATTTGGTCTTGTATTAGATGGAACAGATGCATCAAAAACCAAACTAGAAAGCATGTTGTTTTATGATGTCAATAATGGGATTGCCCGTAGGGCATGGGCTAGAAATAGTGGCTCACTCGAAGCCATAGAACGTGAAATGAAAAGAAGTCCTGACTTGACAGTGACCATGCCTAATTTAGTTGATGAAAAATTGTTACAGCAAATTCAATAATTTTTATGAAGCATCATATAAATCCTTCTTCTACAAATTGGGTAGGCCGACGTTCAGACAATCAATTGTATTGGCATGAACTTGTACAACTAGTTACAGATTTGCAAATTAAAGAAGGACAGGATTCTAAAATTGCCTTGTTGGGATACGCTGTTGATGCGGGTGTTACGCGAAATGGGGGTAGAAGCGGTGCAAAAGATGGGCCTGATAGCATTCGTAAAATGTTAGGACCGCTAGCCAATCATTTAAATGCGTCAGTATCGGTATATGATTATGGAAATATAATTATAGAAGAGGATCATCTAGATGCTGCTCAATTATTAATGCGCGATACCATTTATTCTTTTTTACAAGCCAATCATTTACCCGTTATTTTAGGAGGTGGCCACGACGCAGCCTATCCGCATTTTCTAGGCATTCAAAAACACCTAGCAACTACTGGCCAAACAGTAGGTATCATTAATTTCGACGCTCATTTTGATCTTCGTCCGTTAATCGATGGAAAAGGTCATTCAGGGTCTCCATTTTTTCAAATCGCAAATCAATTTTCTGATTCATTTAATTATTGTATACTAGGCATTCAAAAAGCATCTAATCCAAAAACTTTATTTGATACGGCTTCTTCTTTTAACTGTACGTTTATTGAAATTGAAGCGTTTACTGTATCAAACTGGGATTTTGTAAAAAATAGTATTGTAAATTTTATTGAATCCGTTGATAAAGTATATGTAAGTATCGATTTAGATGGATTTTCTTCGGCATATGCGCCTGGTGTTTCCGCACCTTCTCCAATTGGTTTTACGCCCGAAATAGTAATGAAAGCGATGGATGTAATAATCCAATCCAATAAGTTATTAAGTGTTGATATTGTTGAATTAAATCCTGTTTACGACAGGGACGATGCCACGGCAAAACTTGCAGCAAGATGTTTAGAATCTATTGTTCGTTCAATAAACCAATAGTACACTTTCATTATATTCTAATGAATATCGAGAATGATTTTTAAGTGATGGTTGGTATGTACTGTAAAAAACCGAAGTGTTTTTGGTACATTTAAATCCCCAAAAATTGGGTGTGTAAAATATTTATTTTGTCCGGTAGAGGCGAGTGTTTCTAAATTAGCTTTTGCGCGTTCTATTTCTTCAATAATTTCTTCTTTTGAAATCGTTTTTTTAGGAATTACAATTTTGGGAGCTTTTACTTTACCCTTAGGAATGAAGTTGGTGAACATTATCCAGTGGTATAAGAAGCTAAATTTAGATTTTGCTTTTGAAGGATCCGAATGAACAATGACATTTGTTATGGAATTGATTACTTGGCAACTATGTGCTATATGCCAACCAATTGTTTCACCAGAAATTGCTTCATTTAGCTTTTGATAAGAATTAATATGGCTTTCAAGCTGGTTTAATAGGAATACATTTTTGTGTAAACTGCTACGCATCATGCTTGAATATAGTCATTATCCTTCTTTTTTACTATTCGACTTTAAAAGGGTATCAATTTTATCGATGAGAAGATGAATGGTATTATTATTTACTTCATCCACTTCTATTCCTGTTTTAATGCCACCCACATGGTTGGGTGTAGTCATGAGTTCATAAAAACTTAGTTTTAGAGCTGCGGCTATTTGCTCAATTCTATCCACCGAAATATCAGTTTTACCTGTTTCAATCTGGCTGAGCGCACTTGGGGTGATCTTTAATTGTACGGCGAGCGCACCCTGTCTAATGCCCAAGCTTTCTCTGTGTCTGCGTATATTTCTACCGATTATTTCTTTAACTTTCATAATACAAATTTAATTAAATATAGCTTAATATTTATTGTATGCATAAATATTTTATCTTTTTTCAAATTTCCTTTAAATATACTGAAAAACAATGTTTTGTATAGATGGTTCAAAATATTTTCATTTTTTATTTCAAATCAGGGGATTTTTCTTAAGAAAATTTAACTAAATTTAACTTCACATTAACCAAAATAAACAACGATGAAAAAACTAACTGTTTTTTTGACGTTTGCTTTGCTATTTATAGCTCAGGCTTACGCTCAATCCCCTCGGACAGTTACCGGTAAGGTAACCGATGACAAAGGAACACCATTAAGTGGTGTTACAATTAGCGCAGTAGGTGTTAACAAAAATGCACTTTCTGACAACAATGGATCTTTTTCAATTCAAGTAACTGAAAAAGTAAAAACCTTAAAAATTACTTATGTAGGATTTGATTCTAAAGAAGTAAGTATTGCAGGTGTAACTAGTGTTAAAGTTTCATTATCTCCCGAAGACAAATCTTTAAACGAAGTAGTTGTGGTAGGTTATGGTACTCAAAAGAAAAGAGAAATCACTGGAAGTATTGCTAGTGTTAAAGGTGAGGCTCTCGCAAACAAACCTACACAAAGTTTTGAACAAGCTTTAGGTGGAAGAGCTGCTGGTGTGCAAGTAGTGATTCCTAGTGGCGTATTAAACGCGCCTCCTGTATTAAGAATTAGAGGTGCCAACTCTATTTCATTATCATCTTATCCGCTTATTGTAGTTGATGGTGTGCCAGTTTTTACGGGTGATGGTAGTTCTACTAGTGCAGCAGGTAACGTTTTATCTTCTATCAATCCAAACGATATTGAAAGCGTAGACGTTGCTAAAGACGCAGCTGCAACTGCTATTTATGGTAGCCGCGCTGCCAATGGTGTATTATTTATTACTACTAAAAAAGGTAAGCCAGGTCGTTCAAAAGTTACATTAGATAGCTGGGTTGGATTTAGCAATCCTCAGCGTTTACAACAAGTACTTGACGCACAACAATACACGGATTATAAAAACGAAGCGTTAAGAAATGCGGGTACTTTTAATCCTGCAACCAATGCATTTGCAACAACTGTAGGTGCTGATGGAAAAATAATCAATACCAATTGGGCTGATATTGTTTACCGCCAGGGTTTACAACACAGTAATACGGTAAGTTTATCAGGTGCCAACGAGTCTACTAGTTATTACTTTTCTACTGGTTACACAGAGCAACAAGGTATCATTAACAGAAACGATTTTAAGCGTTTAACTTTATTAATGAACGTTGATCATAAAGCTGGTAAGTTTTTTAGCATGGGTGGAAAAATTCAGTACACTAGTGATAAAAATACTGCTGCTACAAGTTCAGGATCTTTAGGTGATGCTTTTGCAACAGCAGGTTTAGGTCGTGTGGCGTTAATTACTGCTCCTAACGTGGGTCCATTTTTAGCAGATGGTTCTTATAACCAAGCAAATGGACTTATTGGTGTTATGGGTAACAAATTAGGTCAAGTAGGATTTTACAATCCTCAAATTACCATGGATTTAAATAGATCTAATAGCTATGGTGAACACTTAATTAGCAATTTATATGCTCAGTTTAAACCAGTAAGTTGGTTGGCTGTAAGAACACAATATGGTCTTGATTATTTAATGGTTGATAATGATATATTTTCTCATCCATTATCGGGAGAAGGATTTGCAACTACTGGTTCTACTTCAGCTATTTTTAATAAAAACAAACGTTGGGTTTGGACAACCACTGCTCAATTTGATAAAGTGTTTGCACAAAAGCACAACGTAAGTGTTCTTGCGGGTATAGAGCAACAAAAATCTGATCAAAATAGTTATGGCTTAAACCGCGTAACTGTTGCAGATCCAGCATTTACAAATATTCAGGGTGGTTGGGTTACACCTAATACATCTGGACTTGGTATCGGAGAAAATTATTTATACTCTGAGTTTGCACGTGCGCAGTATAATTTTAGCAGAAAATATTTTTTAACTGCTAACGTGCGTAGAGATGGTGCATCTCAATTGGGTGTAAATAGTAAGTATGGTATTTTCTGGGGTGTATCTGCAAGCTGGGATGTATTATCTGAAAAATTCATTCAGAACATGAAGCTGGATAAAGTGTTTAGCAGCTTACGTTTAAGAAGTAGCTATGGTAAAGTAGGTAATATTGGTGGCTTAGGAAACTTTGCATCTTTATCTACCTATAGCTCTGGTTTATATGGTAGCGGTGGAACTGTTGCTTATAGCCAAGCTGGTAATCCAAATCTTACTTGGGAAACCAGTAAGAAAACAGATGTTGGCTTAAACTTTGGTTTGTTTAATGATCGTTTAACTGCAGAAATTGGATACTATAATAGTAATAACGATGGTTTATTATTATTTGTACCACAACCACCATCTGCTGGTTTACCTTCAAATATTCCAACCAACATTGGTTCTATGTACAATAGAGGATTTGAATTTGATATCAAATACAACGTAGTTCAAAACAAAGATTTCTCTTGGACTACTTCATTTAACTTATCAACCAACGACAACAAAGTATTGTCTTTAGCACCAGGTATCACCAACATTATTGGTTCTACAGGTGGTCTAGAAAATCCAAGTATTACTATGCCGGGTCATCCAATTGGTATGTTGTTTGTTACAAGAACAGCCGGTGTTGACCCTGCTTCTGGACGCAGAATTTTTGTTAACGGCCAGGGTAGACAAGTGTTTTTCCAACACGTTGCACCTGCTGGACAATCTCGTTTCATGTATGCTGATGGTACTGTAGCACCAACTGTAAGTAGTGCAGATGCGATTGTTTACAGAAATACACACGCTAAAATATTTGGTGGTTTTGAAAACAATCTAAGATTCAAAAATTTTGAATTGAATGCCTTATTCACCTATCAAATGGGTAACTGGTTATATTATGGTACGCAAGCTGGTTTAAGAGACCAACGTTTCTGGAACAATGAAGTTGGTGTACTAAATAGATGGCAAAAAGCGGGAGACGTAACTGAGTTTCCAAGACCTGTATTTGGAGACAACGTTTCTAACGGTTCTTCATTCCCACTTGACATCAATGTATTCAAAGGAGATTTTATCAAGTTAAGAACCCTAACATTTGGATACAATATTCCAAAGAATATGTTGGATAAAATCAAAATTTCAAATGCACGTTTTTATATTTCAGGAAACAACTTGCTGATCTTAACAGCATATCCAGGACCAGATCCTGAGGTTTCTTCAAACGGAAACGGTACTACCAATTTTGGTATTGACAGAAACACCGTAGCAAACCAACGTACAATTACTGTTGGTATCAACGTTGGATTCTAATTGTTAAACTATTAATTAAGAAAAATGAAAAAGAATCTTTTATACATTTTGATGGCTGCAGGTCTTGTTCAAATGACCTCTTGCGCCAAAGAAAATTTTGTAAATCCGGTTCCTACCAACGTTATCTCTGATCTTACTGCATTTGATAGCAGGGATCGAGTAGAAGGTCAGGTAAGAGCGATTTATGCCTCTATCAAAAATGCAGGTATGTACGGTGGTCGTTACCAAATTTTTAACGATATCCGTGGCGAAGACTTTATGAACGAAAGAACCAACGTTGTAACTGGTTTTGATGTATGGAATTATACGCCATCAAACAGTTCTACCAACTCAGTTCAAAATCATTGGTCAAGAGCATATTACGTAATCAATCTAACAAACGTTTTTTTAGAAGGAATGGCCGCTAAAGGAACAGCAGTTGTGGGTACGCCGCTTTCAAATAATTTCCAAGCAGAAGCTCGTTTGTTAAGAGCCATGAGTTATTATTCTTTATTACAATTGTATGCTCGTCCATTTTGGGATGGTAATGGCTCTAAGCCAGGTGTACCAATGCGTTTAAAAGGTAACACAGGTTCTGATGATTATGCAAAAGCAAGAGCTACAGTAGCAGAAGTATACACACAAATTTTAGCAGATTTGGATTTTGCTGAGACCAATTTACCTGCTAGCTATAGCAGTGCTTTAAATAATACCATTCGTGCACACAAGAATACTGCTATTGCACTTAAAACAAGGGTTTATTTGAGCATGGGTCGTTTTACAAATGTGATTACTGAGGCAAATAAAATTGTTAGTAGCACAGCGCCTTATACTGCGCCAACTGGTGTAGCGCATGCACTACAAGCAGATATTACCAATGTATTTAAGGCGCCTTATACAACTACGGAATCTATCTTCTCTATGCCATTTGCTTCAAATGAAACTCCAGGCGGTCAAAACCAATTGGGTTACTATTATGGTCCTGCAGCGTTCAATGGCGGTAATGGAGAATACTCTTTATTACCAACAGGTATTATTGCAAATGCTGGTTGGAAAGCAACAGATAGAAGAAGAACTATGGTTGCTGTATTTGGTGGTAAAAGCTACTTAACCAAGTATAGTGTACCTTCTATCTTTACAGACTATGCACCTGTTATCAGATATGCTGAGGTATTACTTAGTTTAGCTGAAGCAAGAGTGCGTTCTACTAATACTGTAGATCCACAAGCCATTGCGCTTTTAAATGCAGTACGTAGTCGTTCAGACGCTTCAACTGTTTTTACAGCTGCAGATTTTGCTAATTCAACAGCGCTAGCAAATGCAATTGTAACCGAAAGACGCATTGAATTATTAGGAGAAGGACTCAGAGGTACAGATCTTACTCGTTTGGGTCTTCCTTTACCGGCTAAGCCTGGTGTGGGTGAAATTAAAGCAGATGCACAACAATACATCTGGCCTATATCTTCTACAGAGTTGTTATTAAACCCACTTTGTAAAGACAATTAGAATTTTCTCTTGCATATTTAAAAGGCCCAGTTAGGAACTAACTGGGCCTTTTTTATTTACATTGCATCTAAATTACCTATAAATGTTGCATTACCTTAAACCCTTTGTCATTGTTATATTGTTACAATTTTGTTTCGAAGCGCGCGCGCAAAAAACAACGGTATGGATTGTTAGACATGCAGAAAAAGATACTGCATTTATAAACCGTCAAGATCCAGATTTAACGGCTACGGGTCTACAAAGAGCCCTTGATTTGGCTGCGTATTTACAAAACGAAAATATTGTAAAAGTTTTTTCTACCGATACCAAAAGAACCAAGCAAACTGCAAAGCACATTAAAGCCCCATTAGAGATGTATAATCCTAAAAATTTAACGGGATTATTGGATCTTATTACGCAACAAGCAAATGGTAAATCGGTTTTAATTGTGGGTCATTCCAATACCGTATTAGAAACCGTTGAAGCACTTGGTGGCAAAAGGCCCGTAACACTACTAACAGATGACGATTACGACTATTTGTTTAAAGTTGTATTGGCGGACGGTAAGCCTGCTAAGGTGCGCAGTTTTCATTTTGGACAGTACCATAGAGGCGGAACAGCTACTATGAAATAGCATTAACCTATTTCTTTTTAAAAAGGTCCCACAAAAGTTACGTATTTAAAGTAGTTCGGTTAATTTACGAACTCTAAACTACTTTATATGTTTAAAACAGCGGTTCTATTTGTAACCCTATTCGTTGTTACAATTGTTGGTCAAGCACAAGAAGTTCCTTCCCCTAAATCTCATTTTGGATTTAATATTGGTGATAACTATCAGCTAGCCAACTATACCCAAACAGAATCTTATTTACAAAAGTTAGCAGCCGTTTCAAAAAAAATGAAGCTTCAAAGTATTGGTACCACCGAAGAAGGTCGTACACAGTACATGGTGATTGTTTCTGATCCTGCGAACTTATCAAAACTTGCTAAGTATAAATCGATTTCGCAACAAATGGCGAGAGCCGAGGGATTAACGGATGAAGACGCAAGACAACTTGCCAATGAAGGCAAAGCGGTGGTTTGGATAGATGGCGGATTGCATGCCAATGAAGTACTTGGTATTCATCAGTGGATAGAAAGCTTGTATCAACTTTTATCTCGTAATGATGAGGAAACAAAAAGAATTTTAAAATCTACCATCATTTTATTTGTGCATGCCAATCCGGATGGCCAAGAACTACAATCTAACTGGTACATGCGTAATGCGGATACTTTAAAACGTAGCACTGCCAATTTACCAAGGCTCTATCAAAAATATATTGGTCATGATAACAACCGTGATTTTTATATGACCAATATGAGGGAGTCGCGCAATATGAGCCTTCAACAGTATGTGGAGTGGATGCCTCAAATATTATACAATCACCACCAAACAGGACCAGCTGGAACCGTTGTGGCTGGACCTCCTTACCGCGATCCATTTAATTATGTATATGATCCACTCCTAATTACGGGCATAGATCAACTTGGTGCTGTGATGAGTACGAGGCTGAATGCCGAAAATAAACCAGGCTATACCATGAAAAGCGGATCGGTTTATTCGACATGGTGGAATGGTGGATTAAGAACAACAGCATACTACCATAATATTGTTGGCCTTCTAACAGAAATGATTGGTAATCCTACACCGATGAAAATTCCATTTGTGCCGTCTCGACTTATTCCTAATAGCGGTACACCTTTTCCAATTGCACCACAAAAATGGTATTTCAGAAATTCAATTGATTATTCGGTATCACTAAATTATGCGGTATTAAATTATGCATCTCGTCATAAAGATGAATTACTCATGAATATTTATACCATGGGTAAAAATTCAATCAATGCGGGAAACAAAGATTATTGGACTTTATCTCCAAGTAAGGTTGAGATGGTGAACGAATTAATGAAGGCTGATCAAAAAGACCAACGTACCGACACCATTGCATTACAGTACTATGAGAAAGTATATAAAAATCCAAAACTGAGAGATGCGCGTGGATATATTATTCCAATTTCACAAACAACGACTGCAACCAATTTTGTTAATATTTTAATTAAGAGTGGTATTCGAGTAGAAAAAGCAACTACTAATTTTAAAGTTGGTGATAAAGAATATGAAGCAGGTTCGTATGTTGTAAAAACCAATCAAGCGTTTAGACCACACGTAATTGATATGTTTGAACCACAAGACCACCCCAACGATTTTCAATATCCTGGTGGTCCACCGGTAAGACCTTACGATGCAGCAGGTTGGACACCCGCATACACCATGGGCTTAGAGTTTGACCGCATACTAGAACCCTTTGATGGTCCGTTTGAAACCATCCCTTATGGTGAGGAGCAAAAACACAAAGGTGCTTTTACAAAATTAGCAGGAGCAGCTGGCTACACATTTGCGATCAACGAAAACGCAAGTTTTGTGCTAGTGAATGATTTATTAAAAGCAGGTATTGAAATAGAAAAAACAAGCGAACATTTTTATGTAGCTGCATCGGATAAAGCAGTTGCAATTCTAGAAAATGCAGCAGCAAATAATGGTGTAAAAATAATGGGTGTAGCGCAAAAGCTTAATTCTAATAGTATTCCTGTTAAGCCAAGTAGAATAGCACTATGGGATGCATATGGTGGTTCTATGCCATCAGGCTGGACGCGTTGGATTTTTGAGCAATATCATTTTCCATTTACAGTGGTATTTGCAAAAGAAATTAATGCCGGTAATTTAAAAAGTAAGTACGATGTTATTTTATTTGTTGGTGGTGCGATTCCAGCATATCGTGCAGAAGCTGGATCAAATGCTATGGGTGGCTATGAAGGTAGGGAGCCTAACGAAAAAGAAATTCCTGAAATGTACCACGCGCAACTTGGAAGAATTACAGCTGCAAAATCTATTCCTGCTTTGAAAGAATTTGCCGAAGCTGGCGGAACCATTATAACAGTTGGTAGCAGCGCTAATTTAGCGTATCATTTTAAATTACCGGTGCGCAATGCACTTGTAGAAATGGTGAATGGAAAAGAACGTCCACTCCCTGGCGAAAAATTTTATATTCCTGGATCTGTCATGCAGGTAGCAGTGAATAATACGCTTACTGCCAATTGGGGTATGAAGCCAACTGCCGATGTTTATTTTAGCGCTAGCCCTGTATTTAATTTACTACCCAACGCCACAGCTAGCGGAGAAATAACACCACTTGCATGGTATGCATCCGAAAAAACGCTTCGAAGTGGTTGGGCTTTTGGACAATCTTATCTAAATCAAACCGTTGCTGCATTTTCTGCCAATGTGGGCAAAGGTAAACTAGTAGTGTACGGACCGGAAATAACATTTAGAGGCCAAACGCACAGCACGTACAAAATGTTATTTAACCACTTGTATTTGGATAAATAAGTTATACTAGTCAATAAAAAAACCCTAGCAATTTGCATGCTAGGGTTTTTTTATAATGTTTGAAATCTATTCAATTAATTATTTAGGTAACACAACTGCATCAATTACATGAATAACACCATTGGGTGCAGTTAAATCCGCAGCTACAACTGTTGCAGAATTGCCTTTTTCATCTGTTAAAATTACTTTACCTTCTTTGATAGAAGCAACTAGGTTGCCACCACTTACAGTTTTTAAAGTAACAGATCCACCACCATCTTTAATGGCTTTAACAACAGCAGCAGCATTAAATGAGCCTGCAACTACATGGTATGTTAAAACCTTAGTTAGGGAAGTTTTGTTTTCTGGCTTTAATAATGTTTCTAAAGTTCCAGCAGGAAGCTTAGCAAATGCACCGTTTGTTGGAGCAAACACCGTAAAAGGACCAGCACTTTGTAAGGTACTTACTAGATCAGCAGCAGTTAAACCTGCTACTAGTGTAGTGTGCTCTTTTGAACCAACTGCGATGTCAACAATTGTTTTTTGTGCCTGCGCAGCAAATGAAGTTGTTAATACAGTTGCTAGAACCGCAACGAATAATTTGATTTTCATATTGTTATGTTTAGGATCATAAACAAATGATTAGACATTTTGTTCGATGAAGTAATTGTTAATTCCCAAAACGCTTACTTACGGTTTATTAATGTTATATTTATTGAAAACAAGCTCTTTATGTTCAAAAATTTCACAGCTTCAGATTTATTAATGCTTACTGCTGCATTTCTTTCTTTAATTTTTTCTGAATTATTATGGTTTAATGGAGAAAAAGAATCCGCAATTTTTATAGGCTTATGGGTTCCTTCAATTCTTGGATTCGCTATTTTGCTCAAACTCATAAAAAATCAAAAATGACAGATTTCATACCCTATTTTGCAGGCTTTATAACCATTTTATTTGGTGTTGCTTGTGTGCTTGTTTTAAATAAGTATAAAGGATACAAATAAGTTTAAATGAGTAAACTATTAGACATATCTAGTAATTACTTTGATACTTATTTTCATCCTGAAAAAGTAAGAAAAGTAGAATTGCTCATTTTAAGGTTAGCGATATTTTCTTTTTTATTGCATTTATTTATTATTTTTTTAGGAAACAATGTTATTTATTTCAAAAACTTCCAGCATAGTTATCTTAAAGCAATTTATACACCCTTCAGTTTTATACTATTTTATGAAGTGTTTTTGCTTGTAATTATAATCCCAAAATCTATTTCTGAATTTATTGGAAAACAGTTTGAGGTGATCACTTTAATTACACTTAGAAGCTTCTTTCATGATATTGCTGATTTAGATCTTATTCGTGCAATTGATATTAATAATCCTTTTTTTGTTAGTTTATTGTACGATTTAGCAGCGGCAATTGTAATGTTAGGCTTCACTATATTATATTACCGTATTTATCAAAAAAATAGTGTAACAGAGCAATCTTCGGAGTTAACCAATTTCATTGGCATTAAAAAATTAGTATCGTTAGGGATGATACTAGTGCTGCTCATGTTAAGTGTTATAAGCCTTTATCAATGGGGTTCTCAGATGATTGATGCGCTTCGTATCAATAGCAATTACCCCAATCCAAATACAGTTTTTTATATCGACTTTTTTTCCATCATGATTTTTGTGGATGTTTTACTATTGATCATTTCATTTATGTATCAATTTAGTTTCTTTTCTATTTTTAGAAATGCCAGTTTTATCATAACAACTATTTTAATTCGAATTTCTTTAACAATTGATAAGCCCATGAACTATATAGTCGTGCTAATCGGGTTTCTTTTTTCAATCATCGCTTTTTATTTGTATAGTCTTAGGAAAATAGTCAATAAACAATCAGTTTAGTTTTATGGGTTACATTTTTATTCTTTTAGTTAGTCATTGGTTTTTATCTTTATTTTTTCACACATTTTTCTTGCATCGTTTTGCATCTCATAAAATGTACGAGACGAGTAAAAATTGGGAAAGAGTTTTTTATTTATGTACTTGGTTTTTTCAGGGATCTTCGTATTTAGTGCCAAGAGCATATGGAGTCATGCACCGCATGCATCATGCATATAGCGATACAGATAAAGACCCACACTCTCCTCATTTCTTTACGGACATTTATGAAATGATGAAAAGTACCATAACTATTTATCGGTCCTTTTTATTAGGTCAAAATGTACCCGATGCTGCGTTCACCAAAGACTATCTCCCGGTTTGGGAAAAATTAGATCGCTTTGGTCATCACATACTCACAAGGTTATCTTTTGCGGCTTTATATATTTTCTTGTATTGGTTATTTGCACCTAATTATTGGTGGTTTTTACTACTACCGATTCATTTTTTAATGGGTCCGCTGCAAGGCGCTATTGTTAATTGGTGTGGTCATAAATATGGTTATCGAAACTTTGATAGTGTAGACCAAAGTAAGAATACTGGACCCTGGGGTATTTTGTTAATGGGTGAATTATTCCAAAATAACCACCACCACAAAAAAGACGATGCCAATTTTGCCAAAAGATGGTTTGAATTTGACATTACTTTTCAGGTAATGCGTCTTTTTAATTACATAGGAATCATACAATTACGCCGTTCCTAAGAAGCCATAAAGCAGTATAGATGGTTACAATTGCTTTTGATGCTATTTATGCGCATCCTTTACCAGAGAATCACCGGTTTCCCATGTTAAAATATGAGCTCATACCCGCTCAATTATTACATGAGGGAACTTACACGCCTGAACATTTTTTTATTCCGAAAGCATGTAACGCAGCGGTTATTTTAAAAACACACGAAGCGGACTACTATCAAAAATTAATCTCTTTACAATTAAGCGCCTCTGAACAAAGAGCAATTGGTTTTCCTCAGTCCAAGGCTCTTATTGAACGAGAGTTTATTATTACACAGGGAACTATTGATTGTAGTATTGCTGCTTTAACAAATGGAATTGCCTTAAACGTAGCCGGAGGAACCCATCATGCTTTTGCTGATAGAGGGGAAGGATTTTGTATACTCAATGATATGTGCGTTGCTGCTAATTATTTATTAGATAATAAGTTTTGTAAAAAAATAATGATTGTCGATTTAGATGTGCATCAAGGGAATGGCACTGCAAAAATTATGGAAAATAATCCTGATGTTTTTACATTTAGTATGCATGGTGCAACAAATTATCCATTCCGAAAAGAAAAATCAGATTTAGATATTGGGCTCGCTGATGGAACTAATGGGGAATTGTATTTATCTATATTACAAGATACCCTTCCTAAGTTAATGCGTCAGGTAAAACCTGATTTGGTTTTTTATTTATCGGGCGTAGATATTTTAGCGACAGATAGGTTTGGAAAATTAAAAGTAAGTTTGGACGAGTGTAAGCGACGCGATGAATTTGTGCTGTCAAGCCTTAAAACAAATAAAATTCCTGCAGTAGTAGCATTGGGAGGCGGCTATTCTCCAGATGTAAAAACGATTGTAGAAGCACATTGCAACACATTTAGGTTGGCAGCCGATTTATTTTAAAAACTATATCGTAAACTCGCAATTATATTGCTGCCTGCGGCAACAATTCCAGATGAATAGGGTCTGTAGCGCTGATTGGTTAAGTTTTCCCACCCTAGGTGTATTTGCAATTTACCAATATTATAATTTGCTTTTAGATTGATTGTATACCAGCTAGGGCAGAATGGTTTTCCACTATTATCTACTGCATAAATAGCTGTTTTTGCTTTTTCACTAGGTGCTAAATTTTCGCTATTTATTTGACCGTTAAACTGCGTATTCACTTCAAATGCAAATTGACCTTTTTGCCACTGAATTGCACTACTACCAAATAAAGGTGGTGCATGTCTAAGCGGTACTTGTTCATTGCTTATATCATCCGTTTCATGGCCATCTATCCAATTTAGTTTAGTTTGCCATTTGATATCTTTATTAAAAAATAGTTCCCAACCTAATTGTATGCCCCAAACTTTTGCATTCGCTACATTTTGTATGGCGTTTACCCTACTTTTTGTTCCATCATAAACAATAGAGTCTTGTCCGTTAAAAGTAAAAGGTCTATTGGATAATGCATTGTTTAAAGTTGTTGTAAAAACAGATAGGTAATAATTTATTTTTTGAGGTTTATTGAACTGTACACCTATTTCATAGTTCCAAGCATATTCTGGCTTTAGTTGATTGTTGGGTACCACAACACTTCCTGGCGCCGATTCAAAAACTTTTCCAATATCATCTATGTTTGGCATTCTAAATCCAGTAGAAGCAAGCGCGTTTAATTGCAAATAGACGCTAGGTTTAAATACGAGTCCAATATTTCCTGTGAGATTGCTATTACTAATCGTAGACGATGTAAATGGAAACCTAAAAAACGTAGTATCAAAACTCGCTTTTGTTTGTCCTGTGTTGTAGCGTAAGCCACTAGAAAAATTTACTTTTTCATTGATTTCTTTTTTGTAGCTAGTATATACTGCAAAAGAATTCCAGGTTGCACCATCTGGATATCGAGTAGCAACTTTTGTTTGTAGGTTATTAGTGATATTTACATTTGTAGCTTTTGACCCTACTATATTTCCTACCCATTCTGCGCCGTAAAAAATTTCTTCCCCTTCTTTTAGGGCCTTGGTAAAATCTAAATTGATAGAAGTAGCATCTACATTTTCGGTTTGTGTTCTTTGATTATAATTGTTTCGTCTACGATCTATTCTACTTTCCTCATATTGTTGATAGGCGATAACAAATTTAGCTTCATTGTATAATGTAGTGGCTTTTTTATGCAGTATTTGTACATTTTGCATACTCCAAAATTGCGGCCCATAGTTCCATTCGGCAAAGCGTAAATTGCCACCAGCGTATTCAATTAACCTATCGTAGCGTGGTATATTTCCTGTTTTTGAATAATGAAATCCGTATTGAATATCCCAGTGCTCGCCCCGTTTATACCTTAATTTAGTGAGTAGGTTGTTTTGATGATACCCCGATTGTTTTTGAAGGTACGGATTTGTGTTTTTTACCATTACATCCTGGTTGCCAATACGCTCGATATATTCTTTGCGTAAATAACTGTCTTGACCTCCATTTTTACCCATTTGTAAATCACCAAAATCACTTGTGGTAAAGCTGGTTAAAAAAGAAAAGGCATTCGTAGCAATATTTATATTGGCATGCGCAGTTTTTTCTTGATTCGCAGATGCATACCTAACAAATGCATCTCCCTTTATCAACGTTTTATTTTCTGTAGCAAATTTTGGTTGTAGGGTATGAAAATCCATCACCCCACCAATAGCGTCACTACCATACATAAGTGAACCCGGCCCAAAAATAACTTCTGCATCTTCGAGAGCGAGCGGATCAAAGGATATGATATTTTGTAAATTCCCACTTCTGTAAATAGCATTGTTCATTCTCACCCCGTCCACAACAATTAGTACCCGGTTGGTTGCAAATCCCCTAATCATTGGGCTACCGCCACCCATTTGACTTTTTTGTATAAATACTTCACCCGTTACCCCAATCGCATCGGCCATGGTTTGTGGGTTTTGTAAGCGTTGCTGTTTAAAATTAAATTTAGTAATACGGTTGGGAACTTCATTGATTTTTCTTTCCCAACGGTTGTAATAAACGCTAACGGGGCTAAGACTATTTGTTGTGTCTTTGCTGACCTGGGCAAATAAATTGGGAAGTGGTATTAAAAATAAAATAACAGCTAGGATGGTGTTTCTTTTATTGAAGCAGTTAATTTTCAAACCTAGTTATTGATAGATTTAGTATTTAGAGAATGATCTTGTCTACAATTGTTCATCTCTTTGTTCTATATAGGATATTTTACAAAAATAGAGTAAACTTCTCTTCAATTTTAAGCAAAATCGTAATAGATTCATTTAATTTTGTCAGATGTTAAAGCGTTTGACGACTTTCGTCGTATTGTTGCTTATATCAAATTATTGTTTTTCACAAAGTGATAGCGCAGCTCAATTTAAGGTGAGTGGGTATTTGGAAACTTATTATAGTTACGATTTTTTAAAACCCACAACAACTCCTAAGCCAGATTATAATTACAATTATAAAAATCACAATCAGCTAAGTGTTAACCTGGCTTTTGTAAAAGCGAATTATACTTCTAAAAAATTTAGATCCAATTTGGCATTGATGGTTGGAGGTTATGCCAAATACAATTTGAGTGCTGAGCCTGGTTGGGCCAATCCTTTATTTGAGGCGAATGTTGGGTTTAAACCTTTTAAGCAGCATGCTATTTGGATTGATGCTGGTGTAATGCCTTCGCACCTTGGTTTTGAAAGCGCTATTGGGGGTGATTGTTATAATGTTACCAGAAGTATTTTGGCCGAAAATTCACCCTATTACGAGTCAGGGTTAAGGGTAAGTTATACCGACCCCAAAGAAAATTTGTATGTCGCTTTACTTGTGCTTAATGGGTGGCAAAAGATTCAAATGCCCACTTCAAATTTTACACCAAGTTTGGGTGTTCAGATCAATTATAAAGCGGCTAAAAATCTTACCCTAAACTACAGCAATTTTATTGGGAAAATAAATCTTGATCCTATAAATGCATTTAGAACTTTTCACAATTTGTATGCAATTTATGAAGCAACGGAACGCAGCTCATTTATAGTTGGCTTTGATGTAGGCACTCAAAAATCAAAGCAAACAAATACCGCCATTTGGTATACGCCCGTTATTATTTCAAAAATTAAGCTGAATCAAAAACATACTATTGCTGGTAGAATCGAGTATTATCATGATAAAAATGAGATCATCATTCCAACGGCTACCCTGAATGGGTATCAGACTTTTGGGGCATCCGTGAATTATGATTATCAGATCTTACCCCAAATGCTTTGGCGTGCAGAACTCAAGCGTTATTCTTCAAAAGACCCAATATTCAAGTACGCTCAGCAGCACGGAAACCATACCGCTGCCACCATAGCTTTTATTGTAAGATTATAAGCGCCTACAATTCAAGTTTTTCACTTCAAAATTTGCGTTTAAAAGGGAATGACTTAATTTCACAAATAGTAACAAACATTCGTTAATGGGAAAGATATTGGTTATTGGAGCAGGCGGACAATTAGGTACAGAGCTTACGAAAGCTTTAGCTGAAAAATATGGTAACAATGCTGTCATTGCTAGTGATTTTCAGGATGCGGTAAAACAAAAATTTAGTTATTGTGGTTTTGAAACGTTAAACGTAATGGATAAAGCGGCGCTCGCTTTAATTGTAGAAACACATCGCATATCTCAGATCTATCATTTAGCTGCCATACTTTCGGCAGCAGGTGAAAAAAATCCATCGCATGCCTGGGATTTAAATATGGTTGGGCTTCTCAATGTTTTAGAAGTTGCTAAAACATATAAAGTAGATAAAGTATTTTGGCCTAGTTCTATTGCTGTTTTTGGCCCTAATACTATTCATGAACAAACGCCTCAGCAAACATTTAAAGATCCTAACACGGTATATGGGATTTCTAAATTAGCGGGTGAACATTGGTGCGAATATTATTACAATACATACGGCGTAGATGTTAGAAGCATTAGATACCCGGGTTTAATTGGCTATAAATCTTTACCAGGTGGCGGTACAACAGATTATGCGGTTGATATTTATCATAAAGCGGCGCTATCTCAAAAGTTTACTTGTTTTTTAAAAGAGGAAACGTATTTGCCCATGATGTATATGGATGATGCCATTAAAGCTACATTACAATTAATGGATGCAGCTAAAGAAAGTTTAAGCATTAGAACGAGCTATAATATTTCGGGAATGAGTTTTTCTCCAAAAGAAATTTATCAAAGTATATTGCCTTTTTATCCGAATTTTGAAATTGAATACCAGCCTGATTTTAGACAACAAATTGCCGATAGTTGGCCCAACAGTATCGATGATAGTGTTGCTAGAAAAGACTGGAACTGGAAGCCTGCCTACGATTTATCAAGTATGACGGCAACCATTGTAAAAAACTTACCAGCATATTTCAATTATAATACAACCAAATAAATTATGTACGATCAATTTAAACCGGTATTGGTTAAGGAGTTAGAAGGGATTAAAGAAGCTGGACTATTTAAGAACGAAAGAATAATCACCTCTCCGCAAGCAGCAGAAATTACAATAGCAGGTGGGAAAGAGGTTTTAAATTTTTGTGCCAATAACTACTTAGGTTTATCGTCTCATCCAAAAGTTATTGAAGCTGCCAAAGCGGCTATTGATACACATGGATTTGGTTTATCATCCGTACGTTTTATTTGTGGCACACAGGACATTCATAAAATACTAGAACAAAAAATAGCTGAATTTTTAGGAACAGAAGATACCATTTTATATGCCGCAGCATTTGATGCCAATGGAGGTGTATTTGAACCGCTCTTTGGTGAAAAAGACGCCATTATTTCTGATGCACTAAATCATGCTTCAATTATTGATGGCGTAAGGCTTACAAAGTCTATGCGCTACCGCTATGAGCATAACTCTATGGAGGATTTAGAAGTAAAATTAAAAGAAGCTATTGCTGCTGGTGCGCAACAAAAAATTATTGTAACGGATGGCGCCTTTTCGATGGATGGCACCATTGCTCAATTAGATAAAATTGTAGAATTGGCCGAAAAATATGAGGCGCTGGTAATGACAGACGAATGCCATTCATCAGGATTTTTAGGAAAAACGGGAAGAGGCGTTCATGAATTAAAAGGTGTGATGGGCAGGGTTGATATTATTACAGGTACGCTTGGTAAAGCCTTAGGTGGTGCATCGGGTGGCTTTACTTCTGGACGCAAAGAAATTATTGAACTACTAAGACAACGCTCTAGACCTTATTTATTTTCAAATACATTAGCCCCATCTATTACAGGTGCTTCTATTGCTGTTTT
>Ga0214168_1000216_pt1 | contig 23362 bp, 17 predicted proteins | sample LakMenepilimnion_FD_153002 | JGI IMG/M metagenome (GOLD analysis project Ga0214168, IMG submission 153002) | Freshwater microbial communities from Lake Mendota, WI - Practice 29OCT2010 epilimnion v4 | ecosystem: Environmental > Aquatic > Freshwater > Lake > Epilimnion/Euphotic zone | place: Lake...
GCTGCCTCTGTTGTGTCTGATGCTGTGTCCGATGAACCGCAAGCGGCCAATCCAACTACTGCAACGAGACCAACAGCAAGACCTTTAAGTGTCTGCTTTCTCATTTTTCTTTTTCTCCCTCTTACGTGCCTCTAGAAACACGTATGTTTGTTGGTCGTATGAGCATAGTTCAACCGATTTGCTCGGTTTTACCAAGTGTCGATCATCGGCCGCTTTTTGGCCGTTCGAGGCAGTGGCGTTGGACACGCCGCTAAAACCCCCAAAATACGTTGCCTCGTGTCTGCTGGGTCAATGACATCGTCAATTTCGGTATGGCTAGCCATGCTGAGCGCACTACCCCTTACATATGCAGCGGCAATGAGGCGATCTTCTAGTTCTTGACGCTCTCCGGGAGTTCCAGCCGCATCCAGTTCCTTCTTAAACCCAAGCCGCACCGCGCCTTCTAGACCCATTCCACCAAACTCCCCACTCGGCCAAGAAACGATCATGTCTTTGGCGTGGAAGCTTCCACCTGCCATTGCTTGAGCACCAAGGCCATATCCCTTGCGCAAAACAACGGTGATCCATGGGATAGTCACACTCGCAGCGGTAACGAACAACCGAGAGAAGTGACGTACTTGAGCCGACTCTTCAGCATCTGGCCCGACCATGAAGCCAGGTGTATCGCACAGCGAAATGAGCGGAATATCGAACGCATCACAAAGTTGCACAAACCTCGCCATCTTGTCTGCACCTGGAGTGTCGATTGCTCCTCCAAGGTGTGCTGGGTTGTTCGCAATAATGCCAACAGGTTTTCCTTCAATACGTGCGAATGCAGTAACGATGCCGACACCAAAATCAGAACGAAGTTCAAGAACAGAATCAATATCGGCGAGCGTGTTGATCACTGCACGAACGTCGTACACGCGCGTGCGCTGCTCGGGAACAAGTTCACGTAATGCATCTTCGCTATGTCGACTGAACGCAGTTGTGACACCTTGGAAGTACGACAAGTACTTCTTTGCAACTGCAACGGCTTCTGCCTCGTCGGCAACCCGAATATCGACAACACCGTTAGCGGTCTGAGTTGCAATCGGACCAATGTCAGTTGGCTTCACAACACCAAGTCCGCCACCTTCAATCATCGCTGGCCCTGCCATGCCAATGTTTGAATTTTCTGTCGCAATCACTACGTCGCAACAACCGAGCAACGCTGCATTACCTGCAAAGCAATAGCCCGACGCGATGCCAACCGATGGAACGAGCCCGGAGAGTTGTGCAAACGATGCGAACGACATCACGTCAAGACCAGCAACGCCTGGTGCGTCTGTATCGCCTGGTCGACCACCTCCACCTTCGGCGAACAACACCACCGGAGTCATGTTCCGTTTCGCAACTTCAAAGATGCGGTCTTTCTTGCGGTGGTTAATGAACCCTTGCGTGCCAGCAAGCACCGTGTAGTCATAGGCAACAACTGCGCAATTCGTACGTTCTGATCCGAAAAGTTTTGAATTGATTTTTGCAATCCCTGTGATCAACCCATCTGCTGGAGTATTGGCAATGAGGTCTTCTTCGCTTCTGCGGCTTCGCTGCGCTGCAACACCAAAACTTCCGTATTCAACAAATGTTCCGTCATCAATAAGGTCAGCAACGTTTTCTCTAGCGGTTCGTTGTCCCTTCGCATGTCGCTTTGCGACCGCTTCGCTTCTGGATTCATCGCGCAACAATTCCTGGCGTAAACGCAACTGTTCCAAGTCGGCACGTTTCCCTGATGCAGAAACCGCTGAAGCGACTTCGTTCGTTGAAACACTTTCCGCAACGCACTCTGCAAGCACTTCTCCTTCTGCTACCGATTGCCCAACAGTCACAAAGAGCGCTGAAATACGACATGAAGTTTCAGCAACTACAGGATGTTCCATTTTCATGGACTCAATAACCACAACTTCTGCACCCGCAGCAATCACATCGCCAACGGCAACCTTCACTGCCACCACTGTTCCTACAAGTGGCGAGCGCAACGACGAAGTGGTCATGCGCAAACTGTAGACAACTAGGGCTTACGCCTTTGCACGGGTACGGCGCAGAAGCGGGTCTGCAATGCGTAACGCATTATCGGCGAATCGCATTACGCGACCAGCGGCTCCTGGAGTTGTGGAGTCGATGAGGTTTCCCATTACCGCAAGCGTGATGTCGGCTGCAGTTTGCGAGCCCACTGCCACTCGAAGGCCCGGCTTCAACAGCCATGGGTGCCCAATGATGAAGCTGAACCTGCGACCGGTGCGCAAGAACGCATCAAACTTCTCGCCCACTCGCCTGTCGTATTCACTCGCTGCCGTTTCTGGGTTTTCCACAAAGCACGAAATTGCAAGCATTCCCGACTCAAGGGAATAGTCAATACCTTCGCCGTTCATCGGGTTCACAAAACCAGCTGCATCGCCAACTGCCACCCAACCCGGGCCATGACGTCGCACGCAACTCATGGGTAAGCGCCACGCACGAGGCTTATCTACATAGTCACCAAGCGACCAAGGCTCGCGCACAATTGATGCGTACTGATCGAGCAACGTATTGAGATTCAGCTTCTTGAAACCCTTCATGGTGCTAAGTGCTCCAACGCCGATGTTCACCGTGCCATCTCCAGCAGGAAACATCCATCCGTAACCAGGCACGGGCGTTCCGTGTTCGTCGCGCAAACTGAGACACGCTTCAAGGTGACGCTCTGCATGACGAGGTGTTGGCGCATACGCGCGAATTGCTAAACCAAATGTTTCATCTGGGTCGCGAACTGCTCCAAGCATCTTTGCAGCGGCACCCTGTGCACCTGTTGCTAAAACAACAAGTGAAGACTTGATTACTTCGCTGCCAACTTGCACGCCGACTACTCGGTCTCCTTCGAGCACAGGCAACGCTTCAGATTCGAAGCGAACCTCAGCCCCAGATGCAATTGCAACATCAAGCAAGTGATTGTCAAACTTCTGTCGCGGCCATACTGCGCCATGATTTGGAAAGCGCGAAGTTGTTGGCCATGCCAACTCGCGTTGAGTTTTTCCGGCAATCATGCGCAGACCATCAATGCGATGCGCAACCGAGTAATCAATCTTCAATTCATCAAGCGCTGCAATTGCTCGTGGCGTTAGACCATCGCCACACACTTTGTCGCGACCATATGGCCCTTTCTCAACGAGCAACACTCGCAGACCTGCACGTGCAGCAGTAATGGCTGATGAGGAACCTGCAGGACCTCCACCGATTACTACGACATCAAAATGCATAGTTACGAGCCTGTCACTGTCGGCTACGCGATGCCAACACTGGCTCGCTACATATTGGACACATTGGTGGGCCAGGTGGGGATTGAACCCACGACCAAGGGATTATGAGTCCCCTGCTCTGACCACTGAGCTACTGGCCCGCATTACATTTTGATTGTTGAAGCAATGAAAGCCTAATGGCAGGACTTTGGAGACGATGCAACGTCGATCCCTGGGCTTCTGCGGAAAAACCCGCTTGGCTTCAAATGAAAACCTGTTCGCTCAACGGGCATTACCGGCCAGTCTTCCGTTCGTGGAATGTGATTTGTTCCGAATACATACCACAGCACTACATCGGTGTTTTCTACACCACGATTTGCTTTCGTCCATTCGGGCAACCCTGCCCCACCAGCGTGCTGATACGGATAATCGCCAGCAGGAAATTTCTCTGAGGATTGATGGGGCGTAACCCACAGATGCTTGTACATAAATCCTGCACGTTGACCGATCACTGATACTGGAAGCGCTAGTGGAAATGTGGTGTGTCCCGGAACCAGTTTGTAGCTCACTGCTTTCCCCATGTGATTTTCCTTACTTGGGTTAACCACTTTCCAGAACCGTCCGACCATCGGGTCAATGAGTCGTTGCGCTTCTAGTTCTGTGTGTAACGCGGTTTCCTTCGTCTCATAAGCGCCACCATACAAATTCCTTGCACCTATTTCATGGGCGAAGGAGTCAACCTCAACGACCGTGTTAGTTGAACCTTCATCATCACCATCAACATCAAGATCGAGCCGCGCACAGAAAATATGTTGGTGGTACGGAGCCCACAGTCCTGGTTCCAACTCTGTTGCGGACGGGTGATCGGCCCCAACCTGGTCGGCCAATGTCAGCACTATTCCCGTGAGTTTTGCCTCAAACTCAATAGATCCGTCTTGATAGAAATACCAGAAGTAGCCATATTCATAGTTATTGATTGTCACTATTGAGGAAACCACGAAGCGTCGACCCCTACGTACTTCGACATTTCCATCAACGTCAGTGTGCTTCCACAAAATTCCGAAGTCTTCTTCATGCATACAAATTGCATTGCCTATTTCTCGCACCTCGCCAGCAGGGTTGGTTACAGCAACATCGAGATACACAATCTCTCCAAGGCAATCACAGCCAAGAGTGAGTGAATTGGTGTAATTGCCTAGACCAAACTCTCCCGTATCAAACGCATTTTTGCGATATGAACCTTGACTTTGGTCACCATAGGGAATCACCAGTTCTGCGATGGATAACCGGTGTGCAATCTTTCGCAATGTACCTTCGTCGTCAAACCACACGTCATGCAACACCAAACCTTCGCGCTGACAAAACCCAACTCGAAAGTTCCATCGTTCCCACTTCACGTGATGACCGTCCAACTTGAACGAAACCCCTTCAGGTTGATGAATGGAAAGCGGCTTCAAATTGATCGTTGCGCCCGTTTGACTTTCGCGGTACGGACCAGGAGTTTGCGGGATTGCAATTTCAGGATCATCCTCAACTGCAACCACTGAAAAATCTGCAAGATCGACAATGGCATGCAGCCCAGATATTGGATGCGCATAAAAGTTTGCGTTGGGTTCTGGCTGTAACCACATCGGAGTCCAGATCAACCTTCTACCGTCATCCAAATGCTGAGGAATCTGCGCACCTATTGACCACGTTTCCATTTGCACAGATGCGACGTTGCTAATTCCCCGCTTTTCTAGGGCGGCAACAATTCGTGGGTCAGCTTTGACTGCGGCAATCGCCATTGCCGACTCAACACTCAAAATCGGAGCTTTGGCACCTTCGATGACTTCAGTGCTTACGACTACGCCGTCTACCGAGATAACACACTCTTGAACTTCACAGTTCGACTTATCGAGCACAGTTACACGTGCAGCTCGCTGAATGGATTTACCCGATTTGAACTTGGCAAGTTCGGACTTCGGTGGCTCCTCCACCTGCACCATGGCAATGAGGTGCTGAGCTCCAAAATCAAGCTTTGACTTCAGAGTTGCGACGACCGCTTCAAGCTCTTCTTTTGACAGTGGATCTAACGGATGCACACGTGTTTCCATATGGAGAAACTAATGGAGCTTTCGCTCCGAGGGTGGGGATCGAACCCACGACCCACGGATTAACAGTCCGTTGCTCTGCCAGCTGAGCTACCTCGGAAGGACGGGCGTCAGCATATCGGGGTTACCTGCGGAGTTCGTCCATTGCTGCAATAACTGCAATACATTCAGGATTTGCAATGGCTTCGCTATTTCGCACGGGTCTGCCATTCACAGCATCGGCAAGCGCCAATTCCACCAACTTATTGCTTCGCGTTCGCGGAAGATCGTGAACCTGCACCACAAGAGCCGGAACGTGTCGCGGCGTACACGCAACACGTATGCGTTGCTTTAAGTCCGCAACTAGTTCGTCCGTGAACTTTGCGTTTTCAGCAAGTCGCACAAGCAACACAATGCGCACGTCGCTATCCCAGTCTTGACCAAACACCAGACTTTCCAATACATCTATGTGCTGTTCCACCACTCGATAAATCTCGGCAGTTCCAATGCGCACGCCACCAGGATTTAACGTGGTGTCGCTACGGCCATGAATGATCATTCCGCCATGCTGTGTCCACGAAGCAAAGTCGCCTTGAGCCCACATGCCGTTCAAGCGCTCGAAGTACGCAGACAAAAACTTTGGACCAGGTTGAGATTGGATCGGAAAGCCTTCGTTTCCATCGTTCCAAAAACCAATCGGCATGCTCGGAAACGGTTGACGACACACCAACTCCCCTGGCGTGAGTGGATTGTCATGTAACGAAATCAAATGTTCGTCAACAACATCAACTGCCATACCAAGCATTGGCCCTTGTATCTCTCCGCGATACACCGGCTTCGTTGGATCGCCACCAACAAAACATCCGCACAAATCTGTTCCACCAGAAATTGATGCAAGATGCACGTCGCTCTTCACCGATTGATACACCCAATCAAAACCTTCTGGTGCAAGTGGAGAGCCTGTTGAGCAAATCGTGCGCAAGGAATTGAGCGTGTGCGTTTTCTTTGGTTGAAGATCTGCTTTTCGTAACGAGTCAATGAATTTTGCGGACACACCAAGCAACGTGATTGATTCTTTATCGACAATGTCGAACAACCGAGAAATCGTCGGCGCAGTGGGCGCTCCGTCAAACAACACGGCAGTTGCACCAGAAGCCAACACCGACACCAACCAGTTCCACATCATCCAACCAGTGGTCGTGAAATACATCACGCGATCACCAGGTTGAACATTGCAATGCAACTGATGTTCCTTCATGTGTTGCAACAACACGCCACCTGTGCGATGCACGATGCACTTTGGCACTCCCGTCGTGCCAGATGAATACAACACGTACCACGGGTGATCGAACGAAAATCGTTGCGAACTTACCGGAGCAGCTGCACCACTGTCGACAAAGTCGCTGTACGACATTGTTCCAGTCGGGACAGTTGTTCCAATATTGCTGACTACAACTGTTTCAACAACTGTTGGTAGCCCTTTGGAAATTTCCGCCAATCGTTCGAGACAATCAAATTGCTTTCCGTTGTACAAATATCCATCAACTGCGAACAACACCTTTGGCGCAATCTGCCCAAAGCGATCAAGCACGCCATTTGCTCCGAAGTCTGGCGACGACGACGAAAAGACTGCACCGATAGATGCAGTACCAAGCATGACTTCGATGGCTTCGATGGAGTTCGGCAACCAAGCAACAACACGATCCCCTGCCACAACACCTCGCGTCTGCAGAGCTGACGCAATTGACGAAACACGATTGCGCAATTCGTCCCATGAGCGACTTCGCCTATTGCCCGCTTCGTCGATGGCAACAAGCGCTTCTCCGCTGCCACCTGTTGCCAGCATGTTCTCTACGACACTGAGGGATGCATCGGGGAAAAACCTCGCTGTCGACATTGGTTCACCAGGCTGTGCCGCGAGGAACGACCGCTCTCCCTTGTGCCCAACTACTCCACAGTCATCCCACACCAATGACCAAAACTGTTCTGGCTGGTTGATCGACCATGCATGCAAATCGCCCGATTCATTGACTAACTGAGCAAAACGATTCATTCGAGAGTCGGCGATGCTCTCGCCTGTTGGCGTCCACAGGGCTTTGGCTACATCGGGCATCAGCACTAACCTAATGAAGTCGTTACAGGTATTGACAATTAGCGGTTTTGCAGACTGAGATCGAAGGGGAAATCATGAACTGGGGAGCATTTATTACGTGCGCCGTCACGGGCTCGGGAGAAACTGCGCATAAGAGCGACAAGGTTCCGGTCACTCCAGAACAGATTGCAAACTCATGCATTGAAGCCGCGAAAGCTGGCGCTGCAGTTGTGCACATTCACGTTCGCGACCCACGCACTGGTCTTGGCTCGCGCGACACCGAACTGTACGCAGAAGTAGTGGATCGTGTTCGCTCGTCCGACACCGACGTGGTCATCAACCTCACTGCAGGCATGGGTGGCGACTTGGTTCTTGGTGGAGACGAAAACGTATTGCCACTTGCTGCCGGCACCGACATGGTGGGTTCCACAGAACGCCTCGATCACGTCACTCGCTTGCGTCCAGAAATTTGCACGCTCGACTGCGGCACCATGAACTTTTCAAGTGGTGGCGACTACATCATGACCAACACACCAAGCGTGTTGCGCAAGATGGCAAAAATTGTGCAAGACCTCGGAGTTCGCCCAGAGCTTGAAGTATTTGACACCGGCCACTTGGTAATGGTGAAGGATTTGTTGAAGGAAGGCCTGCTCGATGATCCGGTGATGATCCAGTTATGCATGGGCATTGCATACGGCGCACCAGATGATCCGAATACCTTCATGGCAATGGTGAATCAAATTCCTGAAGGCGCAGTGTTCTCGGCGTTCTCCATTGGTCGCATGCAGATTCCATTCGTTGCACAGTCTGTACTTGCTGGCGGAAACGTGCGCGTTGGCCTTGAAGACAACCTGTACTTGAACCGCGGCGAACTTGCCACCAACGGAAAACTCGTTGAGCGAGCTGTCAACATTCTCGAGAACATGAACGTGTCGATCATGGGACCGAAAGAAGTTCGCGAAAAACTCAAGCTCACCAAGCACGCGTAAGGACTCGACATGAGCAATATTCCTGGTCTGAAAACCGTTGGCCTGCTCGGTGGCGGAGTAATTGGTGGCGCATGGGCTGCACGATTCGTGCTCAACGGCGTAGATGTGAAGTTGTATGACGTTGACCCTCAAGCCACTCGCAAGATGGGCGAGATCATGCTTAATGCTCGTCGCGCGTATTCCAAGTTGACGCTTGCTCCCCTTCCCAAGGAAGGAACCATCACGTTTGTTGACACTCCCGAAGAGGCAGTAACGGATGTTGATTATGTGCAAGAAAGCGCACCAGAACGCCTTGAGCTGAAGCAGGAGTTGCTCGCTCGAGCTAGTAAAGCCGCATCACCAACCACAGTGTTTGGTTCATCAACGTCAGGACTTCTGCCAACGCAGATCCAAAAAGACATGGTGCACCCAGAGCGTTTCGTGGTGGTGCACCCCTTTAACCCCGTGTATCTCATGCCACTTGCCGAAATTTGTGGTGGCGACTTAACCAATGAAGCAACGAAGTTGCGCGCAAAAGAAGTGGTGACCTCCGTTGGCATGAAGCCGCTCATGTTGAGTAAAGAGATCGACGGATTTATTGCTGACCGTTTGATGGAAGCGCTGTGGCGCGAAGCATTGTGGCTCGTGAATGATGGCGTTGCTACTGCTGAAGAAATCGACGATGCCATGCGTTTTGGCCCGGGACTGCGCTGGTCGTTCATGGGAACATTTTTGGTGTATCGAATCGCTGGTGGCGAAGCCGGAATGCGTCACTTCATGGCTCAGTTCGGACCATCGCTGAAGTGGCCATGGACCAAGTTGATGGACGTGCCAGAACTAGACGACGTATTGCTTGAAAAGATTGTTTCGCAAAGCGACGATCAAGCTGGTACCGCAACTATCCGCGAACTCGAAGCACTTCGCGATGACTGCTTAGTGTCGGTATTCCAAGCACTGCGCGGCAATAACTACGGTGCCGGAAAAGTGCTCGCCGAATACGAGCGTGAGTTGTTCGGTCGCGGACCAGTGCCTGTACTTGACCCACTTGCCCCATCTGTTTCGCACGAGATGCTCATTCCCGCCGACTGGACCGACTACAACGGACACACCAATGATTCGCGTTACTCACAACTAGCGAGCGAAGCAAGCGACACATTCTTCCGTGCAATTGGTTTCACACCTGAGTACCTAGCAACTGGACGAACGTTCTACACCGTCGAAGGCCACACGCGTTACCTGGATCAAACACATTCTGGCGACAAGATCAAGGTGCTTACTCGTGTTGCTTCATACGACGAGAAGCGCATTCACTTGTGGTCTGAAGTTGTTCGCGAAGATGGTGTTGTTGCCTTTACTGCAGAGCACATTTTCTTGCATGTTGACACCAATACTGGCAAGTCCTCTCCAATGGGCGACGAGATGATGACGAAGCTCAAGCCAATCGGTGACGCACACGCAAAACTTCCACAACCAGTTGGCATTGGCCGACGCGTTGGCGAAAAGCCTGCGAAGTAGGAAGTCATGAGCGCAGTGGTGTGGACTCCTGGCACTGTGGTTCCTGCACCGCTCAACATCTACACGTGCAAGGTTGAGCAGGACTGGGTGGACTACAACGGCCACATGACCGAAGCTGCATACCTGACCGCAATGGGTTGGGGATCGGATGCGCTGTTTACCTACATTGGCGACAACGACGAATACCGCGCTGCTGGCAATTCGTTTTACACCGTAGAAACCCACATCGTGTACGAGGACGAAGCGTTCCTCGATCAACCACTGCATTGCACCACATTGGTTCTCGACATGGATGTAAAGCGCATGCACATTTACCACGAGTTGTTCAACTCGGAAAACGGCAAAAGACTGTCAAACTGCGAGCAAATGCTGGTGCATGTCGACATGAAAGCCGGAAAGTCGGCGCCAATCCTCCCCCATGTTTATGAGGCGCTTACCGCGATTTACGAAGTACACAAGCATGTACCAACACCTGAAAATGTTGGTCGCGTCATGAAAATCAAACACAAGTAAAGGACCGACATGAACTTTGAACTCACCGACGAACAACAAGCAATTGTTGACACCACTCGCACCTTCACCGAGAAAGAACTCATCCCGCACGAGGAGCTCGTAGAAAAACTTGGGAACGTACCACCAGACTTGGTGAAGCAGATTAAGGACCGTTCAATCGCCGCCGGAATCTATGCATGCAACATGCCTGCCGAATACGGCGGTGGCGGACTTGACTCATTCGATTCGACTCTCGTAGACCGTGAGTTTGGTGCCACGTCATATGCTTTGCATTACATCGTTGCTCGCCCATCGAACATCTTGCGCGCGTGCAAAGACGAACAAATTCAGGAGTACCTCATTCCCACCATTACAGGCGAACGAGTTGACTGCCTTTCGATGAGCGAGCCAGACGCTGGTTCTGACGTTCGAGGCATGAAGTGCACCGCGGTGAAAGATGGCAAAGACTGGGTGATCAACGGAACGAAACACTTCATTTCGCACGCCGATCTTGCCGACTACACCATCTTGTTTGCAGCAACTGCAGAGGAACAGACTTCAAAGGGACCAAAGAAAAAGATCACCGGATTCTTGGTGGACTTCGACACTCCGGGTTGTGAAAAGGTTGCTGGCTACAACAGCGTTTCGAATTCTGGATACCACAACTTGATTATCAACTTTGATAACTGCCGAGTTCCAGAAAGCAAGATTCTTGGCGAGCTACACGGCGGCTTTGATGTTGCCAACGAATGGCTTGGTTCCACTCGCTTGCAGGTTGCAGCAGTGTGCGTTGGTCGTGCTCGTCGTGCATTGCAGATGAGTATCGAATGGGCAGCCACTCGCGAACAATTCGGTCAGCAGATTGGCAAGTTCCAAGGCGTGTCGTTCAAGTTGGCCGACATGCAGACACAACTTGACGCCGCAGAGTTGTTGACATTGCGTGCCGCCTGGAACGATGCTCACGGCAAATTTGATGATGCAGAAATGGCCATGGCCAAAGTATTCGCAAGCGAAATGTGCCAGTTCGTGACCGATGAAGCCATTCAGATTTTTGGCGGCATGGGCCTGATGGACGAATTGCCACTCGAGCGCATGTGGCGCGACACTCGCGTTGACCGCATTTGGGACGGCACGAGTGAAATTCAGCGCCACATCATTTCGCGTCAACTCCTTCGCAAGTACGGCGGCTGATCTCAACCATGCCCGATCTCTCGCGCTTGCTTAACCCTCGCAGCATTGCCGTTATTGGCGGCTCCCCTGCAGCACGAGTGGTTGAGCAATGCCAGAAGTTGGGATACACAGGGAAGATTTGGCCAGTGCATCCAACCAAGAAAGAAATGCACGGTGTTGCATGCTTTCCTTCACTTGCAGACTTGCCTGGTGTGCCTGACGCTGCATTCGTTGCAGTAAATCGACACCTCACGCTTGATGCCATTTCACAACTGAGCGCAATGGGCGCTGGTGGCGCAGTGTGTTACGCCTCGGGTTTCGCAGAATCAGGTGATGTTGAGCTGCAAGCAGAACTTGTTCGCCGTGCTGGCGAACTGCCCATCCTCGGACCGAACTGTTACGGATACATCAACGCATTAGACGGTATTGCACTGTGGCCCGACGAGCACGGTTGTCGACCTGTCAAGCAAGGTGTTGGCATTATTTCGCAAAGTGGCAACGTGGGTATCAACCTCACCATGCAGCAACGCGGATTGAACATGGCCTACATGGTCACTGTGGGCAATCAGGCTGGTGGCGGTGTTGAAGATGCGCTGCAGTTATTCATTGATGACGACCGCGTGACAGCAATTGGCATGTTCATCGAGGCTGTACGCGAGCCAATTCGTTTCGCCCAACTTGCCCAACTTGCCTACAACAAGGGCAAACGAATCGTTGCCTTGCAAACCGGCAAGTCTGAAGCTGGTGCACTGATTGCCGCTTCGCACACCGCATCACTTGCTGGTAATCGTCAAGCATATGCAGCGTTGTTTGATCGTTGCGCGGTGGCCACAGTGGAGACCCCAACCGAGTTGATTGAAACACTGAAGATGCTCGACAACGGTGGCGTGCTGGGTGGTTACCGACTTGCATCGTTGTCATGCTCTGGCGGCGAAGCATCGCTGATTGCCGACATGTCGGAATTTACGAACCTAAAGTTTGAGCCATTTCCCGCAGAGCAGACTGCGCGAATTGAAGCAACGCTTACCGAACTGGTGCACGTTGGAAACCCTTTCGACTACCACACGTTTATGTGGGGCGATAAGCCAGCCATGACCGCAACGTTTGGCGAAACCATGCGCGGTGATCATGACGCAACGTTGTTGCTACTCGATGCTCCACCACGCGACGACCAAGACGCAAGCAGCTGGCTTGTTGCTGCAGAAGCATTTGCTGCAGCGGCACAAGCAACTGGCCGACGCGCAGTATGCGTAGCAACCATGTCTGAGAATTTTTCTGAGAGCATGCGCAACTCCATCATGTCGCTTGGCTTAAATGCTGCTCAAGGATTGCGCGAAACACTGGTAGCCCTCGACCGCGCGGCTTGGCTTGGCACTCATTCGCCTATGGCGCTTCCTGCACCGGTTGACGCACCTGGCGAAACAACCCTGGTTGATGAAGCAAACAGCAAGACCATGCTCGCTTCATGGGGTGTGCCCGTGCCGCAAGGTGCTCGATGCACGCGCGATTCGGTGGTTGCAGAGTCACAACGCATTGGCTTCCCCATCACTCTGAAAGGTCTTGGGCTAGCCCACAAGAGCGAAGCAGGCGCTGTAGCCGTTGGCTTGCGCGACGCCGATCAACTCACTGCAGCGCTGAACGCAATGCAGTCTGACATCGCCGAGTTTTTGGTTGAACAGACAGTCACCGGAATTGTTGCCGAAGTGCTGGTGAGCATTCGCAGGTCTGCCCCACTTGGTTGGCTCATCACCGTTGGTGCTGGCGGCGTACTCACCGAACTGTGGAGAGACACTCAATGCGTTCTCGCCCCAGCAACAGCAGACGACCTGCGCAGTGCGCTTCAGCGATTGCGCATAGCTCCGATTCTGAACGGTTACCGCGGAAAACCTGCGGCCAAAATTGATTCACTCGTAAGTGCAATACTGACGCTGCAACAGCATGTGGTTGGTTCCAAACTTGCAGAGGTTGAACTGAACCCAGTGCTTGTTACCACCACGTCATCTGTTGCAGTAGATGCGTTAATTATCGAGGAGAAATAGCCATGGCCGTTCACACCACCACTTCGCTTGATGGCAAGGTGCTCGAGATCACGCTCGATCGACCAAAGGCGAATGCAATTGATGCAGCCACCAGCCGCGAACTGAGCAACGCATTCGTTGCATTCATGGCAGACCCTGTTCAACGTGTTGCAATTCTGACTGGCGGCGGAGAGAAATTCTTTTCAGCCGGATGGGACTTGGGCAGTGCCGCAGACGGCGAGTCATTTGAATCAGATTACGGCGCGGGTGGTTTCGGTGGATTTCCCGAGCTGAAGCATCGTCCAAAGCCGATCATCGTTGCCGTAAACGGCATGGCAGTTGGTGGCGGTTTTGAAATTGCAATGTCGGCAGACTTCATTGTTGCTGCAGAACACGCACAGTTTTTTCTTCCCGAGACACGAGTGGGCGTACTTCCCGATGCTGGCTCAATTCGTTTACCACGACTGTTACCCCGTCAATTGGCAAACGAAATCATCTTTGGCGGTCGTCGCTTAACTGCAGACGAAGCAATGTCGTGGGGCATCGTGAACAAGGTTGCACCGAGTACTGAACTGATGGACACAGCTCGAGCACTGGCTGCCGAAATCTGCTTGTCTGCCCCACTCAGCGTTGCTGCGGTGCTCGACATTATTCGTGTAACTGAAGACTTGAATATTGCAGATAGCTATGCAGCAATGCGCAAGAACGAGGCATACATCAAGGCCATCAATTCGCAAGATGCGATGGAAGGCCCAAATGCCTTTGCCGAAAAGCGTGACCCAGTGTGGAAGGGTAAGTAGCTCTTACTTCGCCGTCTATTGGGCTTTCGACATGCACTCATCGAGCACGTCGAGAAGTTCGATGCCACGACTGTCTGCGTTTTCAGACTGAAATTCGCGCATTGCATACGAAAAACTGCCCTGCAAGCTTGGCCATGCGCCATGCGTAGAACCGCCAGCGCCCGTGTGGCCAAAGGCCAGCTGGTCCATTCCCAACCGCGAAGGGTTTGGGTTTAATTCGAAGCCCACACCGAATCGCAGCAGACGACCAGACAATGGATCGTTACCCACTGAACGCTCTCGTCGCGCAATCTCTATGGTTTCAGGCTTCAACAGACGCACACCGTCAAGCTCGCCACCATTCACCAACATTGCGTACAGACGCGACATGGCATACGCGCTGGCAATTCCACCGCCACCTGGAAGTTCTGACTTTGCAAACATGGAAGTGCCTCGTTCGGCAGGGATCATTCCGTACACGTATTGCAAACGAGGATCTACATCATCGCCCGCCATTGCCGAGTAGTTGTAGTTAGCCGCACGCGTTGTCTCGCCGATTCTTGGCAACACCGAATCTGGCGCACCAATATGCAAATCAAGTTGCAGCGGTGTTGCAATTTCTTCGCGTACGAACGTTCCAATGCTTCTGCTATCAACTCGGCGCACCAACTCACTTGCAATCCATCCGTATGTCATGGCGTGATACGACGGAGCGCCAATCGGAGTTATCGGGTGCTGCGCCGCAACATATTGGGCCATCAATATTGGATCCGAAATCTCTTCAACACTGATGGACCGCTCTAAGCCGGGAACTCCCGCCACGTGAGCAAGCGAGTCGCCAACAGTTACGTGCCCCTTGCCTCCAGCTGCAAATTCTGGCCACACACTTTCAATCGGTGCTTCCAGGTCGAGCAACCCACGCTCCACCAACATCATGATTGCGGTGGCACAAATTCCTTTGGTGCCAGATGCAATGACGCATACCGTTTCGTCACTCCATGGCGCTCCATCACTGCGAACACCACCCCACACATCTACAACTTGCTTGCCTTTGTGCGTTGCCGCAAATGAAGCACCGGCTTTATCTGCGCCGTGATACTTGTCGAACACCTTGGCTACCAGTTCGAAACCAGGAGCCACAAACCGTTGCCTCGACATGGTTACTCTTCTGATTTTGTGCGGCGACGTCGGGCATCGCGAGTGCTGGTATCCGAAATTGTCGGAGCAGAGTTCGTAAGCGGCCCAAGTTGATTCACAATCTGTTCAACACTTGGCGCGCTTGCGCGTGTGTGGCCGTCGATCGCCTTACGCATTGACGCAACGTGTTCTGGCGAGTTGCCGCAGCATCCGCCAACAATGCGCACACCAGCATCTATTGCCAATTCGGCATATGTAGCCATTAACTCGGGAGTCCCCGAATAGGTAATGGTGGTGCCAACAAACTTCGGAATTCCGCAGTTGCCCTTTGATACGACTGGCGTGGAAAACGCCGACATCTCTGAAACCGAGACCACAATGTCGGATGCCCCAACGCCACAATTGGCGCCAATTGCAAGTGGCTGCGGATCGATGCCTGCGAAAACATCTTCAAGAGCGTTTGGCATGATGCCCATCATCGTTCTTCCCGCTGTATCGAACGACATGGTGCAGACGTACGGCATTCCCACACGAATTGCAGCAAGTGCAGCAGCGCGAGCTTCCTCGGGTGCAGACATGGTTTCGATCCACGCGACATCGGCACCGCCAGCTTTCAAACCCTCTATTTGTTCTGCAAAGGCATCAACGGCATCTGCCTCAGTGAGCGCCCCAAGCGGCTCAAACAATTCGCCTGTTGGCCCGACTGATCCCGCAACCACCACTGGCCTTGGTGATGCATCGGCGACTTTGCGCGCAATTCGAGCCGCACCCTTTGCCAACTCAAAAGTACGATCTTGCGCGTTGTGTAACTTCAAACGATGACGGTTACAACCGAAGGTGTTCGTGAGAATGATGTCGGAACCTGCATCGACAAACTGCTGATGCAACGATTCAACACGATCTGGGTGATCAGTAATCCAAAACTCTGGTGGTTCGCCCGAGGTAAGGCCCATGGCGAAGTAGTTCGTTCCCGTAGCACCGTCTGCCAATAACACTTTTCCTGTGAGCAGCAACTGCTCCAGTGATGTTTGCATTGAACGAGACTAACCCATCACGTTTCCGGCGGTGTCCGCCTGAGTGCGCAGTCGTGAAAAAGCAGAAAGGTTGATCGGCATACCAGTGAATTCACCCATGACTTCTACCGGAGTCACGTCGTGGTCAATTCCCTGCTCCTGTGCCTCAATCAGCGTGCGCATGAACTTGCCAACGAGTGGCGCGTTCTTGAACTGGTTACCACTTGTGCCACATGCCATGAAGAACCCTGGAAGGCTGGACTTGTCGTACAGCGGAATCCAGTCGTCAGTCACGTCGTACAACGCACCGATACCAAGCAACTTGTGCGGAATGCCGAAGTCTGGCAAACGACGGGCCAAACGCAACATCACGCGCTCAAAGAACTCCACCGACACCGAGTCGTTCCAGTTATCTGCGTCATCCAAGAAGTGCAGCGGATCACATGCTGGTTCTGTTGTACCTACGTTGAGCAAGTCGCCCATGTGCGGACGGAAATACTGACCAAGGTCGAGGTCTGCAACAACCGGCGCGTTGTCTTCCAAGCGGAAGCCCTTAGGCGCTGGTGGCGAGAACACTTCCTGGCGCAATGGACGGTGGTGCACCTTCATCTCGTCGTACACGCCAGCCATGCGATTGATCGCCGCTGCGTGTGGGCCAGCTGCGTTGATAACGATTGGAGCTTCGAAGCGCTCGCCTGTCTTCAGCACAACACCACTGACTACATCGCCATCACGGGTAATTTCACTGACTTCTTTGTGGAACAAGAACTCTGCACCGTGTTGCTTTGCGGCATGCGCCAAGTTGTGCGCTGCCAGCATTGGGTCGTCCATGAAACCACTCAGTGGGTCGAACAATGCTGACAACTGGTCGTATGGATCGTCTGCGAATGCTGGGTCTTCAATGGCCTTTGGCGGATAAAACTTGCCGGTTTCAAAGGCTGGCCAACGCTTCTTCACTTCTTCTGGCGACAACACTTCGTACGGAATGCCGAACTCGTCCCACAGTTCGCGCTGACGAAGACCGTCATACCCCTCGGTGAGGAATACCAAATAACCCGTCTGCACGTACTTGGCCATGCCATCTGGGTCATCAATACCAACGAATTGACTCCAGTTAAACCAATGTTGCGCGTTTTCCCATGCCATCAAAATGGTGTTGAAGTTGGAATAGGTAAAGCGAATGATTGCTGACGATGCGCTGGTTGACCCTGCGCCTGCAGCGCCTCCCTTGTCAATAACAACAACCTTGCGGTCATGACGCGAAAGTTCGAGGGCAATCGATGCACCCATAACACCGCCACCAATGATGACTACATCAGTTTTGGTTGTGCTCATACTTGCTGCTCCAGAATTGCGTTTGCCCACTGCTTCGTATCAGCAGTGCTGTTAAAGGTAAACGAGTGGATTCCAGAAACGTTGAGTTCGTCTGCTTTTACTGCAATGTCGTTCAACAACTTGGTTGGGTCGTAGCCACCAGGTGCGAACATAAGCGTGAGTGAAGCCTTGTTCTTCTTCAGGTAACGCAACGACTGGCCAACACCGGTGCGAACGCCAACTGACATCAAGCGCGTGCGGTCAACAACGCCAGGAAGTCCAAGATTGATTGGCGTAGTGAAACCGGCTGCACGCAAGTCTTTCAACCAGCTCAAAATAAGCGGAGCGTCGAAGCACATCTGTGTTGAAGCAAGACCCTTCACGCCATGGCTCTTCAGCAGTGCTTCTTTCTCGATTACCGAATTGTGCAGGTCACCCTTGCTGATCGTTGCATGACCATCTGGGTATGCACCAAAACCAATGGTGTCTACTCCAGGCTTCGCTTCAAGGAAGTCCTTCATGAATGGAAGTGCGTATTGGTAATGAGGTGGCACTTCAGCGTCGCCGCCAATGATGAACACTTCTTTAATTCCTTTTTCACGCACCCATGCCGCCAACTTTGCTGCATGCTCTGGTCCTTCAACCAAGCGTGCCGCGAAGTGTGGAACTACGTTGTGTCCCTTTTCGAGCAGCTGCTCACAGAGTTGCTGTGTTGTGGCAATGCCCTTTGCAGGCGAACAGGTAACTGACACTGCAGCGCCCTTAGGAAGGTCTGCAATTGCCTGGTCAAGAGACTTCAACGGCACAAGTTCGTAACGCATATTGCGCACGAGTCGCTGTGCTGCAGGTGTGGTTTTTCCTCCACGCTTGCCTTTACCGAGAAGTGTCGAAATCATGCTCATTGTTGCTCCGTACTGTGATTTTTGTTATGGGGGTTGAAACTCAGCCGAACGTATCGGGCAGAACAGCCTTGCGCTTAGCGATGTATTCCTGCAACTCGGCGTCGATGGCGTCGTCTAATGCAGGCGCTTGATACGAGGCAAGTCGCTCTTTCCACAGTCTGTTCGCTCGCTGTGAAGCGTCCAGGCTGCCGTCGTCTACCCACTGCTCGTAACTGTTGTTGTCTGCAGTGTCTGAACGATAAAACGCCGTTTCGAAGTTGGCCAACGTATGTGCTGTACCCAAGAAGTGATTGCCTGGCTCGTTCTCGCGCATTGCGCTCATGGCCTGACCGTTCTCGGTGATGTCGAGACCTTTACCAAATGTCATCATCATGCCTAGTTGATCGCAGTCGAGAACAAACTTCTCGTACCCAATTGCAAGACCGCCTTCCAACCAACCGGCGGAGTGCAACACAAAGTTGGTTCCCGCCATGATCGTTGGAATGAGTGTTGACGCACTTTCATACGCCGCCTGAGCGTCGGGAAGCTTCGATGCGCACAACGAACCACCAGAGCGGAATGGAACACCAAGGCGACGCGCAAGTGCAGCAACCGTGTACAACACCATGGCTGGTTCTGGAGTTCCAAAAGTTGGGGCACCCGTGAGCATGGACATGGAACTAGCAAATGAACCGAAAATTACTGGCGCACCTGGGCGCACGAGCTGACAAAACGCCATTCCAACGAGTGACTCTGCAAGCGTTTGCGAGATAACACCCGCAGAGGTTGATGGCGCCATTGCCCCAGCCAAAATAAATGGCGTAATGATGCACGCCTGATTGTTCAGCGCATACACCTCTGCCGATTCCAACATGGTTGCATCCCATACCAGTGGCGACGATGCATTGATCAAGCTGGTCATAACGGTGCGATCTTGCAAGTCACCACCGAATGCGATGCGCGCCATGTTCACACTGTCTTGTGCACGTTCGCCTGCAGTAACCGAACCCATGAAACCTTTATCGCTGTACTTGATGTGTGCATACACCATGTCGAGATGTCGCTTACTGACGGGAATGTCGACTGGTTCACACACGGTTCCACCAGAGTGATGAATGTACGGCGACATGTATGCAAGCTTCACGAAGTTCTGGAAGTCGGCGATAGTTGCATAGCGGCGACCATTGTCCAAGTCGTGCACAAACGGCGAACCGTAGTTCGGGGCGAACACCGTTGCGTCGCCACCAATCTGCACATTGTTCAGCGGGTTACGTGCATGCTGCGTGTATACACGTGGAGCGCTTGCTTGAATGATGCTGCGACACATACCGCGCGGAAAGCGCACACGAGTTCCGTCAACAATTGCCCCCGCGTTCTTGAAGCGTTCAATCGCGCTTGGGTAATCACGGATCTCTACGCCAATCTCTTCCAAGATGGTGTCGGCGTTGTCTTCAAGAACTTGCAAACCCTCTTCAGAGACCATTTCATAGGGTTTGATCAACCGCGTGAGGTAGGCCTCGCGCTGAGCATTTGAAGTCTTGCGCGTAGATTGACGAGCCGCCCGGCCGCCTCCCTTTCGGTGATGTACTTCTTCGGTCATGATCTCCCCTAATTCCCTACTTATTCTTGCAGAACTACCTATGCGCGGCGACGCCTGCGTTGGCCGCCGCCAGCACCATCTCCCGAGTTTTCAATTCGTGGTGGCAATGTGACCAAAGTCGACAGGTTTGGCGTTGGCGCATAAGCGTGTGGAAATGCCATCGCTGCCACAAAGAGATCTTGGAAACGAGGCTCTGTCGCCGTTTCAATTTTGGTCACATGCGTAACGGTGTGTTCCATTTCGCGTCGTTGTGCGCGTGAGAGCAACGCTTTTGCCGCACCAGTTCCCGCAGAGTTTCCAACTGAACGCACTCCTGGCAATGGGCAATCAGGCACCAAACCAAGCACCATTGCATATGTTGGGTCGATGTGCGCACCGAATGCACCAGCAAGTCGAATGTCGTGCACTTCAGGTGAACCTGCGTGCTCTACGAGCAGATCGATACCCGCACGAAGTGCAGCCTTCGCCAACTGAATTGCCCGAATGTCATTTTGCGTGATGAACAATTTCGTGTCGCCGTTTTCATACAGCAAATACGAGAACGTGCGCTCGTCCGCAACCACGCGCGGTGTTTTCTCAACGAGTGAACCTTGGATCACACCATCTTGAGAAATGATTCCAGCCAAGTACATTTCGGCAATTACTTCGATGATTCCAGATCCACACACCCCTGTTACTGGAGTGTCTTGCACCGCTTCAGAAAAGCCTGCCTCGTCCGACCACATGTCAATTCCGATTGCACGAAAACGCGGTTCGAGCGTTACCGGGTCAATGCGAACCTTTTCGATTGCACCTGCTGTTGCGCGTTGACCGCAACTGAGCTGTGCACCTTCGAACGCAGGACCAGTCGGCGACGATGCTGCAAACTGACGCGTGGTGTCGCCAAGCACGATTTCGGCATTGGTTCCAACATCGATCAGCAACTGCATGCTTGAGCCGCGATGCGGACCTTCGGAAAGAATTGCTGCAGCGGTATCTGCTCCAACGTGACCCGCAATGCACGGACCAACATAGAACGAAGCATTTGGCAAGTGAATATCAAGTTCTTCTGCCGCGCCAAATGTTGCCTCACTCGTTGCCAACACAAACGGTGCTGCACCAAGTGGCGTTGGATCAATGCCCAACAAAATGTGGTGCATGATTGGGTTTCCAACCATCACTACTTCAAGAATTTTGTCTGGCGTAATTGATGCCTTGTCGGCTAGCTCGTGTACGAGCTCATTGATTGCGTTGCGAATCACTGTGGTGAGTTCTTTTTCGCCGCCCTTGTTCATCATCACGTACGACACGCGACTCATCAGGTCTTCGCCAAAGCGGATCTGCGGGTTCATCACTCCACTGCTACTCATCACTTCGCCAGTTGTGAGATCAATGAGGTGACCTGCAACTGTTGTCGATCCGATGTCGATTGCGATGCCAAAGATGGTTTCAACGAACCCTGGCCAAGCAGCAACGATGTTGCCTGCTACTCCATCTACTTCAGAGCGTTTAATTGCAATGGTCGCACCGCCGTCACCTTTGTCAATCGCCCGGTTCACCTGGGAAAGCGCAGCGATGCTGATAGTTGGTCGAGCAATGTTGTGCTGCTGCGCAATGGCGTCGCGGATGACCTGTGACGCAGTGACGTCATCGCCTAGTTCCGACGGTGCAACGGCTACGTAATACAAACTGAACGTTGGGTCAACGACGATGACACCCAAGTCCAAGTCTTTGCGAACAATTTGGCGGTGCACTTGGCTCATTGCAGGAACATCAATGACCATGTCGCCACACACCTTGGCCATGCAACCAAGACGGTTTCCTTCTACAAGTGCGCGTTTGCCTTTGTAGTTGATTTCGCCCTCAGTCTTCTCTGTGAGCGATGCCTCAACAGCGTCAATACCCCACTTTGAAAACGAACCAAAACTTGGAGTGATCTGACAGCGACCACAAATGCCTCTTCCGCCGCATACCGAATCGATGTCGGCACCGAGCTTGCGCGCAGCATCCAACACCGTGGTTCCGGTTTCAACGGTGCCGTCTAGACCAGACGGCGTAAAGACAATGCGATGCGACATTATGAACTATTGCGCTGAACGGCGGCGGCGGCCTTCACGATCGCCACGTCCACCAGTTGGAGCATTCGGATCGCGGTTTGCCTTAATCCACGCTGCACAGTCCTGATCGTTGCCGGTCAATACGTCTGCGGCCATGATTGCTGCCTTCACTTCTGGGTGAAGCGGGCTCATGATTGCCGATGTCATTCCCGAAGCCATCGCCATGCTGAGGAATGTTCCGGTGATTTGGTTGCGGGCAGGCAAACCGAAGCTGACGTTTGAAGCGCCGCACGTGGTGTTTACTTTCAACTCCTCGCGCAAACGACGGATCAAGGTGAATGCTTGCTGACCTGCTTGTCCAAGTGCGCCGATTGGCATAACCAATGGATCAACGACAACGTCTGAATAGTGAATTCCGTGATCTGCTGCGCGCTCAACGATTTTCTTGGCAACAGCAAAGCGAACATTTGGATCCATACTGATTCCGGTTTCGTCGTTCGAAATTGCCACAACAGCAGCGCCGTACTTCTTCACCAACGGCAACACGCGCTCCAACGATTCGTCTTCTCCCGTTACCGAGTTGACCAACGCTTTGCCTTGGTACACCGAAAGTCCGCGCTCAAGCGCGTCGATGATTGACGAGTCGATGGAAAGTGGAACGTCGGTAATTGCCTGCACCAACTGAATGGCGCGTGCGAGCAATGCTGGTTCGTCTGCAAGCGGAATACCCGCATTGACGTCCAACATTTGGGCTCCGGCTTCAACTTGAGCAATGGCGTCTGCTTCAACACGGCTGAAGTCGCCATTCTTCATTTCTTCGGCGAGCATCTTACGACCTGTTGGGTTAATGCGCTCTCCGATCATCACGAATGGACGATCGAAACCAATGACAACTTCTCTGGTTGGCGACGAAAGGATGGTATGGGTCATGTCAGTTTCTCGTTTCTTTCTTGCTATTAAAAATTTGGTGTTTCTTCTTCATCATCTTCAAGTTCCTCAAGAGCAGCAAGATCTTTCGCTGCCACAGTGAGTTGCTCAACATCTT
>Ga0214168_1000217_pt1 | contig 23313 bp, 25 predicted proteins | sample LakMenepilimnion_FD_153002 | JGI IMG/M metagenome (GOLD analysis project Ga0214168, IMG submission 153002) | Freshwater microbial communities from Lake Mendota, WI - Practice 29OCT2010 epilimnion v4 | ecosystem: Environmental > Aquatic > Freshwater > Lake > Epilimnion/Euphotic zone | place: Lake...
GATCGGGATTCAAGCTCGCCTTACAAGATGATTATGAATTTATCGCAACTATGGATGCGGACGGCTCACATTCGGTGCAAGATCTGCAAAAAATGCTTATTCAAGGCCCAATGTGTGATGTTGTTATGGGTACTCGTTGGATTAAAGGTGGTTGCGTCACTAATTGGTCTTTACATAGAAAATTGCTCTCTCAATTTGGTACGTGGTATGCGAGAAAAGCACTAAAAATGAAATATAGGGACCTCACAGGAGGTTTACGCGTTTATAGGGCTAACGCTTTAAAACGTTTAAATCTAGATGTGATTGGTTCTAATGGTTATTGTTTTCAAATAGAGATGATTCGAGCTTTTTCCCAATTAAACGCACATATGAGCGAAATTCCGATCACCTTCATTGAACGAGAACACGGTAAATCTAAAATGAGTAAGAGCATCGTTTTCGAAGCGTTTTATCTGGTGAGCCTCTGGGGCTTTCAGCGTATTCTTAAGCTTAACGCCGATAAGTTACATTATGTTAAGTAAGTCACAATACGGTGGAGTAACTCTTTCTTAACACTTTCCTACTCCGCGAAAGCCTCAATTGGTGGACAGGCGCAGATTAGGTTTCTATCCCCAAATGCGCCATCAATGCGTCCTGTTGTAGGCCAGTACTTGCCTCGCATTCCAATGATTTCACCTGGGATAAATCCATCCAACATCTCGGGGAAAGCTGCGATTTCACGTGGGTACTTACGATCCCATTGGCTAGAAATTACATCACCAGCAGTATGTGGAGCGTGAGCTAACGGTGAATCTTCATGGGATATGACGCCATTTTGTACATCCATAATTTCACCGTGAATTGAAATCATCGCTGAGATGAATCTTTCAATTTCAGCAATATCTTCACTCTCTGTTGGTTCAACCATCAAAGTTCCTGCGACTGGGAAACTCATTGTTGGAGCATGGAAACCATAATCCATTAATCTCTTCGCTACATCATCAACGGTTACACCGGAATCTTTAGTTATGCCACGTAAATCCAATATACATTCGTGAGCAACTCGACCGTTGTTTCCTGCATACAAAACTGGATAGAAAGGATTTAGTTTTAACGCAATGTAGTTAGCTGAAAGAATTGCCACTTGAGTTGCGTGAGTTAGCCCTTCTCCCCCCATCATTCGAATGTAAGCCCATGAAATCGGCAAAATGCTTGCCGAACCATATGGCGCAGAACTAACTGGTCCTGGACCAGTTGAAGGACCGGCTAATGAATCAAATGGATGATTTGGTAAAAATGGCGCTAAATGTGCGCGAGTAATAACGGGACCAACTCCTGGTCCCCCACCGCCATGAGGGATGCAGAAAGTTTTATGCAAGTTCAAGTGCGAAACATCTGCTCCGAATTTTCCTGGTTGAGCTAGACCAACAAGTGCATTTAAATTTGCTCCATCAACATAAACCTGTCCTCCTGCGTTATGAATCAATTCGCAGATTTCGGAGATAGCGCTCTCAAAAACACCATGAGTGGAGGGATAAGTAACCATTAAAGCCGCTAATTCATCCTTGTATTCAGATATTTTAGTCTTTAAATCTTCCACACTCACGTTGCCGTGATCATCGCAGGCAATTACTACAACTCTCATACCGGCCATGACAGCACTTGCTGCATTAGTTCCGTGAGCACTCGAAGGAATCAAACAAATTGTTCTGTTCTGATCGCCTCGGCTGTCATGATAATTTCTAATTGCTAATAAACCAGCGAATTCGCCTTGACTGCCAGCATTTGGTTGAAGTGAAACTGCGTCATAACCAGTGATTGCAATAAGCCAATCAGATAATTCTTGGATTAATTCGCGCGAACCAACACTTTGTTCGATTGGGGCAAATGGATGAAGTGAAGAAAATTCAGGCCAAGTAACAGCCTGCATTTCTGTAGTTGCATTGAGTTTCATTGTGCACGAACCAAGTGGAATCATGGTTCGATCTAGCGCTAAATCTCTATCGGATAAGGTGCGTATATATCGGAGCATGCCTGTTTCAGAGTGATTAGTGTTAAAGACAGGATGCTGCAGGAATTGTGAAGTTCTCTTTAAAGAAATCAAAAAATTATTCGCGTCAGCCACGCTACCGATTTGTACTCCAAAAACTTCACCAAGTAATTTGAGTGATTCTTCTGTTGTTGTTTCATCCAAAGAAATTCCAACGTGATTACTATCAATAACCCTTAGATTGACTCTCTTCGCATGAGCCTTCGTATGCATTTGATCAGCATCTTTAATCTTGATGGTTAATGTATCAAAGTAAGTTTTATTCGTTATTTCATACCCAGCTTTGATTAACGCTTCAGCTAAAGCGTTTGTTTGATTGTGAATTCGCTGAGCAATCAGTTTTAGTCCAACAGGTCCATGCCACATTGCATAGAAAGCGCTCATTACTGCTAATAGAACCTGCGCAGTACAAATATTGCTCGTTGCTTTATCGCGACGAATGTGTTGTTCACGCGTCTGCAGCGCCAATCTGAAAGCAGGATTCCCATGTACATCCACGCTTTGACCTATTAGACGACCAGGCATAGAACGTTCTAAACCATTTCGAACCGCCATGAAACCAGCGTGAGGTCCACCGAATCCCATTGGTACACCAAAACGTTGGGCAGAACCAACTGCTACATCTGCACCCCACTCCCCTGGTGCTTTCAGAAGAGTTAAAGCTAATAAATCTGTAGCAGCAATTACGTAAGCATCTTTTGAGTGAACTTGATCTGCGATCGCAGAAAAATCAATTACTTCACCGCGCGTATCAGGGTATTGAACAAGGGCCGCAAAATATTCAGAAGTTGTTTGGATACCAACGGCGGCATCAAACTCTTCAATAATAATGTTTAAGGGTTTTGCACGCGTGATTATTACAGCGCGTGTTTGTGGATGAACATTTTTATCAATCAGAAATACTGCGTCGTCACTGCCTTTATAGGAACGCCTAGTGAGAGTCATTGCTTCAGCCGCAGATGTTCCTTCATCTAACATTGATGCATTGGCAATTGGGAGGGCAGTTAAATCACACACTGCAGTTTGAAAAGCAAAGAGAGCTTCTAATCTTCCCTGCGAAATTTCTGGTTGATATGGTGTGTAAGCGGTATACCACGCAGGATTTTCTAAAACATTCCTCAACACAACGGGTGGAGTAATTGTTCCGTAGTATCCACAACCGATAAATGAAGAAAAGAGCGCATTCTTTGAAGCCAAGAGCCGCAGCGCGTCAATTGTTTCAACTTCAGTGAGAGGATCTGGCAGCGCATCGCTCAGTTTTTTTGACATGGCAATATTGCTTGGCACTACATCAGAGATAAACGTGTGCATATTTTTGTAGCCGAGGGCTTGAAGCATCAAATCTTCTTGCGGTGATGTCGGCCCAATGTGGCGACGTTGGAATGATTCGTATTGTTTATATGAAGAAAAGTGCTCTTCGCGTGACATTACACATTCCCCTAGACCTTAGCGTTGTAGAAAAGAGTTGCTAGGGAAAGAATAAGCCTGTTAGGCGCCTTTGCGCTTTCTGCGAAGGGATAATTCATCGTTACTTTCGCCACCCACGGATTGGCCATCGATTTCACCCGTTAAAGTAGATAGCGATCCCTCAACTTCATGCCACACCTTGCCGACGGCGATACCAAATACGCCTTGGCCGCCAGCTAACAAGTCGATAATCTCATCAGGGCTCGCACATTCATAGATCGAAGCACCATCGCTCATGAGCGTTATGCGCTCAAGTTCTGTAACTCCGCGTTCACGAAGATGGTTTACAGCCGTACGGATGTTTTGAAGTGATACTCCAGCGTCTAGGAGTCGCTTAACAATTTTTAGAACCAAGATGTCTCTGAAGCCGTATAAACGTGTTGAACCAGATCCCCCAGCAGGACGAATGCTCGGTTCTACTAAACCTGTACGCGCCCAGTAATCGAGTTGGCGATAACTAATTCCCGCTGCAGTGCAAGCGGTTGCGCCGCGATAACCGACTAATTCAAAATCAGGCGTCATGAGGGGAAACTCAATTCTCTTGGGGAGTGAGATAAGAATAAGCCCTCTCTACGCTTAAATACGGTTGCGACACTCCCAAAACCTATACTTGAGGTTGAGAGTTTTGGGGCTTCCACTGCCTACCCAGCAAAGTCTTCTGGATTGATTTGATCGAGAAACTCTCTAAAACGTTCCATCTCTGAGGTATCGCCTGAAGCGTTCATGGCATCTTGCGCCACATCTTCCGGGATTTCGATACCAACACTGTCGAGCAAATCAGAGTCAGCCAAGATGTTGCTATGGGTGCGAAGCGCTAGTGCGATCGCATCTGATGGCCTGGCTGAAACACTTACTGCGTTTCCATTTGGATCTCTCATCAACAGCGAAGCCATAAAGACACCCTCTTCCATAGCTGTTACCTGCACAGCGGTCAGAGTTGCATCGAGTGATTCAACGATGTCTTGCATCAAATCGTGGGTTAACGGACGCGGTGGGACTACTCCTTGTTGAGCAAAAGCAATCGCTGTAGCTTCCACAGCTCCAACCCAAATGGGCAAGAAGCGAACTCCATCAATTTCCTTTAAGAGCACGATTGGTTGATTTGAAGGCATTTCTATACGCACTCCTACAACCTGCATAGCAACCATGCTCATAATCGAATCCAGTTTTTATCGGAGACGATTTAATCCGCCACGCACTAGCGATGCGTGCAAGCGAATTGAGAGCGAAGCAATCTCTTTTTGAACTTCTTCAGCTCGAGCTTTTGACTCAGTATTTTTCTGTCGAGTTAAAGGTGTGATTACTTGTTCGATTAACCCAATTTCACGATCGGCAGCTGATTTGAAGGAACGAAGATGACGAGGTTCGATACCAAATGAGCCCATTTCAGTGACAGCTTTAGCTACTGAAAGCGAATCTCCATCGTAGTGACGCCCGCGTGGAGCGATAAGACCGAAAGATTCCAACTGAACAAGTGCGCCTTCGGTTAAACCACTTGCTTTTAATAGTTCCTCACGAGATAGACGCATATCGCTAGATTCACCAAAAGCCGAAGGAGCCATTTCACCATCAACTGTTACCAAAGATGGACGCGGAGCTGCTACTCCCCCTGATGTTGGTGCTGGTTGTAAACCACGGTCTAGTGCATCGAGATTTTCTTTAATTACTCGAAGAGGTAAATATTGATCACGTTGAGCTAACAGAACGTATCGGAGTCTTTCTAAATCTGTTCCTGTAAATTTGCGGTAACCAGAAGGAGTTCGTTGTGGGTCTATTAAGCCTTCAGATTCTAAAAAACGAATCTTTGAAATTGTTATGTCTGGAAAATCTCCACGTAGCTTGGTCAGTACTTCGCCGATGCTTAAATACGCGCGTGCTGGAACGCTCATTACTTCTCCCCTAAAGATTTAATATGTGAGTTACCAAAGAATAAAGCGTGAAATTTACCGATCTGAATCTCATCACCCATTCGCAGAAGTTGATTGGTAACCGAAATTGAGTTTACGTAAGTTCCATTTAAACTATGCATATCCGATATTGAAAATTCATTACCAGACCGAAGTATTTGTGCGTGCTTTCGAGAGACAGTTACATCATCTAAAAACACATCACTCTCGGGGGATCTTCCAATAGAAACCACATCAGTATCTAATAAGAAGCGAGAACCTTGAGCTGGACCACGATGGATCACAAGCATTGCCTTGTGTGAACCTGAAACGCAGATTTCATCAATCATTGAACGGATAGATGAATCAGATTTTTGTAAGAAGAGTTCAGATGCCGAAACACTTCCAGGTGTATCAATACCTCTAAGTCCTAGATTGAGAGTGGAGGTTAATTCGCGTTCGTTTTCTACTGCAGCCACGAAATTTCCCTCCGACTAGCTATTTCAGGCTCACCTTGAACTTAAGGGTGACACTAGGGGGATGCGCCCCCACCGGTCAAGCCGTAATTGCTGCGTAATCTGAGGCTGAAAGTAGGTGGCTTGGCTCTGAATCAACAGAAATTTCAAAGAGCCATCCGCCGCCGTAGGGATCGGTGTTAATCGTTTCAGGAGCAGAGTTCAGCTCTGTATTTATGGAAACTACGCTTCCTGTAACAGGTGAAAAAATCTCTGAAACGCTCTTTGTAGATTCGACCTCACCGCAAACAGTGTCGGCGGTTACCGTTTGTCCCACTTTAGGCATTTGAACATACACGATGTCACCAAGAGCGCTCTGTGCGTAATCCGTAATACCAACGCGAAAGACAAGGGATTTGTCCGTAGATGCAACCCATTCGTGTTCTTTCGTATATTTCAATGCATCTGGAATATTCGACATCGACTTCCTCTGTTCTTGAGATAATTCTTAGTTAATCTGATGATTTTCTTGAACCGACTCTAATACTTTTAATCCCATTTTGGAAATATAGCCACCCCGTAAAGACGTACAGGACTATCCCCCACAAGGCAAAGCTCCAGCCAATAGCGAAGGCAACTCGACCTGCTGATGAGTCTTGGGTTGCTAGGAAGAGGAGCGGAAAAGCGTATAAAAGATTAAAGGTGGCAGCTTTTCCAAGGTATGTAACTTCAAATAGTTTAAGCCCGCGAATCTTCATCAAGATGGTTAGGATCGCAAGAACTGCGTCACGCAAAATAAGAATAATTAGTACCCAAAGTGAAATCGCATCTCGAACGTATAAAATAATTAAAGTTGCGAAGATATAAATACGATCTGCAGCAGGATCGAGCAAAGCTCCAAAAGCTGAAGTTTGATTCCATGCTCGAGCTAATTTGCCGTCTAAGTAATCTGTCGTTCCAGCAATGGCCAAAACTAAAATGGCTAAACCATCTTCTTCTGTCACTAACGCGAAGTAAATAAAGATCGGTACTCCGAGTAAACGCAAAACGCTCAGGGCATTAGGTATGTTGATGTTCTTATTCATTTGAACGTACTAGCTCTTGTCTCGTTCTTTCACACGTACTGCCACTTGAACTGGAGTTCCAGGGAATGAAAATTCTTCACGTAACCGTCTTTCAATAAAACGTCGGTAAGAGGCTTCAATCCAACCACTAGAGAAGACCACAAATTTTGGAGGCGCAATCCCAGCTTGTGTCGCGTAGAAAATCTTTGGTTGTTTACCACCGCGAACAGGAGGTGGAGTTGCGCCGATAAGTGCTCCGAGGAATGAGTTAAGTTTTGAAGTAGGAACGCGCTTTTCCCATGAATCAATAGCTGTTCGAAGTGCAGGAGCCAAACGATCTCTATGCCAACCCGTCTTTGCTGCAACGTTTACTCGTTGAGCCCATTCAACTTGGTCTAAGTGACGATCGATTTCACGATCCAATTGATCGCGACGATCCTCATCGACAAGATCCCACTTATTCATAACAATCACCATAGCTTTTCCTGCTTCTTCGGCCATCGTGATGATGCGTAAATCTTGCTCAGATATCGGCTCACTTGCATCTAGAACTACAACTGCAACTTCGCATCTTTCCAAGGCTGCTTGTGTACGAAGTGAAGCGTAATAATCTGTTCCGCTTGCTTGATTAGCTCGTTTACGCAGACCAGCTGTATCAATAAATCTCCAGGTAGATCCGCCGAAGGAGATTAACTCATCAACCGGATCTCGAGTGGTTCCAGCAACTTCAGAAACTATCGAACGTTCTTCTCCGGCTAGAGCGTTGAGTAAAGAAGATTTACCAACGTTAGGTCTACCAATGAGTGCAACTCGGCGGTAACCATCTTGAACTTGAGCTCTACCAACTTCTGGAAGATGGGAAACAACTTTGTCTAAAAGATCTCCACTTCCACGACCATGTAGCGCTGATACAAAAAAAGGTTCGCCGAGACCTAAATTCCACAGAGAGTGCGCGTCTGATTCTTCGCGTTCGCTATCTACTTTATTTGCAATCAACAGAATCGGTTTCTTTGCTTTTCTTAATTCTTGTACTAGAACATCATCTTCATCTAGTGCCCCAATTTGTGCGTCAACAACAAAACACAAAACATCGGATTGCTCCATTGCTAATTCCGCACCAGCACTTACTTGAACGGATATGCCATCAGGTTTGGACTCCCAACCGCCGGTGTCCATAACGATAAATCTTCGACCTCCCCATTCGCACTCATACTGAACGCGATCGCGAGTAACACCGGGAGTATCTTCAACAATTGCTTCTCTTCTACCAATAAATCGATTTATTAACGTTGATTTTCCAACGTTAGGGCGGCCTAGAATTCCCACGATTGGCAAACCAAGTAAGTTTCGTTCGCGCAGTAACTCCCAAACTCGCTCGACGGTTTCTTCTAGATTCAAAAGCGTTGAATCAATTAAAACTGCATCTGACGCCATAGCTAACGGGGATACTTTTCGTGTCGAATCAATGAGATCTCGACCATCTAAAGAGTTCTTCACTTCCACCGCAGAAACACCAGTTACTTCAGCTTCTCTGCGCAATGCGCGCGCTTCTAGATCTGCAGTTAAATAAAGTTTTAGTGGAGATTCGGGTGCAACAACATTTCCTATGTCTCTACCTTCAACAACAATTCCACGGGGAGCGTTTTTAATGTATTGACGTTGAATGCTTAAAAGTTCATGCCTTATCTCTGGAATTGCAGCGATGTGGCTAACGCGTTCGGTTACCTCAATAGAGCGAATAGATTCATTAACGTCGGTATCTCCAACAAAGAGTTGCGGATTCTCGGCATCGCAATTAAATTTCAATGGAAATATTTTTAATAATTGCAGCAACTTCTGCGGATCTTGTTCATTTTTTTCTAAACTTAACCAGGTAATTCCGCGATACAGCGCACCGGTGTCTAAGTAATTCCAGCCCGCACGATGAGCAATTAACTTTGCTGTACTCGATTTGCCTGCTCCGCTGGGACCATCTATTGCTACAACGATTCCCATGCCTTAATTCTACGGCTAATCAAGAAAGTTATTTACGCGTTAAATGAACTTTCCAGCCTTCTTTAGCCAAAAATTCTTCGAGAAATTCAGCGTTTTTGGCTTCTAGAATCGAAAGCGTAACCAAACCAGTGTTTTGACCGGGAGTATGTTCAATCGAAACATCTTCGATATTTACTTGCGCACGTGCGCAATCATTGAAGATGGCTGCGAGCTGCCCAGCTTTGTCATCAATAACAATATGTAGATAAACATATTTTCGAGGAGCCCCTCCGTGCTTACCTGGTATCAATGCACGAGCGGCGTTACCTGCTTGAATAATCTCGTGAGCAAATTTTTGATTATCTAATTTCTCTTCGATTGTTTCGATATTGGTTCGCAGTGCTGCGAGAATTTCTCGAATATTTGGAGCATTTTCACTCAAGATTTCGCTCCATAATTGCGGATCTGAATCAGCAATTCGCGTGAGATCTCTGAAACCCTGTCCAATTAGATCAAACCAAATGCTCTCTTGCCCCTTCAGTGTTGCCGCCATAAGGCTTGCCACAACTTGAGGAGTGTGAGAAACCAGAGCCATAGCTCGATCGTGTTCACGAGCGCTCATGCGAACTGCTACCCCACCGCATAGTTGGATTAACTCCCGTGCTACATCTTCAGAATTTTTCGAACTCTGTTGACTTGGGCAGATAATCCACGAACGACCAGTAAATAAATCACCGCGGGCGGATTGTGCTCCAACTACTTCACGTCCAGCCATGGGATGTGAACCAATAAAACGAGAGGCTAAATCCCCCAAAGCTTCTACTTCTACTTGAGGTTTAGTTTTTATGCTTAAGATATCTACAAATGTGGATAATGGGTTCATCGAAGCTTCAGTGGAAATAACTGAATGGAAAGATGACGGCGGTACAGCGATGACTACCAGATCAAAGTGATGATCAGATTCGAAGATTTGACCTGGATTAACAAGTGATTGAGCAAGTGAGGCTGCGGACGGATTCGAATCAGCCATCAAAATTGACACGCCTCTTTGACTTAGCGCCAAGCCAATTGAGGTTCCAATCAAGCCAGAACCTACGATTTTTACCGATGAAATGCCCATGATGTTAAATTTATTGAGCTAAATCTTTGCGTAAAACACTGGCCCCATGCAGGTAAACGTGTTCAATCTGATTCATTGCGCGCTCTGTTTGACAGTGCAGCATCACGCGAATAGTTCTAGGAAGGGCATTTGGGACATCTATCTCTTGAGCGCACAGAAGCGGAACGCTGGCAAAACCGATATCTCGAGCCGCACTAGCCGGAAAAGCGGCATTGAGATCTGCGGTGGAGGTAAGCAAGACCGAAATTACATCCTCGACGGATAAATCATTCGCCTTCAAAATTGCACCTAAAAGTTCCTTAGATCCCTCGCCAATAATTGCAGCATCATTACTGCTCACCTGCGTAGCTCCGCGAATGGCTCTGATGTTCATCCCCCTAGAGTAACGGTTGCATGACTAGTGCGGCTGGATGGTTATTAGATGTTTACGTGTTTATTTCTTTATCGTTAAATATTTTTTGTCCTTTGTTTACCTATGCAAGGGTCTTCTGTCCTGCAGATCCCAAATGCGATTATTATCGATAAAACTACAAAAATCAGCGTCAAAACAGTAGTAAATATCGATAAAACGATACTTAAACTACAATTAACGACATATAGATAAAACGTTATTTGCAGCAAATGTATATAAACCTACAAGCAGTTAAATATCTAAAGCCTTTTGTAAGTTAAGCAATTCTCCTGAATTGAGGTCTCTCCATCGACCTTCAGCAGTCTCTCCTAAGGAGATGGGTCCGAACTTTGTTCGGATCAATCGAAGTACATCAATGCCAACGGCTGCCATGAGACGACGAATGATGTGATATCGACCTTCATGGATAGTAACTTCGAGCCAGGTAGGAGATAGCTCTTTGAAGCTCAAAACTCGGGCGATCCCATCTTCTAGCTCAACGCCCTTAGTCAGAGTCTTTTCTACTCCGACCGGCAATTTACCCTCAAATTGAATTATGTACGTCTTTTCTAACCCGTAAGAAGGATGGGTAGCCCGAAAGGTTAATTCACCATCATTTGTGAGCAGAATTAAACCTTCTGAATCCTTATCTAATCTGCCTACGTGAAAGAGTCTTTCGGTGCGAAGATCAATAAAATCACTTAAACAAGGACGACCTTCTGGATCGAACATCGTCGACAGAACACCCTTTGGCTTATGAAGTGCTAGATAAGTTTTGGTCAAAGATTGTGTAATTGTCTCACCATCAACCATGACTTGAGATTTTTGAGGATCGAACTTGGCACCCAGCTCTCGAATGACCAAACCATCGACCATTACCCGGCCATCTGAAATAAGTTCGTCGGCTCCCCTACGGCTGGTTATTCCAGCGTCTGCAATGATTTTGTTAAGGCGAACTAAATTCATATGTGGCTATCCATTCCCGACAGTCAGTGTTGCGCTGCACGAGAGCGCTATAGAGAGAACTCTACAGTAGAAGTTGATACTTATCTTTGATTAGAGAGTGAAATTGCGTACTTAGTCAACGAGAGAGTCTAGAACTTCATCAAGGTGTTCTAGATCAGGCAAATAGGGAGCTAACGCAGGCAGATCTTCCAAAGAGTTTAACCCCAAGCGCTCCAAGAAATAGTTCGTCGTCTTATAAAGAATGGCTCCTGTTTCTGGTTCAAGGCCATACTCCTCGACTAATCCCCTCGTGACCAAAGTCTTCATGACAGCCTCTACGTTTACGCCTCTAATGGCTGAAACTCGTGCTCTGGATACAGGCTGGCGGTAAGCAATCACCGCCAAAGTCTCAAGTGCGGCTTGAGTCAGACGGGATTGTTGTCCGTCTAGGACGAATTTTTCAACAACTGCGGCGCTGTCAGGGTGGCTATAAAAACGCCATCCACCAGCAACGCTCTTTAGAGCAAAACCACGTTCGGAGTAGCTCTCCACAAGCTCTACCAGTGCGGCTGTAACCTCGTCCTGGGTAACCTCTAGAACAGTAGCCAAGGTCAATTCGCTTACAGGTTCGTCAACGACCATCAAGATCGCCTCGATATGCCTGTGAATATCCCTTAATTCCACCCTAGTTACTCCTCATCGTCAGTTCGAACGCTTGCATCATCGGCTAAAACTACTGGAATATCGAACTCATCCGTGGTCTCAATCTCTCCGGTTTCGGCGCCAGTCCAGCTAATCTGCAAATCACCTAGTGCTACAACCTGATTGAAACGTAAAGCGCCTTGTCGATAAAGATCTAATAAAGCTAAGAATCGGGCAACAACTACGAGGGTCGATGAAGCATCTGCGATCAACGACCTAAAACTAAGCGTTCTACCTTTGCGCAAAGCCTCAACCACAAGTTTAGACTCCTCAGTAACGCTTACTAAAGCTGAGTGCAGATGCTCTACCGCAACCACTGGTGCGCTCTTAGGCGTGAGAACTCGTTCTGCAATCGCGGCGAAACGCGCAGGACCCACTCCAATTAAAACTTCTGGTAAAAGCGAGGCTAGTGCTGGATCTAGGGAGACCACTCGAGCGAAGGTTTTATCAAATGCCTCAATACGATGGTTAAAAGTTGCCGCAATCTCCTTAAATGCTCTGTACTGCAGGAGACGAGCAAAGAGTAAGTCTCGAGCCTCCAATAAGGCGAGGTCCTCTTCATCTTCAACTTCCCCGCTAGGCAATAATTTGGCTGCCTTGAGATCCAAGAGGGTGGCAGCTACCACCAAGAATTCAGTGGCTTGATCCAAGCGCCACCCTTCACCTGAAATCTCCAAACCACGGATAAATGAGATGAATTCATCAGTAACCGTGCTCAAGGCCACTTCGGTGATGTCCATTTTGTGTCGAGAAATAAGCTGCAAGAGCAGATCAAAAGGACCGTCGAAATTCGTTAAATGAACGGAGAAACCCGGATTTTCAGGCGCAATAACCTCATCGCCACTGTTTATTTGGGTATCCACGAGCGAACCGTACTTTACTTTTAGAGGCAAACATACGAAGCGCCTCACTTGCCTAGAAGGTGGCTTATGCGTAGAGTCGCCAAAAAAGGAAGAAAGAGGTTTCTCGCTTGAACGCTAAATCGACATTTGAAGAAGATGTGGCCACAACCTCGTCGCTTCTTAATAAAGCACCTCTGAGCTTTCCTACTCCAACGCCAATCACCGAACATGGTGGAGCAAAAGTTATTGCAATCTTTAACCAAAAAGGCGGCGTTGGTAAAACAACTTCAACAATTAATCTTGGCGCAAGTCTTGCTGAACTCGGACGTCGCGTTCTCCTCGTTGACTTCGACCCACAAGGCGGTCTCTCCCTTGGTCTTGGAGTTAATGCGCACCAACTGCCATTAGAACAAACTGTGTATTACGCACTCATGACTCCAACTGCAGATATTGATCAGATTGTCTTGAAATCAAGTGTTGCAGGATTAGATTTCTTGCCAGCCAACCGTGATTTAGGTACAGCAGAAACCACACTGGGCGCCGAAATTGGTGGTCAACAATATCTTAAACGCGCTTTGACTCCTTTAAAAGAGTATTACGACGTAATTCTTATTGATTGCCAACCAACAATGGGTCAGTTGACCATTAACGCATTGGTAGCCTCCGATGAAGTGATCGTTCCATTGCAATGTGAATACTTCGCACTTCACGGATTTATTGAATTAAAGGGCAACCTAGATAAGGTTAAGAATTTCCTTAATCCAGATCTAAAGCTCATCGGCATTCTTGCAACTATGTATGATCGTAAAACGCTTCATAATCGAGAAGTTCTTGGCGCAATTCTTGAAAAATATCCTGAAGATGTTTTTGAAACGATTATCGCGAAAACTATTCGTTTCCCAGAAACAACCGTTGTTGGCGAACCTATTACTTCTTATGCTTCATCTTCAGGTGGAGCCGCTTCATACCGACGTTTAGCACGTGAACTAATTGCCCGAGGAGGCGCACGATGACACGCAGAGCAAGTCTTCCTGGTGCAGACGAACTATTTCGTTCCACTTCACCTGCGCTCACATCTGTAAAGCAAGCCGATGTTGAACCAGCTAAACCTCTTGTTGCTCCGGCAATTGCAGCACCAACAACTTCACCTTCTAAAAAAGGTGTACGAGCAATACAACGTCGCCGCGTCACTAGCGTTGATAAATCTCCGTCTGGTCGTGAAAAGCATGACGAAAAGATAACTGTGTATCTCTCCCCCGATGAACTCTATGATTTAGATCAAGCGCGCTTACAACTTCGTGGTGATTTAGGTTTAGCGGTAGATCGCGGTCGTATTGTCCGCGAATCAATCGCTGTGATCATTGCTGATCTTGAAGCAAAGGGTGATCAAAGCATTCTTGCACGACGTTTACGCGGACAGTAATTTAAGAACGAGCCCTTGGATGGGCTAACGAATAAGACTCTCGAATCTTATCTATTGTTATTAAAGTATAAATCTGCGTTGTCGTAACTGATGCGTGTCCCAATAATTCCTGCACAACACGAATGTCTGCCCCACCATCTAATAAATGCGTGGCGAAAGAATGTCTAAATACGTGGGGAGATATCCCCTCAGATAATCCGCATTTTTTCGCACTATCAACAACAATCTGCCAAGCGCTTTGCCTGGAAATTCTGCTACCACGTTGATTAAGAAAGAGCGCATCATTCTTATTCCTGGAATTCTTGCCAAGAAGGTTTGGTCTAACTCGTACTAAATAATCATCCAAAGCCTTCACTGAAAAACTACCCATCGGAACGATTCGTTCCTTATTGCCTTTACCTCGAAGTTTTATCACTCGCACTTCAGAAGAATCTGATTTCATCATTGAAATATCGTTTACATTGATACCCACTATTTCAGAAACGCGACCACCTGTACTGTACAAAAGTTCAAGTATTGCTCTGTCTCGAAGCGAAATCACATTATCTTCGCTATATGAACCATCAATTAACGAAGCGATTTCAGAAACCGTCAAAGCTTTCGGCAAACGCAAAGGAATTTTCCTGGATTCAACATCTTTCATTGGGTTATGTATCCCATGCTCACGTTCAAGGTATCCGTAAAACGAGCGAAGCGTCGAAAGAACTCTATTGACTGTACTCAATGCCAAATTAGTTTTGCTTAATGCGCTAATGAAAAGATCTAACTCTTTTTGCTGGATCTGTGATAAATCTATGGAATTCTCCAGAAGAAAATCAGAAAATCGCTGAAGATCGCGTGTGTAAGCCAAGACAGAGTTGGTAGATAAACCGCGTTCAATCCGCGAGAAATTTAGAAACTGATCAGAGTACTGGCGAAAATTCATAACCGTGTGCTTCGGCTACGGCTTTATATGTCACTTTACCTGCATGAGTATTCAAGCCTTTAGCTAAATCAGGATTCTGCTTAAGCGCTTTCTCCCAACCGAGATTTGCAATCTGTATTGCAAATGGAAGAGTTACATTCGTCAATGCATATGTGGATGTAACCGGTACCGCTCCTGGCATATTTGCTACGCAGTAAAAAACTGAATTATGGATGTTAAACGTTGGATTTTCATGTGTAGTTGCCTTGGAATCTTCGAAACAGCCACCTTGATCGATTGCGATATCAACTAAAACTGAACCAGGTTTCATCTTTGACACATCTTGATTAGTTACTAACTTTGGAGCGCGAGCACCAGGAATCAACACAGCGCCAATAACCAAATCAGCTTCGTAGATAGATTTCTGAATACTTGCAGTGCTGGACATAAGAGTTTTGATGCTTCCACTGTAAATCTGATCAATCTGCGCTAATCGCTTTGCAGAGCGATCTAGAACTGTTACATCTGCGCCCATTCCCAGTGCGATAACAGCCGCATTTAAACCCGCAATTCCTCCCCCAATAACAACAACTTTGCCGGGAGAAACTCCAGGTACGCCGGCTAGAAGAACTCCGCGTCCACCTTTAGGTTTGAGAAGCGCATCTGCTCCAACTTGAGTGGCCATTCGTCCTGCGACTTCACTCATTGGAACTAACAGTGGAAGTGCTCCATCTACTTCGACAGTTTCATAGGCAATAGAAGTTGTTTTCGCTTTAATCAGTGCATCAGTACATGCCTTGGAAGCTGCTAAGTGTAGATAGGTAAAAAGAATTTGATCCTCGCGCATGCGAGAATACTCTGCTTCTATTGGTTCTTTCACTTTCAAGATTAAATCTGCTTCTTGCCACAACTTTTCTACCGATTCAATTATTTTTGCGCCAGCTTGAACGTAATTCTCATCAGTAATACTTGACCCTAATCCAGCGTCCTTCTCGATTAAAACACTATGACCATTTTTTACAAATTCAGTAACTCCTTCGGGAGTTAACGCAACGCGATATTCCTGAATCTTAATTTCGCGGGGAACGCCAACAATCATTTTTTGCCCTTCAAGGCTATAGCCGAAGCGATTAGCCCTATGAACAGGGGATGCGGACGAGTAGGTCGTGATTTCAACTCAGGATGAGCTTGAGTTCCAACATAGAACGGATGTACATCTGCTGGCAGCTCCACAAATTCAACTAAGTTTTCCTTCGTATAAATCCCAGAGAAAACCAATCCTGCCGCTGCAATCTGATCCTTATATTGATTATTCACTTCGTATCTATGGCGATGTCTTTCAGATACTTCCTTGATGCCATAAGTTTGCGCAACTATCGAACCTGGCATTAAGTCAGCCTTATACAAACCTAGTCGCATGGTTGCGCCCATATCACCGCTTCCAGCAACGATCGATTTTTGATCTTCCATCGTTGCGATGACATGTACGCCTGATTCGGGAGAGAACTCGGCAGAATTCGCATCGATAATTCCAGCTAAGTTTCTCGCGGCTTCAATAACCATGCATTGAAGACCTAGACATAGACCAAGAGTTGGAATCTTATTCTCTCGTGCAAACTTCAACGCTCCAAGTTTTCCTTCGATTCCGCGAACACCGAAACCACCTGGTACACAAATAGCATCAACATCGCCTAAAGCCGCTTTTGCGCCATCAGGTGTTGCACAGTCATCACTAGCCACCCATTTCAGGTCAACTTTTGCATTATTGGCGAACCCACCAGCTCGTAAAGCTTCTGATACCGAGAGATATGCATCTGGTAGATCTATGTACTTACCAACCAGGGCAACAGTGACATGGTGTTTAGGATTATGAACAATCTTAAGAAGATCATCCCAATCTCCCCATTTAACATCATGAGATTTTAATCCCAACCTACGAACAACATAAGAGTCCAAACCTTCGGCGTATAAAACCTTCGGAATATCATAAATTGAAGGCGCATCCACAGCTGCAACTACTGCCTCTAAATCCACATCGCACATAAGTGAAATCTTGCGCTTAATACCATCTGGAATTGGTCGATCAGAACGAAGTACAACGGCATCTGGGGCAATACCAATACTGCGAAGAGCGGCCACGCTATGTTGAGTTGGTTTCGTTTTTAGTTCACCTGATGGACCGATGTATGGAACTAAGGAAATATGCAAGTAGAAAACATTATCGCGCCCAACTTCTTGTCGAATTTGTCGCGCTGCTTCAAGAAAAGGCTGTGATTCAATATCTCCGACGGTTCCGCCAATTTCGGTGATGACAACATCAATATCCGGAGCTGCCATCGCTCGAATACGTTCTTTGATTTCATTTGTAATATGCGGAATTACCTGGACTGTTTCACCTAGATATTCTCCACGACGTTCACGGCTAATAACTCGGGAATAAACCTGTCCTGTTGTGACATTTGCAGATCCATGAAGATTACGATCAAGAAATCTTTCATAATGTCCAATATCTAAATCTGTTTCGGCACCATCATCAGTAACGAAAACTTCACCATGTTGAAATGGATTCATGGTTCCAGGATCGACATTTAAGTACGGATCGAGTTTTTGCATGGTTACGCGCAGACCGCGAGAAATCAATAATCTGCCGAGACTAGAAGCTGTGAGGCCTTTACCAAGACTAGAGGCGACTCCGCCTGTTACGAATAAATGCTTGGTTACATGAGGTTGGCCCATGGAAGGACAACCTATCACTAAATTCTGATTTAACCTTCAAGGCGCATATTTAGCAGTTCTGCAGCGTGTTCCTTAGCGCTTGATGAATCCTGCAAACCAGCCAACATTCGAGCAATCTCCGAAATTCGATCCTCGCCTTGTACCGATGTAACTCCACTGGATATAACAGTGCCGTCAATGCTTTTTTCAACAACGTAATGTTGATCTCCCCAAGCAGCAACTTGCGGCAAATGCGTTACAACTATTACTTGTGCGTTTTTGGACAGAGTGTGTAAACGACGACCAACTTCAATCGCTGCGGCTCCCCCAACACCTGCGTCAACTTCATCGAAAATATATGTTCCAACAGGATTAGACGCCGCTATAACAACTTCGAGTGCCAACATAACGCGAGACATTTCGCCACCTGAGGCGCCCTTTGCTAAAGAAACAAGTTGTCCATCTTTATGCGTTTGTAAATACATAGAAACGTTATCGCAACCAACTGCGGTGAAATCACTCTCTTTCAGAGCAGAATCGTAATCAGGCGAGGAAACATCGATGATCAAATTTGTTTGAGGCATCGAGAGTGAATGCATCTCTTCAGAAACATTGGAAGATAAGCGCTTTGCGGCTTCGCGACGATTCTTAGATAGATCGATAGCCGATGCTAAGAGACTTTTTTTCACACCAGATAGTTCTTTCTCCAACTCCAGTATTCGCTGATCTCCACCGCTTAAATCTTCTAATGATGAAGCAATCGTTGAGTGGCGCTGAATCAACTCTTTTAGAGAATCATCGCCTTCAGCTGTTGTACTCCATTTCTTGATAAATGCTGTGAGCGCGGCTTTTCTTTCCTGAAGAAAATCCAATCTATCTGGGTCAGCTTCGAGGGATTGCAGATATGAGGTGAGATTCGGCATCACATCAGCTAATACAAAGAATGCTTCATTGAAGTCATCTGAGAACTTCTCTACTCGTGAATCTTTTCCTTTAACCCCATCAAGTGACTTCTTGGCTAATCCCAAAGCACTAATAACGCCGGCATCATCATTTTCTAGAACTTCTACAGCTTGGCTAACGGCAATTCGTAACTCTTCAACCGAAGATAATCGTGAAATCTCATTATCTATTGAACTTAATTCATCTGCTATCGGTTTTAATTTGCCGAAAGATTCGCTAAATGCCTTCAAAGATGCCAAAGACTCTTCGCGACTAGCCGCACTCTTCTTCAAATCCTTTATTCGTTCTTTGATTTGAACATACTGTGCCAAACAATCCTGGTAATTATTCAATACGGCATGCAGAGGATCACCTGCATATCGATCGAGTAATTCTCGTTGTTTAGATCCTTTTGTAATATTCAAGCCGGAGCTCTGTCCATGAATTTCGATAAGGTAATCGCTCACCTCTGATAAAACACCAGTGCTAACACTTACTCCGCTAGCGACAGCTTTGCTTTTCCCATCCTTGGTAACGCTGCGAGAAATTGATAAGGCCCCATCTTCAACCTCAATACCAATCGCTTCAAGCGTTGAAACTTTCTTCTTTGGAATGCTGAATAAAGCGCTGGCAGTTAATCTCTCTTCGCCACTTCGAACTAAAGAGCTCTCGCTCTTTCCGCCTAAAACTAAATTAAGTGCTGTTAAAACCATGGTTTTTCCTGCGCCAGTTTCACCCGTAAGCACCGTTAAACCTTTATTGAACTCAACGGTTGCTTGAGTGATAACTCCAATATTCTTAATATTGATCTCTTCTAGAAAGGTTCGCTCACTCACCGCGCCAGCCTTCAATTGGTAGCTTGAACTTAGCAACTAATCTATCCGTAAAAATCGTGGATTTAAGGTGAGCAAGAATCACTTGATTTGAATTTTTAGTTATTTCAATATGATCATTCTTCTCAAGTTCGATCTTTCGCAAAGCATCAGCCGATAAAGATGCATCGGATGATTCAATGGTAATTCCAATGGTTGATGTTGGAGCAATAACCATTGGCTTAGCAAAGAGTGCATGTGCGGCTATCGGCAATAAGACCATCGCTTGGACTTCTGGCCACAGAACTGGCCCGCCCGCAGAGAATGCATAAGCTGTGGAACCAGTGGGAGTTGCACAAATAATCCCGTCACAACCCCATCTCGATAATGGTCTGTCATCAATTTGAACAAAAAGTTCAGCCATCGTCGTGCTTTTTCTCTCAATGCTGATTTCATTAAGTGCCCAGCCTTGATCAATGATGTTCTTTCCTCGCTTAACTTGAAAGGTTAAAAGCATTCGAGGATCAAGCACATAATCCTTGTCAATTACTGCCTGTGCGACTTTCTCAAAGGTAAATGCTTCAACTTCCGCCATAAACCCAACATGACCTAAATTGATACCAAGAAGCGGAATATTTTCTTTCAATGCAAATTCGGCGCCACGCAAAATAGTTCCATCGCCGCCTAGTACCAGTACAACTTCTACGGAAGGAATATCAGAATCGGCAGGTGTGTAAATCTTAATTTCGGCAGCAACAAGGATTTTAGAGATTGTTTCTGCAGCGCCTTTTGCTTCTTCCCGTGACGCGTTAACTAGAAGTACAATTGCTCTCTGATTACTCATTGCGGACCTATTTCAATAGCTTTTTCCAAATCTATTTCTGATATCTCTTGCGCGCCTCTTTTTAGCCAGAGGAAATACTCAACATTGCCCGCGGGTCCTGGTAATGAACTAGCAACAACACCCTTGGTTCCTAAACCAACGTCATATGCACTAGTTGCAACATCCAGTACTGCTGATTTTCGAAGTGCAGAGTCCCGAACTACTCCGCCTGCACCTAATCTTTCGCGTCCAACTTCAAATTGGGGTTTAACCATCAACAAGAAATCAGCATCAGATTTAGAGACGGCAGAGAGTGCAGGTAATACAAGAGTGAGTGAAATGAAAGAGAGATCAGCAACAACTAAACCTGTTGGCTCTCCAACAATATCGCCCGTTAAATGACGAATGTTTGTTCTATCCAAAACGAGCACCCGCGGATCTTGCCGCAATTCCCAAGCTAATTGGCCATAACCAACATCAACAGCGACTACTTCCCGAGCGCCACGTCGAAGTAATACATCAGTGAATCCGCCAGTGGAAGCTCCAGCATCCAAAGCACGAACTCCTTCTACGTTGATTTCTGGGAAAGCATCTAAAGCGCCAGCTAATTTGTGTCCTCCGCGGGAAACAAAATCATCACGGTTACCTTGAAGAGTTATAGATGTTTCTGCATCAACTTGTGTTGCAGGTTTTGTAGCAGGTATTCCATTGACTAAAACACTTCTTGACTCGATTAAATCAGCTGCTGCTTCTCTAGAACGCGCGAGTTCGCGACGTACTAGTTCTGCGTCTAATCGAGTTTTCATAGAGAGTATTAAAGACCGTCTATGCCAGATAAGGTCTCTTGTAGCTTCTGATGCAAAGTTTCATAACGGGCTGCGTGTTCAGAAACATCAGTTGCATCAATTTCGTTTAATTCATTCTTGACGCCATCCACAATTGCTGTATCTGGAGCGTTGTTTTGAAAATCATTCGTCATCGAGAGCTCTTTTTCTGAGAGGTAGTTTTTTTAGCAGCCGGTTTCTTCTTCGGAGCGGCGGTGCTTTTCTTAGATGCTGGCCGATTGTGAACATTCTTGAATTTTTCAAACTCAGCCTTGAGTTCATCAAACTCTTCGCGTTTGATAAATCCCATTCGCGTAACCGTGTTGTGAACTTCTTCATCGATTTTAGATTTGAGAACGTCGCCGCTCTGCTTAACCCAATTGTTCAAAGCATTGGCCAATTCAGCCGGCGTGCGCTCCCCGTCACTGACCTTGTTAAGGTAGGTGCGAAGAGATGCGAAAAGATCATTTGCCATCATTACCGCTTTCAATAACCGGATGTAAATACGGCTCTAGAGTACCTAAATTCGTGAAATCTCGGCTGCTTCAACTTGCCATCGACTGGCTAGCCCAGTCGGGGCTTTCCAAAAACGCCTATGAATTGCTCCAGAAATCTCAATCCACTCATCTGGTTTGAGAGATAGCGCACTGCGACGGCTCTTTGCACTCCACGCTGCGATATCTAAAGTATCTACGCCCGTTAATTCAAGACGTGTAACGATTAAGCGAAATTCAACTACTTTGTCACCACTAGGAAGTGTCTTCTCAACTGCAACATCTGAAACTCTTCCTCGCAACATCACATCATTGAGGGAATAATCCGGTTCTTCGTATTCAATCTTCTCTTTTGTCTCTTTGGTCTTCTTTTTTGTTGCTGATGTCATAACTGCCTCATTTTCGCTCTCGATCTGAATTGCTCAGATAAAGCAAATGATTTTTTAAAGCAGTGACAATTACAGGACAAAAAAAGTAGGGTGTGGATAGTTGATGGAGTTTTAGGAACGTTCAGAAGCATCAGTAATTTCTTCGCGATCAATTTTTGCGCATTCTCGGAACCATTTTTTTGATTCTTCTGCGCGACCGGCTTTATCTAAAGCGTCGGCATAGGCATAGCGAAGTCGAACAGCCCATTCTTCGGATTCACTCTTTAACTCTTTACACGTCAAAGTAATTACAGCAGCATCAAACTCACCTAGATCGCATCGGGCACCTGATGCAACGATTCTCATTTCGATCTCTTCAGCTTTTTCTAATCGCGAAACTTCGGGCGAACCAGCCAAAGCCAGTGCTTTTAAGGGTTTTCCAAGCCCTCGTTCACAATCGGCCATAACCGGCCACATAGCGACATCACCGGAAATACGATGAGCTGCTCGCAACTCTTTCAATGCGATTTCGTAATGACCTGCGCGATAAGCAGCGTAACCAGCGCTTTCACGAACAACAGCTAAGCGACCAGCGTGATGAGCTGCCGCAATACCGTGTTTGTGAGCCAATTCGGGATCGCTATCCATATTCAAATTAATGCAGACTAAGTGTCGCGCTACAACTTTTGCATTCTCTGCGGACAAACTTAACAACTCAGCGCGAACAGATTTTTCTAACTCTTCACCAGTTACTTCTTCGGGAATATCTGGTTCAAAAATACGTGGACGCAAACGTGTCATATCGCGATCAACTGGTGCAGGACGTGAACCACGAACATCTTGACGTGGTGCACCTGCACGATTTGGTGAACCAGCTCGCTTAGTTGATGGCGCAGAAGAACGCGAAGGTTTATCTGAATACGGTTTTTTATCTCGACCGTTCATATAACCTCCTATTCAAGAAATATCTTTTTAAATATATTAAACGTAATCGCTTAGAAAATTAAAAAGGGGGCACTAATGAAAGTGCCCCCTTTTATAAAAGAAGTCCGGCGACGTTCTACTCTCCCACAAGGTCACCCGTGCAGTACCATCGACGCTGAGAGGCTTAACTTCCGGGTTCGGAATGGGAC